>ERZ773069.1008-NODE-1008-length-17191-cov-3.204073_pt1 | contig 17191 bp, 25 predicted proteins | sample MGYA00580619_ERZ773069 | MGnify/ENA primary metagenome ERZ773069 (study PRJEB29015, sample SAMEA2738007) | human oral metagenome | biome: human oral; feature: human-associated habitat; material: dental | place: China | collected 2108 ...
CCGATTGCGGATGATGACGATTACGAAAATGGTGATGAACCACTAAGGTACGGCACAGCAGATATGATTCTATATCGCGGTGGCACAGGAGAAAAACCACAGTTTATTACACCACCATCAGATTCAAGCGATATTATCATGAATGAGATAAACTTCTGCATTAAGGAAATTTATCGTATGGCTAGTTTACAAATGCTTACTGGTGTAAATCAGTATAATGTTTCTGGTGAAGCAAAAGAACAGGATAACCAACAGTTATACCAAAATATCAGCGAACTTGGGCAGGGGCTTCAAGAGGCAGAGAAGATAATTGCTACAGTCTTTGGAAGATATATGAATGAAGATATGAGTAATTTTGCTGTTGTATATAATAGCCAATATGGGGTTGTTAATACAACTGCTACACTAGCAAATGCAACAACAGCACTCACAATGAATATTTCAGAAGATTACAACAGAGAAATGAGAAAGCAAGTTGTAAGAGCAACACTAAAGAACATGGATCAAAAGATTGTTGATAAACTTGTTGAAAGTGTCGATAGTTCTGAAACAAGTGGCGATCCACTAGAAGCAGGACAGGTCAGTGTTGTTCAACCATCTGGGGTGTAATGACATTTAATTATTGACATTTATATATAAATACGTTATAATATAAATTAGAATTATATCAGAATAGTTATGGAGGAAGAAAACATGACACTAGAGGAACTTATTAAGGAACTTGGTCTTGAAGGAGAAGATAACAAGGAGAAGGCAGAACTTCTAACAAAAGAATTTAATTCAAATTCTAAGACACTAAATGCAGCAAACAAGAAGCTAAAGAGTCTTGAAGAAGAGCAGACGAAGCTAAAGGAAGTTGCTGAAAGGTTTGATATTGTATCAAAGGCTTTTGATCTTGATCTGGAATCAGAAGATTTTGATAAGATGCTTGATGACGTTAAGGATAAGATTGTCAAGGAAGCTGGTGGTGGCACAACACCAGAGGAAATCAAGATTCTTCGTAGAGATTACACGAAAGCACAAAGAGATCTTGAAAAGGCAAATGTATCTGTTAAGGAACTTACAGAACAACTTGGGGCAGAAAAGACACAGAGAATTAACTCAATTAAGAGAGATGCAATCCAAAAAGCGCTTGTTGCAAATAAGGTAATTAAACCAGAGCAGATGATTGATCTTTTCTTTAATCGCGTTGAAGCGGATAACGACGGAACAACTCTTACAATGAAGGATTCTGCAGGAAATGAAATTTCTGTTGTAGATGGCATTATGGATTGGGCAAAAGAGAATCCAGAGTTCGTTCAGAAAGAAACTCGCGGAGGAAATGGAAGCGGCTCGGGAGCAAGAGGAAATAATAATTCTGATGGTGTAGATGACATCATGAAGTCTATTATTGCAGATAGTAACCAAGGTGGCGGGGATGGTTCCAAGTCACTTGGAGATTTGTTTGGATAAAATAAATTAAAGGAGGTCATATAAAATATGGCATTTGAAATCAAGACAAAGAAGTTTGATGGTTTTGACAAAGAACTTCTACTCATCGGCGAAGGGTACATTGCACGTCCCGTAACAGTCGATAAGAACACGGTTGCAGGATTGCAGCCAACAGATAAGGGGCGGTATATCATCCCTTATGGTACATACCTTCGTGGTGAAAGCGGGAGCCTAGTCTCCAACCCACAGCAGGTTGCAAAGGCGGTTGTTCCATCAGTTACAAGAGCAACACTTACAGTCAATTCAAGGGTTAAGATCACAGCAAAGCAGGATGGCGCTCTTGTCCACACAGTTGAGTTTGTAGCTCCTTCTGGACAGGCAGTATCTAATGCTTCTGTTGAGGTTTCTGGTGGTGCGACAAAGGCGATTAAGGTTCTCCTTGCTGGTAAGGCAGACGGAACAGTTAAGACAACATATGCAAAGGTTGTAGAACTTATCAACAATGATATTGAAGCAAACACCTATGTTGTTGCAGAACTCGAATCTGGTGTTGGTGAAGATGTTGTCGCAGCAGCAGCAGCTTCCGCTCCACTTGCACATGGTGGCGCAATGACTGTTACTGGTGACATTGATGGTATTCTTTATCACAGCGTAGATGTTACAGATGGTGAAGCTACTGGCGCACTCATCATTAATGGCTACATCAATGTGGATAATCTTCCACAGGGCGAGCCTGGTGATGCGGTTAAGGCAAAGCTTCCACACATTGTATTTGGTCGCAAGGACTAATTAAGGGAGGAATTTTAATAATATGAATTTTTTTGATTATATTACTCCTGCCAATCTTCTAGCATATTGGGATAACAAGAAAGCGGATCAGTCCACATACATGGGTGAAATGCTATTCCCTGCAACAAAGATTCAGGGTCTTGAACTCAATAAGGTTGGCGGTCGCTCTGGACTTCCAGTCCGTCTAAAGGCAAGCGCCTTTGATACACAGGCAACTTACAGAGATCGCCTCTCTGTCGAAGTTACCAAGCAGAAGATGCCTTTCTTCCGCGAGAGAATGAAGGTTGACGAGGAAACACGTCAGCAGATTCTTGCAATCAGCAATGACCAGATTCTTCGCAGCTACATTGCACGGATTTTTGATGATGCAGGCAATCTTCTTCGTGGCTCTCGTGCAACTCGTGAGCGCATGGCTATGGAACTTATTTCCACAGGTCATGTTAAGATTGATGGTAATGGCGTAAAGCTTGATTACAACTATAATCTCAGCAACAAGCAAAAGGTAAAGGCAAGTGTTGCATGGACAGATACAGACAACAGCAAGCCAGTACAGGATCTTATTGATTGGGTAGACTACTGCCGCACCGATCTGTTTGTTCCAATGGGATATGTTGTAATGAATACTCGTACATTCAATCTAATTAAGAAGAGCAAGTCAACCCTTGCAATTCTTTTCCCAACAGCAACACAGATTGCTAGCCAGATTGTTACCAGTCAGCAGGTAAAGGATCTTCTTCTTAGTGCAACAGGACTACAGGTTCTCATCAATGATTCCTTCTATGCAGACGAAGTTGGTGGAGCAGGTAAGCTCTTCTACCCAGATGGTGTTTGCACACTTCTTCCTGTTGGCGGTAAGCTTGGTAATATGGTATTTGGTACTACACCAGAAGAGATTGATCTTCTCTCAGATCCAAAGACCTCGGGCAATACACGTATTACAGACACGGGCGTTGCAGTTTACACACGTCTCATTGATCATCCAGTAAATCGTGAAGTTATTGTATCACAGATTTGCCTTCCTTCCTTCGGCGCTGACGTTGATGGTGGTGCTGGTTCAATCCTTATTGCAAAGATTGACTAAAAATGGCATTGCCTATTGTTAGACCACATATTGATGTGGTATATGACGGAGGCGTTCGGTCTGATATAACTATAACACAAGATGACGTAGACAGGTACTTAAAGTCCTGTCTACATGATTCTTGTGAAATTATTCGTAACAGAGCACGCAGGGAACATAAATTTACAAATAGAACTGAAAGATTAGTTAGGGCTATAAGATTTAGTGTTTTACCGAGGGCTAAAGAGGGACGAATAGGTAGGGTATATATTGACACAAAAATGGCACCACACGGAAAGTGGATTCTTGAAGGAACTGGACTATATGGGCCTAAAAGACACTGGATTTTTCCACAAAGAAAGAAAGCACTACACTGGTTTTCAAAAAAAGGATTTTCTAATCCTGCATGGAACCGATTTAAACCACCACTTGCAAGAACAGAGTGGGTAGTTGGAAGAATACGGGGAATGCACGGAGAAGATTTCCTAAAAAACGCATATGAAAATTCAGAAAAAGAGGTAAATGAAATATTTGCAGATGGATTAAGGAGGTTATTGAGTGGAAAATTATAGAATATATTTTAACACAAAAATGTTAGATGATGCACTATTAAAGCAATATGTAACTCCACGAATAATCAGAGATTCATCTTCATATGTAGAATCAATAGCAATGAGTTATGGTGTTACACCAGAACAGATCGCAGAACCAACACCTTTTCTTGTTTCTCAGTTAGCCATGTTTTGGTCATACATGACAGCAGCGTGGGGGAAAAGTCAATTTTCTCTTGGAAAGAGTGTTGATAATGATAGCTTTGCATTAAAATATAAGTTATTTAAAGAACTTCTTGATGATCTACTAAAACAGTTAAGTGCAGAAACATTCACAAACGGGAAGAAAGCAAAAAAGAGATCATTTCCTGCTGTGATGTCAATATCAAGGAATTAAAATGATTAAAGAATTACAGTGGTATAACATAGCGGTACGATTAAGAGATTTTCTAAAGTCATACAAATACAAAAATGGGAAAAGACCCTTTTCTAAAATGGCAGATAGAGAAAATCTAAAAATCCGTGTAGGAAAAGGCAATACGGGCGAATTTCCTGCAATATGGATTATATTTGGCTCAGAAGAAGATGCAGGAAAGCAAGCATCAATAACAGGAGCAATAGTACAGCTATGGGTAGACATATATGTAACAAACCAAGCAACATCAAGTTATGATTTTAATGATAATAACTACAAACAGATGTATGATGTTGAAAGAGAGTTTTGTGATTTATTGTGGAAATTCAATAAAGACTTACAAAAAAAAGGATTAGGAACAAAACTAACCCTACAAGGAATTTTGAGCGATGGAGACGAGAACGAAAACATGAATGTAAGTCAACATCGTTTAGTAATAGATATAGAATGGTATAAATAAAGGAGGAATAACTATTGGCAAATCAAGCGGAATCCGTTGCTAATGACCTAATGGTGGGTGCGGGCGTTCTCTATTTTAAGAGAAGCGATGATCCAAATGGTTTCCATCACCTCGGTAATGCAGAAGCATTTACAATCTCCAACGATATTGAGAAGATTGAAAAGAACAGCTCAATGAATAAGAAGCGTGAGCTTATGGCATCTGTTATTACATCAATTAAGCCTAGCGCAAGTATTACTCTTAATGAGTATAACCCATATAACCTTGCACTTGGTCTTTTTGGTACAGAGGGGATGCACAGCCAGGCGGCAGTAACACTTACAGACGAGGTATTTACAGTTACAAGCGTTCCTGGAATTATCACACTAAAGGACGCAGATGGCAACAGATATTTTGACGTTAGTGATGTTAAAGTAAAACCTGCGGCATCAGTGCCTACAAAGTTTAAGGCTGTGTCTGCAACATCTGATATGTCGATTGCAACAACTACAAACACAGATGATACATTGAAAGACACTCTTGGAGGAACAATCGAACTTGATCCTGCTGGATTTGCGGGGACAAAAGATGTTCGAGTGTTTATCACTGTAAAGACCGCACCAACAGCAGCAGGGGATCTTAATGGTCTTGTACTTGAAGTAAGAGAGGGTCTTGTAGGAAGTGTTCAGACATTTACTTGCACAACACCAAGTACACTTACAGAAACATACACCCTTACAGGTGGAGCAAAGCTAAAGGTAGCAGTTGCGGCAACAAAGAACTTTACTGCAAATACAAACATGAATGAAGCACTTCTTTCTCCTTCTGTAACAGATTTTGCAGCAGGTAAGGATTTCTTCGTAGATGCACAAATGGCTCGCGGTGGTGTAATTACCATTAAAGAGGGCGGCAAGATTAAGACAGGAGATACCATCAAGGTTTCTGCCAAGATTCCAAAGGGTGAATATCCAATGGTAGCTGGCGGTAACGCTGGTGATATTCGCGGAGAACTACTGTTCTTAGGCGATCCGAACGTCGGCGGGAACTACGTAGTCGAGGCGTGGAATGTCAAGGTTACACCAGATGGAGATCTCAGCGGTCTTATCTCTGATAACGAGTTTGGCTCATTCCAACTCAAGATCGACTTCTTGTCGGATTATGCCAACCATCCAGATGCGCCGTACTACTGCGCAACTATGATTGGGCGTTCAGATGGCAAGGACAAGGTAACATCTGGTACCTACGATCCACACTACTAATTGACTATAAAAAGGAGCCCAGAAATGGGTTCTTTTTTTTTATTGACAAACATGATTCAGTGTGTTATTATATATCTCGGAGGAGAAATATAATGAAAAAAGACTACACCGATGAAGTTCATAATGGATATAGATTTATACAGTATGTAGAAAACAACAAACATGGAAAAGCAAAGTGGCTTTGCAGATGTGAAGAGTGTGGTAAAGAAAAGATTGTCATAGCTTCAAATGTTATAAGTGGACATTCTAGGTGTGATTGTCAGAGAAAGTTTGAAGATTTGACAGGAAAGCCTTTTGGAGATCTTGTTGTTTTACATCTTATTGGTAAAAATAAATTAAATAAGCGTGTTTACAGGTGCAGATGTAAGTGTGGGAAAGAAATAGGCGTTGTTGGTGAACACCTTAAATCTGGACATACACAAAGCTGTGGCTGTTCAAGGAATAAGATTAATATAGAACGAGGAACTAGGTTTAATAGTTGGACAGTTCTTTCATTGTTAAGGACTGGTGGAAAATTAAAGTGCTTGTGTAAGTGTGACTGTGGAACAGAAAAAGTTGTTTCATATGATTATTTGAAAAATGGAAAATCTAAATCGTGTGGATGTCTGCGACCAAACATATTGTCAACATATCAAGAAGATATAACAAATAAGGAGTTTGAAGAATTGACTGCAATCAGCTTTTCATATTCAAAAAATCATAAACCATATTGGCTGTTTAGATGTTCTTGCGGAAAAGAAAAGATAATAAACAAGTTTTCTGTTACTTCTGGAAAAACAACTTCTTGTGGGTGTAAAAATATTGCAATATGTGGAAGTAAGGCAGAAAATGAAATAAAGGATTTTATTAAAACGACACATGAAGTTGTTGAACATGACAGGACTATCCTAAATGGCAAAGAGATAGATATTTATATTCCAGAATTAAATCTTGGAATTGAATATTGCGGTTCTGTATACCATGCAAGTATTGGGGGTGTTTATGGTGATAAGCCTAAAACCTATCACAGAGATAAATTCTTGCAAGCAAAAGAATCTGGAATACATCTTGTTACTGTTTTTGATGTAGATTGGGAAACAAATCAAGATAAGATCAAAATGTATCTAAAATCTCTTATGACAAAACAAAAGAAGATTTTTGCTAGAAAGTGTACTGTTTCTGTTATTAACAATGATGTTGCTTGTGATTTTGTTGACAAGTACCATCTGCAAGGTTCAAATAAAGCTACCATGAAGATCAATTATGGTCTATATTATAATGACGAACTTCTAGTAGTAATGTCTTTCGGAAAGCTGCGAATGAGCAAGACAGAAGATGGACATTTTGAACTTCATAGATATTGTGTTAAAGATGGTTACACCGTTGTTGGCGGTGCAAATAAATTATTGAAAGCGTTTGAAAAAGACTATTCGCCTAAATACATTCTTAGTTACAGTATGAATGACTATTTTATTGGTGATATTTATGAAAGGCTTGGATTTTCCAACAAGGGACAATGCACACCAAGATATTTTTGGAACTTAGGTGGTGTTGAACTTAGGCGTGAGAGATGTATGCTTAAAAATCTTAGAAGAGATTTTCCAGAATTGTTGCAAGAAGCATATGATAATAATGCAAGCAATAAGGAAGATTACGTTATGTTGAATCTTGGTGCTTGTAAGGTTTATAGAAGTGGAAATACAAAGTGGGAGAAGGTTTATGCTAACATTTAACATTGTTGCAGATGGTATAACGCTAGAAGGAGAGCGCATTCCTTGTTATGCGGATGATGTTTATTTACAGTGGTTTCCTCTTAGGGACGGGATCACTGGACTATTTGAATCAAAGAAAGAAGCAAAGAAGTTCTGGAAAAGGCACAAGAATGAGTTGCTTCATGGATTAGAATTTTCAGATGAGATTAAAAGTGTTGATAAAGAATCTGTTCATTTAGAATCATATGAAATAGAGGATGAAGAAGAATGATTACTGTAAAATATGGAAAGCCTAAAAAGCTATCGTGTGAACAGAGTATATTTGTTACATTTCCATATAAAGCAATCATTGTAGATGTTATTAGAAGCTTTCCAGAAAGAGTATATAATCCAAAGGACAAGAGTTGGGAACTTCCATTTTCTTGTCTGTCAAAGCTCCAAGAGAGATTACACTTGGAGTCTTTTAGCATTGTTGGAAAACCCATAAACAAGAAGAAGTTTGGGGAAAAGATTATTCATAAATTTGAACTAGCAAAAGACATGGTAACAAAGCCATATCAATATCAAATGGAAGGAATCAATGAACTTCTGTCTTTTGATAAATACCTATTGCTATTTGATATGGGAATGGGTAAAGGACTTACATCTATTGCTGTTGCACTCAAAAGAAAAGAACTTGGACAGGTCAAACACTGTCTTGTTGTTTCTGGTATAAATGGCATGAAATATACATGGAAGAATGAAGTAGAACAACATACTAAGTCAGATGTTAGAGTTCTTGGAAGCAGAAAAAATAAAAAAGGTATATGGGTATCTGGAAGCACACAGGATAAGTTAGACGATCTAAATAACTTTAGTGAGTTCTTTCTTGTTACCAATGTAGAATCTCTTAGAAATAAAGAAATAAGAGATAAGCTAAAAGATCTGATGAAGAAAAATGTAATCGAGATGATTATATTTGATGAGATTCAGTGTTGCAAGAGTAGTGCAAGCCAACAAGGAAAGGCATTATTGCTGTTATCTAAATATGTAAAATACTTCTATGGACTTACTGGAACACCATTGATGAATAATCCGCTTGACCTATATGTACCACTAAAGTTGGTTGGAAAAGAAACATCCAATCTTTATGGATTTAGGGCGCGGTATTGTATAATGGGTGGATTCTCAAACTATGAAGTAATTGGTTTTAAACATCTTGATGAACTACAACAAAAGCTAGATGACGTTAGTCTTAGAAAGAAGAAGTCAGACGTTCTTGATCTTCCTCCAAAGATATATATTGATGAATATGTAGAACTGGGGAAGAAACAGAGAAAAATATATGATGATGTATTAAAGATGATTATGGAGAATATTGATGAGATTAGCTTATCACCAGATCCGCTAGGGCAGATGATAAGACTAAGACAAGCAACAGCAGATACCTCGATACTATCATCTACTATTCATGAATCTGCAAAGATTGACCGATTAAAAGAGATTGTCAAGGAGATTGTAGACAATGGGGAAAGCTGTCTTATATTTTCTTCTTGGACAACAGTAACAGATATTCTTGAACGAGAATTTAAAGAATATAAACCCGCTGTTATTACTGGTAAAGTAAAAGACAGAGATGGTCAGAAGAAAAAGTTCATGGAGGACAAGGATTGCCATATTCTTATTGGTACTGTTGCGGCTATGTCAACGGGACTAACATTAACCAAAGCAACCAATGTTATTTTTATGGATGAACCATATACTATGGCTGCAAAACAACAGGCAGAAGATAGAGCACATAGAATAGGAACAACATCTTCAATCAATATAATTACGCTCATGGCAAAGAATACGATTGATGAATATATTCATAAACTTGTTATGAGAAAGGGCGTTATGTCTGATTCTATTGTGGATGCAAAATATGATGTTAAAGACAAAGAAGTATTAAAATATATCCTTACAGGAGAAGGAAATATAGAAAAGAGGAATGTGAATGATACAGGTAAATAAATATATTAAGTATGTTGTATTGGTAATACTTTTTAGTATAAGCATGTTTATAATGATTGGACTTGCAAATCAAAAAGAAGGTCTTGAAAAAACAGTTGACAAACAGCAACAGATGTTGTATGATAAAGAAAAGGAACTCGAAGACATGAGAGTTGAAGTGCAGAGGCTCAATGATCTTTTATACTTAGAACAGAACAAGGATGAGATACAGGGAAGTGTTCATAGTGGTGGTATAGTAACAGATTCAAGAACATTTGAAATCACTCACTATACACATACTGGAAACAACACAGCAAGTGGCGTATATCCAGTTGCAGGAAGAACGGTTGCTTGCAACTCACTCCCATTTGGCACTATTGTAGAAATCAATGGACATGAGTATGTTGTAGAAGATCGAGTTGGATTAAGTGGAAATGTCATTGATATTTTTGTAGATACCGAACATGAAGCTATCCAAAAAGGAAGATATACAACAACAGTCAATATAAAGGAGTAAATCATGAGCAAGGTTGATAGGGCTGCGGAACTCAATAAGCAGATTACTGAACTCACAAAAGAACTGAATGAACTGAAAACCGATATTAAATCAGCGGGACAAGGAAGTTCAGATGGAGAAAAATATGTTGCGGTAGTAAAAGAGAGAGTAACACGAAAACTCAATCAAGAAAAAGCAACAGAAGTAGCAAAGAAGCTAGGAGCAAAATGGCTCTTGAAAACCATTGTTGATGAAGAAAAGCTAGAAGATAGTCTAGCGTCTGGGGAACTATCACCAGAAGAATTTATTGGATGTGTAGATGAGAAAAAGACATATGCAGTTACATTTAAGGAGAAAAAATAATGGAACGTATTACAAAAGTAACAGTTGCAAGCAGACGATCAGAAAAACTTGGAGATTCTTTCTTTACCTATGAAATGTCAGTAGAAGCAAACACTGAAAACATGACAGATGAAGATAAGAAGGAATATGTTGACAAGTTGTATGCTTACTGTAATGAGAAGGTTGATGAGCAGATCTTAGAAACAGCAAAGTCTTTGCAGAAGTAATCACCACAACATATTGACGAAAAGTATAAAATTTGGTATAATAAATACATGATATTGTGGAACGCACATAATACTAATAGAAATAAAAATAGATGAGTGGGAAGGTGCGTACAGTATATAGCGAGGTTGGGCTATGTGCAATGAAAACTTAAAAGGGCGAAAAGCCCTTTTTTAGTCTAAGGAGGAAGAAGTATGGCTCTTTTTGGAGATTTAAATTTAATAAAACCGAAAGCAATAAAATTTGATAGACAAAAAGAAGATCAACCAAAACCAAAATTAAGAGATATGGCAGAAAAGATGTTTGGCGAAGATAAGGAACTAATGTCTGAGATATATAAATATCTTGGGATGTGCAGAGAAAAGAGACTTATGCCATCAAGAATATCTTGGGAAGCACAGCTAAACACTCTTGCAAAGTTTCCAGAAGATGCCAGAAAACAACAAGTAGAAAGAAGTGTTATGTATGGTTATAGGAGCATGGTGTATGAAGAAAACTTAAAGAAGTATTCTGTAATGAGAAAAGAAAAGGAAGAAAATATTCGATATGACCTAGCTTTTTGAGGGGAGAATAGTATGAAAGTAGAAAAACGAGACGGGCGTGTTGTTGAGTTTGATAAAAATAAGATCAGCACGGCCATATTAAAAGCAATGCGAGCAGGAAACACATATTCAGAAAAAATGGCGAACAGCATTGCGGATGAAATTGAAAAAGAACTGCAAGAAGCAGATAAAGATATAGTAACTATTAAAGAAATAGAAAATCTTGTATTCTATAAACTGATTGCACACAAACAAAAGCTAACAGCAAAGTCCTATGAAGGATATAGAAGTATTAGAGAGTTTCAAAGATCAAAGAACACAGTGGACAAGGAACTAGAAGATTTGATTGGGGATAAAAGTGAATATTGGAAAGAGGAGAACTCAAATAAAAACTCACTTCTTGTTAGCACTAAAAGGGACTATATAGCAGGGGTTGTCAGCAAGGATATTGCAGAACGATATATATTCTCACCAGATGTTATACAGGCACATAATGATGGGTGCATACACATACATGACATGGATTATAGCTGTCAGAGAATACATAACTGTGAATTGATAAACCTTGAAGATATGCTTCAAAATGGAACAGTAATAAATGGTGTCAGGATTGATAAGCCACACAGGCTTTTAACTGCAACTACAATAGCAACACAAATAATTCTTGCTGTAACATCCATGAGTTATGGTGGAGCATCTGTTTGTTTGGGGCATTTAGCACCTTTTGTTCGAGATAGTAGAGAACTATATTATAAGAAATATATAAAAAATGGGCTTTCAGAAGATCAATCTAACAAGTTTGCAGATATTGATATAAAGAAAGAAATAAGTGACAGTGTTCAGACCTTTAATTATCAGCTTAACAGTATGACCAACGTGAATGGTCAAAGTCCTTTTTTGTCAATATATATGTATACACAAGAAGAACAGGAATATAAAGAAGAGCTTGCTATGCTAATTGAGGAGTTTTTCAAACAACGCATAGAGGGAATGAAAAACAGTGTTGGACAAAGATTTTCTATTGCTTTTCCAAAACTTCTTTATGTTCTTGATGAGGACAATACAACAAAAGATGCTCCATATTGGTATTTAACAGAACTTGCGGCAAAATGTACTGCAAAGAGGCTTGTTCCAGACTACATCTCGGCTAAAGTTATGAAAAAGAACAAGGGTGATGTTTGGAGCTGTATGGGTAAGTGTAAATGTAGCCCATATAAAACTTATATGAACCAGTTGCTTACTGGGTGTGTGGCGTGAGCCATGCTAACAGACAGGAGTTAATTATGAGCAATAATAAACTTGAATCTGTGCTAAGATTCAACGGCGAAGAATTTACTACCATAAAGAGATTTGATAAATACGCAATCAGTAAAAGTGGAAAAATATTAAATAAGGAAACAATGAGGTTAATTTCACCTTTTATTGGGACAGACCTATATGAGCATTGTATATTACATATGCGTGGGAAGAGATATAGGAAGCGTGTTCATAGACTTATGGGTGAGACATTTCTAGGAAATCCACAAGTTGTAAATCACATAAATGGCAATAAGTCCGATAACAGGATTGAAAACCTAGAGCGTTCTACTCATAGTAAGAACATCAAACACGCATATGATAATGGATATTATCTAAGCAAGAAAAGTGTTAATCTTGTTGTGAAAAATAGATATACAGGAGAAGTTATTCATTGTAGTTCTATGAGAGAAGCACAAAGGATTACTGGCGTTGAAAGACATAGAATCAAAACATTTCTGAGTGGTAGCAGAAATAATTATACTGATTGGGAATTTGCTGTTGAATAAAGTGCATCGACTATTTTCGAGGGAATAACTCGGCGTTGGGAGGTTGACCCAATGGTACGGCGGAGATAAGCACCGTTGGAAGCGTATGAGAACATGGGCTATCATGTTATGATATAGTCAGTACCTATGGCGACATAGGATAAAAACGTGCAGAAGTTTTTTAACAAAAGATAGAGTAGGAACAAATATTGCAAACGCAAATAATTGGAAAAAGGGAAAGAAATATTGGGGCCGTTTTAATTGTGGGGTTGTTACTTTAAATCTTCCAGATGTTGCACTATCTTCTGGTGGTGATGAAAAACTGTTTTGGGACATATTTGATGAAAGATTGGAGCTTTGCCACAAGGCGCACAAGGAAAGATTGTCTAGGTTGTTTGGGACAGTATCAGATGTTGCTCCAATATTGTGGCAACATGGTGCGCTTGCTAGACTAAAGTCTGGTGAAACAATAGATAGGTTAATTAAAGGCGGTTATGCAACTGTGAGCCTCGGATATGCTGGTTTATATGAGTGTGTAAAATATATGACAGGATATTCGCACACAGATGGGGCAGAAGGAGAAAAGTTCGGTCTTTCTGTTATGAAAAAACTTAACGATGCTTGCAATAAGTGGAAAGAAGAAGAAGATATTGATTATTCCCCATATGGTTCTCCAATAGAATCTACAACATATAAGTTTGCTAAGTGTCTACAAAGTAGGTTTGGAAAGATCGAAGGAATAACCGATAGAAATTACATTACAAACTCATATCATGTATTTGTTGGTGAAGAAATAAATCCATTTGATAAGTTGGCTATTGAATCTAAGTTTCAGTTGTTGAGTGGTGGAGGAAACATTTCATACTGTGAGAGTGCAAACATGATGAATAATATTGAGGCATTATTGCAATTCATAAGGTATATTTATGAAATGTCTCAGTATGCAGAAATAAACACAAAATCCGACTACTGTCATGAATGCATGTATGAGGGAGAGTTTAAGATTTATGACAATAACGGAAAGCTAGATTGGAAATGCCCTAATTGTGGTAATACAGACCACGAGAAGATGAATATAACGCGCAGAGTTTGCGGGTACTTGAGCACCAACTTCTTTAATCAGGGAAGAACTCAGGAGATCAAAGAAAGGTATGTTCATTTAGATAATCATGAGATATGCTAGTTTAAGAGATATGGATATAAGCAATGGGCGTGGAATTGGTGTTGCGTTGTTTGTGCAAGGATGCCATTTTCACTGTAAAAATTGCTTTAATCAAACAACATGGAACTTTCAAGAAGGAAAGCCTTGGACAAGAGAAATAGAAAACAGATTCTTCTATCTTGTATCAAGACCATATATTGAAAGGGTTTCATTTCTTGGGGGAGAACCATTAGCAGATGAAAATTATGACACTATAGTAAAACTGGCTAAAAGTATAGATAATAAAAAGAAGTGGTGTTATACAGGATATACACTAGAAGAACTAAAAACAAATGGAAAAGAAGAAATACTAAAATATATAGATGTTTTAGTAGATGGAAGATATGTTGATGAACTAAGGGATCTAAATCTTGAATTTAGGGGAAGTTCAAACCAGAGAATTTTATATAAGGGGAAAGATTTTTAAGGTGCAAGAATTTCTTGCACTTTTTTCTTGACAAAGTTCAAAATATGCTATATAATAGGCAATGAAAGGTGGTTATTGAAATGGCATACGATTAAAGATCCTGCATGGATTGAGTTTGAATCAAAAGATCGTGTCCGCAGAGAAAACGAAGCGAGAGAAAAGCGTGAGTTTAGGATTTTTGGTACCAATAGAAACTTTGCCAGTACAGGTTATTTTTGCTATGTTGAATTTAGGGGAAAGACGTACTTCTGTAGCCTTGCAATAGTGAATACACATCCTGTTTATGGACACTCTGAATTTGCTATTTTTCCGATGAAAACCAAGGAAAAAGTAGATTATTCAAACCCAATACATATGGTATGGAGAAAAGACAACAGTGGTTTTAATGACCTTGTTTGGAGATATTTTGGGGAGGCGCAAAATGCGAAAGTTTGAAGTAGTGACTGGATATGAAGATGTAGCAAAACTACCAACAAGAAATGATAGGGGTAGTTGCGGATATGATTTTCATATCACAAGAGATTATGGTACATATGTAAAACCACAGGAGACTGTGTATTTTGAAACAGGAATCAAGGCTTGCTTTCCAGAAGATGAAGTTCTAATGATGTATGTTCGTAGTTCTATGGGATTCAAGAAACAACTTGTTCTGAGTAATGGTACAGGAATAATTGATTCTTCTTTCTATAACAATCCAGACAATGAAGGACATATCCATATTGCTATTACAAACATTGGAAATAAAACACAAGTTATTTCCCCGAGAGCAAAGATTGCACAAGGAATCTTTATGAAGTATCTGGTGACGGATGATGATAATGCGAGCGGGAAGCGTGTGGGAGGCATTGGGAGTACAGGAAAATGAGCCTAAAACCGATATTTAAGATTTTTGCGGCATTGATACTTGTTATTACTGCATTGTCTGAACCAACAGAAATCAATTACTTGAGAAATATTATGACTCTTGTTGCTATAAGTATTTTTATGCAAGAAGATGGGGGGGCTAATAAATGAATTTCAAGTATGGATGGGTAGTTGAATTTATTTACAATTGGGAGGAGAGATATAAATGAGAAATTTTGTATTAGGTGATGATACAGTAAGGATTGTAGATAACACAACAACTATTGCAGATAGATCGGTGGTAAAACTTACCACTGGACAGATTGGTATTGTGTTTGATGGAAATATTTATCTTCGCGCAGATGTTATTCCTGTCAAGGATGCACAGATTGAAAAGGTGTGGGATCATGTTCCTTTATATGAAGCCCTACTAAATGTAACAATGCTGTTCCCTCCGCGTTATGACGCTTATGGTGTTGATTGGAAAAGTATTCCGATTGATACAAAGATTGAGATTTTTATTGGCGGAAAGTGGAAGCGGGCTTTCTTTGCCGGATATGCAGAAAACAAGCCGTGGTGCTTTGCTGGTGGAAAGAACTCTTTCACAGCAGGATCAGAGAAATATTCTATTGAAAGTGAAAACATTAGACTTTACAAGAAGGGAATATAATCATGAAAAAGATTCTTTTGATTATTGCTTCACTGTTTGTTCTTATGGGAACATGCTCTGCAAATGCAAATGAGTTTACATTTCTTGGTGCAAAAGATGGCATCGCGACATTTCTCTACAATGATGACATCCATGTTAGTGGGAAGTTGTATCAGTTCCATCTTGTTGTTAGAAATGCAAACACAGACACAACAACAGTTCTTACTGTTTTAGCAAACAAGAAGGAATATTGGTATGTAACGGCAGGGGCGTTAGTGGAACTTCCAAATGGGGATAGATATGAAACTAAAGGGAGTTCTGATAGACTATGTTTTGGAAACAACAGCCCAGTAGATCGAGCAATACATATTATTGACAACATGGGGGGTAGACTATGAAGGTACAAGTAGGAAATCTATATGAACGTGTAAATGAAATGGTAGATGAATATGTTGCAGGAAAGCGACCAAACATCTACAAGGATATTCAGCAGATGATGTATGAGTATTCTGATATTGAAAATAAGAAAGAGTTTGACAAAGTATTTCTTGAATCTTATGAAGATGGAAAGAATGGTGGATGGCTAGAAGTCATCCAGAAGTTTGTGGAGAAGGAAAATGTTATTCATTAATTTGACTTTAGTTGTTGTTGGGACATATTTTGCATATATGTTCTATGATGTGATTAGGAGTATTGTAAATGATCGTTGTAAAGAAAGCTGTTGAGCTGATAAATCCACCATCTTATGAAACACTGCTTAATACAGTAGAAAGAGCTGCAAGAAACTGTTATCAGAGTGAAGATAAGATTGCTGATGGAAGTGCAGAAAAGATTATTCGGTTTCTGATTAGCAATAAGCATTTTTCAATGATTGAGTTTGCAGATCTTACATTTAAGTTAGTAATGGATCGCGCGTTGCTTGCACAGCTATCAAGGCACCGTCTTATGACACTAGCAGTAGAATCAACAAGGTATTGCAACTACAACAAATCTGGGGAGATTAAAGTAGTGGTGCCAGAAGGACTTAATGATAGTGCTTATGAGACATGGCGCACAAGCATGTTAATGGCAGAAAC
>ERZ773069.1009-NODE-1009-length-17143-cov-2.915847_pt1 | contig 17143 bp, 14 predicted proteins | sample MGYA00580619_ERZ773069 | MGnify/ENA primary metagenome ERZ773069 (study PRJEB29015, sample SAMEA2738007) | human oral metagenome | biome: human oral; feature: human-associated habitat; material: dental | place: China | collected 2108 ...
GAAGCCGATGCACTGGTCATTTCTCCGGACCAGGTTGCGCAGTACAAGGATAACGATGCTTTTACGCTTACGAATTACAGTGAGGGTCGTGTGCCTTACATCCGTTTAAATGTCAATACCGATGCCATGAAGGACAAAAACTATAGAGAAGGTGTCCTCTATGCGCTGAATCGGGATGAAATCATGAAAGCGGCATATACCGATTCCGAATACTATAAGCTCGGCTATTCTTTCCTGCCGTATGACAACAAGTACTACACGGATGACGTGGAAAAATGGGATCAGGATGTCAATAAGGCGAAAGAGCTTACGAAGAGCGGGGCAAAGAGTCTGAAACTTGGGTATATCGCAAGCAGTACCGTGTTGGAGAGAGAGGCTCTTGCTATCCAGGCAGAGCTGAAGGAAGTTGGCATCAATGTGGAGCTCGAGGGCATCACGGACGTGGCGTATTCCAAGATGTACAGAGAGAAAGGCAATAAGGATTACGACATTATCCTTGGCGGTTATGTCATGGGGTCCGACCCGGATACCTTTGCTTCCCTTTTCTCTACAAAGAAGGACAATGGTTTGAATTATAACAGTCCGGAAATCGATCAGCTCTTTGAAGAAGGAAATGCAACCCTCGATGATGCGAAGAGAGTGGAGATTTATAACAAAGCGCAGAAGCTTGTTTCGGAAGAGGCAATCTACTATCCTCTGGGAACGAATCTTCGTACGCTGGTTACCAAGAAAAATGTCGACCCGACGGAGGCTAAGCTCGTACCGATTTATACCTTCGGGGATCTTTCCAAGTTGAAGTTTAAATAAACAGCTTTTTTTAGAAATCAGGAATATATGGCAAAATATATCGGAAAACGATTGCTTCAGACCATCCCTTTACTTTTTCTTATTACGGTGCTTTGTTTCTCCTTGATTAACTTAGCACCGTATGATGCGGTAGATGCAATCAGTAATTCGAAAATGACAGAAGCACAGCGAGAGGAGAAGCGGGAAGAACTCGGACTGAACGACCCTCTTCCTTTGCAGTATCTTCGTTGGGTGGGAAATATTATGCGAGGCAATTTTGGGAACTCTTTGCTCAATCATACCAGTATTGCGAAGGATCTTTCCATCCGGATTCCCAACACGATAAAGCTTGTTCTTCCTTCGTATCTGACGGCATATCTTCTCGCTATTGTTCTCGGCCTTTACAGTGCAAGCTTTCGTGGAAAATGGCAGGATAAGCTGATTGAAGGTTCGTCGGCAGTGGGTCTCGCGATTCCGACCTTCTGGATTGCCATGATTTTCATTTATTTTTTCGGCTATAAATGGAAGATCTTTCCGCTTCAGGGGATGCAAACGATAGGGAAGGAAGGGGATTTCGTGGATTACTTAAGACACCTGATTCTTCCCTATCTTGTCTTGGTGATTGCTTTTCTTCCGGATCTTCTTCGTTATGTCCGTTCGTCTGCTCTGGTGGAACTCAAGCAGGACTATGTTCTTGTGCAACGTGCCTTTGGAGCGGGAAAGCGGGATCTTCTTTTTCATCATGTGGCAAGGAATGTGCTTCTGCCGCTGCTTACCAAGCTCGGAATGGCTCTTCCGCTTCTGGTTACCGGCGCGGTTATTACGGAGAGTGTATTTTCCTGGCCGGGGGTTGGACTCTATTTCACCAAGGCGGTAGATGCACTGGATTATCCCATCGTGATGGCCGTTCTTCTTTTTTCCGGAACACTGGTCATTCTTGGAAATCTGCTGTCGGATATCCTGTATGCGGTGGTGGATCCGCGGATTTCCTTCCAGAAGGAACAATAGAGACCTTCCGCCGTACAGGTTTGTTGGATAGTTTTGATGTACGGGATTGTGGAGATGTTTTGCTACGCAGCTTTAAAGGAAGGACAGGATTTTGGTACAGGTATGGGAACAGAAAAGGATGTAGAGCGAAAGTTCTTTGGGTAGGAACAGGATGAAAGAAGAAAGAAAACGATTTGTAGAAAATGTAAAGCAGGATAGGAGCGCAGTTCTTGCGCTCTCTTTCCTTATTCTTGTCCTCTTGGTCAGCATTACCGTGCAGTGGATCCCTATCGATCCCGATAAGCTGGACGTGCTGCATAGTCTTGCGGTACCGTCCTTTCAGCACCCTTTCGGGACGGATGATGTGGGAAGGGATTATTTTATTCGCGTGCTTTATGGCGGAAGAGTTTCACTTTTAATCGGCTTCCTGGCGATGGGGATGAGCATGAGCATCGGTGTAGCACTGGGACTCATCTCCGGGTACTTTGGCGGCATTATCGATGCGGTGCTGATGCGCCTTGTAGATGTCATTTCCTCCATACCTTGGATTATCATGGTGATGGTCATCGGGATGCTGTTCAGAAGAGGATTTCTTTCCTTGGTTCTGGTAATTGGACTGTTGAGTTGGATGGAAATCGCGAGATTAATTCGTTCAGAAGTCCTTTCCCTAAAAGGAAGGGAGTACGTCCAATATGCCCGATTTCTGGGGGTTCCCGCCAGGAAGATTCTCCTTTCGCATATTTTCCCCTCCATTCTTCCGACTACGATTACGGCGGCGACGGCGAGTGTGGCTTCTTCCATTATGGTGGAAAGTGCCTTGAGCTTTCTGGGACGGGGAATCTCCGCTCCGATGTCCAGCTGGGGGAGCCTGCTTCAGAATGCACAGAAGTTCTTGCAGAAGGCGCCGTACATGGCGGTGCTTCCCGGCATTCTGATTATTCTGACGGTTCTTTCCTTTAATAAGCTCGGAGAAGTTTTTCGTAAGTCTTTGGAGCCCGGCGGAGAGAGGCGGTAGTGCAGCAGGAAACTGTGCGCATAAAACCATACAAAGCAGAAAGAGAACGGAAGACAAAAAGAGAAGAAAGACAGGAAGAGAAGAAATGAGCAGAGTAGATGTGACGATGGGGGAAGAAAGTCCGGTAAGAGATGGTATAGAGGAGGAAGTGAAGCAGAATCTTCTGGATGTTCGCTCGCTTTCCGTAGAGATTCCTGCCGGAAAGAGGACAGTTTATCCGGCAGATTCCGTCAGTTTCTCTCTTTCCGAAGGAGAGATTCTGGCTTTAGTAGGAGAGTCCGGAAGCGGGAAGTCTGTAACGATGAAAGCCATCATGGGGCTTCTTCCGAAAGGCACGAAGGTGGAAGCGGAACAGATTGTCTTTCGGGGGAGAAGTCTGAAGAATCTGACGGAGAAGGAGTACTGCAAAGTGCGGGGAAAAGAGATTTCGATGATTTTTCAGGATCCGATGACCGCACTGAATCCGCTCCTTCGCATTGGAGAACAGATTACGGAAGTTTTACGACGGAATAGTGAGCGGAAATACAGTAAGAAAGAGGCGGAGAACCTGGCAATCCGCCTTCTTCAGTCCGTCGGGATTCCGGATGCGGAGAAGAAATTCCGTTTTTATCCCCATGAATTTTCCGGCGGAATGCGACAAAGGGTTTTAATCGCCATGGCACTATCCTGTTCGCCCGATCTTCTCATTGCGGATGAGCCTACAACTGCACTCGACGTCACGATTCAGGCCCAGATTCTTCGCCTTCTGAAGAAAGAAACCAAGGAGAGAAATACGGCGGTCATTCTGATCACACATGATCTTTCTCTTGTTGCAGAAAATGCGGATAAAGTCTTGATTATGTACGGCGGAAAACTGATGGAGCAAGGAAAAACGGAGGAAATATTTAATGCTCCCCGACATCCTTATACGAGAGCACTTCTTGCGGCGATTCCTTCTATGACTATGGAAAAAGGAGAGCGCTTGAAGCCGATAGAGGGGAATCCGCCGAGCCTCTTGGAGAAGACGGGACGCTGTCCCTTTTATGATCGTTGTAAGGAAAGACTTCCGATTTGTGAGAAAGAAATGCCAGAATGGAAGACGGTAAGCAGTACAGAGCAGTATTTCTGTCATCGGGAGGATTGATACTCTCTTATGGGTTTATGGAGAGAACGGTACGGTTTTTGGATAGCGCCGCGAGTCGGAGGATGCTCCCTCTTATAGGGAGAGCGAAGACAGTCGAAAAGAAGAGATAGAGGAAGAGGACAAAGTGCAGAACGAGATCATCTTGCAGGGATTGGGAATTCGAAAAGATTTTCCCATTCAAAATTTTTTCGGAAGAAAAATGGGAAATGTTGCGGCAGTGAAGGATGTCGACATCACGCTTTACAAAGGGGAGACCTTCGGCCTTGTCGGAGAGTCCGGCTGTGGTAAGTCCACACTTGGCCGCTGTCTTCTGGGCATTCTTCCTCGAACAGCGGGGAAACTGATTTTCAAGGGAAAAGAAATCCCGGAGGGGGATCACCGCGCGGTTCATGCTATGCAGAGGAAAATGCAAATTATTTTCCAAGATCCCTATTCTTCCTTAAATCCCTATTGGACAGTAAGGGAGATTCTGGAAGAACCGCTTTCTGTAGAAGTTCTTTCCAAAAAGGAGGAGGAAGAACGGATTTTACGGATTTTAGAGAAGGTTTCGCTAAGCGAAGACGACCTGAACAAGAATCCTTACGCTTTCTCCGGTGGACAAAGACAACGAATCGGGATTGCACGGGCGCTGATCTGTAATCCGGAGCTCGTTCTTTGCGATGAGCCGATTGCCGCACTGGATGTGTCTATTCAGGCGCAGGTGGTGAATCTTCTGAAGGACTTACAGGAAGAACTCGGGGTAACCTATCTGTTTACCGCACATGATCTCTCCATGGTGCGCTACATCAGCCATCGAATCGCGGTGATGTATCTGGGGAGTATTGTAGAAACAGGGGAAACGGATCAGGTTTTTCGGCATGCGCTTCATCCCTATACGAAGGCATTACTTTCCGCTGTACCGGAGCCGGTGGTCGGAAAGACAAAAGAAGCGATACTGGAGGGAGAGGCGGAAAATGCTTTAGATGCAGAAGAAACAGCCTGCCTTTTTGCGCCACGCTGTCCTTATAAAACAGCGGCCTGTATGGCGTGCCGACCCAAGCTGGAAGATATTGGAGACGGGCACCGCGTTGCCTGCCTGAGATGGAGAGAAATTAACAGCTAAGGAGTTGTGTTTTCGATGGAAAAACGTGTGTATGGAGAAAAAGTCAGCATAGATCCCCAAAATACGGTGAACTTTTTTGATCAAAGGGCAAAGACAATCAAAAATAGAGAGCAGGAGTATACTACCGTACTGCTGGGAGATCAGGACCCGGATTCTTCCGTTCGATGGGATGAGTATGAGAAGCAATTTCTTCTTTCCCATTTAGAACTGAACAAGAGTAAATCGCTTCTGGATCTCGGTTGCGGAATAGGGAGGCTCGCGGAAGCGTTTTCAGATTGTTGCCGGGAGTATGTTGGTATAGATTTTTCCTCAGAGATGATTGCTGTTGCTAAAGAAAAAATAAAGAAAGAGAATTGTCATTTTTATACGATGTCGGTTGTGGATGCCGTCTCGAACCCGCTCATTACTTCCCGCCAATATGATATTGTGATAGATGCCGGCGTTTCCATGTATATCAATGATGACGAACTCCGGAAATACTATCAGGGACTAAGGCGGTTAGCCCATCATAATTCGCTGTTTTATTTTGAGGAAAGTGTCGGAAAAGAAGAGAGACTGACCTTAAATCATATCTGGTCGGAGAATTTGAAAGATTATTACGGCGCAATTTACAGAACACGCGAAGAATACAAGAGTCTCCTCGCTGAGAGTATGCAAGGGCTAGAGTATATCGAAGAAGGGTATATGGCGTATCTCGATCATACCGAAGAGGCTGAAACCAGCCACTGGTATGCTTTATTTCGGATTCGGTAGGAGAAGAGCCGGAGCTTCTTTCATGATGTAGGCTTCCAGAGTATTCTTGTTCACAAGAGAGGGAGCGGCTCCTTCTATTGTAGTACTCAGTGCTGCAGCATAAATTGCAATACGAATGGCGGTGTCGATTTGATAGTCCAGTGCAAGGTAAGAGGCAAAGGCGCTGATGAATGCGTCCGCAGCTCCCGTGGTATCGTTTGTGGTTACTTTATGAGCGGGGTAATAAGTGCAGAGTCCTGTTCCTTTTACAAAAAGTCCTTTTTCTCCCAAAGTAATAATGGTCATTCCGACTCCCTTTTTGAGGAAAAAGTCTACAGTACCGGAGAGAACTGTATTCCATTTTTCAACTTCTTTATCGGAGTTTAACATGGAAGAATCATATTTCTTATACATCTTTTTGGTGAACGCATCGGCGTCTATTTCTTGTATTTTTTGCAATGCTGCAGAGAACTCCGGTAGCTCTTCAGATAATAAAGTTTGTGCTTCCTCGAGATTTGGAACGAAGATATCGGTGAGCGACAAGATTTCCTGATTGATTTTTCGTATGGACGAAGGTTTTAAGATCACCGGAACAAGATTCTTTTTAGCCAGTCGACAGGCCGCGAGAACAGAATCTTCGGGAATCTCTGTGTTGATAAGGCAGAAAACGGAATCTTGAAATGCGTTTGATGCAGAATTCACGTGCTCAGTAGAAAAGCACTCATTTGCACCGGAAAGTATGGAAATCATGGATTCCCCGTCGTTGTTCAGAAAAATATAACCCTTTCCTGTTTTTTCTCTATGCATACGTTTTAGATATTCGGTATTTACCCCTTTTTCTTTTGCTATTTCGTAAATATTATCTGCTTCCAAATCATCCCCTACAAGACCGATTATAAATCCTTTATGACCGAGGTTTGAAACACCTATCGCTTGATTCATTCCTTTTCCGCCAAGGTAAGTAGCGGAACGAGTGGTACGCATTGCCATACCACTGGAAGGAAGTGTGCGGAAGAAGAGATAGGAGTCGATATTTACGCTGCCGAGAACCAGTATTTTCTTCTTTTTGGATTTAACGGGGGGAGAAATCGTCTTTTCGTGATTTAAATGGAATTGCGGCAGGAACTGTGTACTTTCTTCTGCGTGTACTTTATTTTTTTCTTTTGTTTTTGCGTTCCTATTTTTGCCTTCATATACATCATGCGATTCTATGGTTGAAGAGATGTCTTGCTTTATTTTGTGAATAATTTGTTTGCAAAGAAACTCTCCATACTCTTCGAAAGGAATTAAAAGTGCAGAGAGAGCAGGGAAGTTATGCAAATTACTTTCATGTTTACAAAGCGTAATAATGGAAATATCTTCCGGTACGAGAATATGACGATTTTCTAGTCGTTGATAAACGTGAAATGCGTCTTGAAAATGGAGGTTCAGCACAGCTGAAATGCTTCCTGAAGATACATTTCGATAAAATCGTTCATTGTCGTTCTCATAAATTAAGCTTTCTGAAAAAGGCAGAGAATGTTCGTACAGAGCAGTTTTGAAACCACTCTGAAAAGAAGCAAAAAAAGGATATTTTTTATTGGCAATAAGGGCTATATGACTATGCCCTGCTTTGATCAATTTTTCGGTTAAATATTTAGCCATGGATTGGTAAGGAACCGAAGGAAGATCGTTTTCAATACTTTTTTCGCTCTTATTTTGAAAAAGGCAAAACGGCTTTTTCCAATCTTTGAGTTTACATTGTATTCTATCGGATAGTCTTTCCTGAATGGATTGGAGGAGGATTCCGTCAGCGTTTCCGGATAGCAATAAATCCAGATTTTTTTCTTCTTGTTTTAAATTTCCGTGACTTTCCAAGACTGTTATACCATAGCCATGGGCGCGAGCCTCATTCATTAACCCTTTCAGGAGGCGATCATCCGGTATTTCTTCCTTGAAGATTATGCCAATAAGGTTGCTTTTTCCTACATATTGTCTCTGTACGAAGGCATAAGGCCTATAGTTGTATTCTTCCGCGAGAGATTGGATGTGTTGTCTGGTTGCTTCGCTGATGCTTTCATCACTATGGTTTAAAACTTTTGATACGGTTGAAACTGAAACACCGCATAACTTCGCCAGTTCTTGAATGGTCATAGTACTGTAATCCCTTCTCTTCATACACTTTGCGCTCTGCAAAAATATCCTATAGGAAAATGTCATTTCCTTTCAATTCAATAAAGTATAATCTATTTTTTTGTTATTGAAAATATATAAAATATAATAAATAATTAGTGAAATATAGAAAAATATGTTTAAAATATGATTGACAATAAAAATATTATCTGTATTCTTTAATTAAGAAACTTATTTAGTAAAATGTTTTCGTGAACATAATGACAAATCAACAAGGAGGAAGAGTATGAAAAAGATCGTGACGTTTTTTTTGCTGTGCTCTATGGCGGTATCCCTGTTTGCGTGCGGTGGAGCGAAACAAAAAAATGAAAATGGTACAAAAACAGAAACGAAAATGGATGGAAAAAAAGAAGACAAACCTTCTGTGGCATTTGTTTGCACTGGTCAATTAGGAGATAAATCTTTTAATGATTCAGCCAACGAAGGAATGAAAAGAATTTCATCGGAACTGGGATTAAAAACAAAAGTTGTTGAAATTGGCAGAGATAATACGAAGTGGTTGCCGGCGTATGAGGATTTAGCTGAAAGTGGGGAATGGGATATCATTGTCTCCAATGGTTCCTCTTCTGCAGAAGTAATAGAACAGGCAGCTGAAGAATTTCCAAAGCAGAAGTGGGTGATGTTCGATTCCACCATGGAAGAAGGAAAATGGCCGAATTTATATGCTATTTCATATAAGCAGAATGAAGGTTCTTATTTAGCAGGTGTTTTGGCTGCACTTGTTACCGAATCAAAAATGGAACATGCGAATGCTGACAAAAAAATCGGATTCATTGGAGGAGATGAGCATCCCATTATTACCGATTTTTTGGTTGGATACATAGCCGGAGCAAAATCAGTCGATCCGGATATCAAAGTGTATGTTTCTTATATTGGCTCATGGGATGATACCGCTAAAGGGAAAGAAACGGCTATAGCGCAATTTAACCAAGGCGTAGATATTATATTTCCGGCAGCGGAGCAGGCTGGGTTGGGTTGTGTAGATGCCGCTGTGGATATGGGGAAATATATTATTGGCGTCGATTCGGATCAATCTATGCTTTTCGCCGGCTCAGATGAGAAAAAAGCCAATACAATATTGACATCGGTTATGAAGAATGTGGGCGAATCCCTTTTCAGAACTGCTCAGTTACAGCAGGAGGATAAGGTTCCTTATGGGAAGACGGAGAGTTTGGGATTAAAGGAAAAAGGGTCTTGTTTGGCGGAAAACAGTTATTATGAGAAGAATGTTCCGGAAGATATCAGAAAAAAAGTGGATGAGGCTGCACAAGAAGTAGCGGATGGGAAAAAAGAGGTTCCCACTGCACTGGGAGATGTTGATCAGAAAAAAATTGATGAGTTAATTCAGTCTGTTGCACCATAAGATGAGATTTGTATTTTTGCATAGGGAGAGACAAAATGAGCAATGAGATTCTCCGGATGGAGCATATTACAAAAATTTATCCGAATGGAACAATTGCGAATCAAGATGTAAATCTGTCCATTAAAGAGGGTGAAATTCATGCCCTGATGGGAGAAAATGGTGCGGGCAAAAGTACTTTAATGAAAATTCTGTTCGGAGACGAAGAGAAAACCGAAGGAAAAATTCTCTTAAAAGGTGTTGAGATTAATCCGCAGAATGCCTCTGAAATGATAAAAAAAGGAGTTGGAATGGTTCACCAGCATTTTATGCTGGTGAATTCACTTAGAGTATATGAAAATGTTCTCCTTGGGATAGAACCTAAAAAGGGCATTTTTGTTAATCGAGAAGAGGCTATTAGAAAAGTCAAGGATACTGCTGCCAAATACAATTTAAATGTGAATCCCTTAGACTTTATTGAAGACATATCAGTGGGATTAAAACAAAAAGTGGAGATATTAAAGGTTCTTCTTAGGGGAGCAAAATTGCTTATACTGGATGAACCGACAGCGGTATTAACACCGCAGGAGACACAGGAACTTTTCGAACAACTATTGCTTCTGAAGAAGAGCGGACACACGATTATCTTTATTTCTCATAAGATAAAAGAAGTAATGCAGATTTGTGATCGAATTACAGTTCTAAGAGATGGGCATACAGTTGGAACGATGTCTGTTGAAAATGCGACTGAAGAAGAAATATCAAAATTTATGGTTGGGCGAGATGTGATGCTTAAAGCAAAGAAAACTCGACCCTCCTTTGGAGATGTTTTATTAGAGGTTAAGGATTTGTTTTTTCAAAGGGAAGGGCGTCCTATTTTAAGAGATGTTTCATTTCAGTTACGAAAAGGTCAGATTCTGGGAATTGCCGGAATTGAGGGAAATGGGCAAAGTGCGCTTTCTGAAATTATATTCGGGTGCGCCATGGATGCACCGGGGAAATCTTGTATCAAGGTAAAAATATCCTTGGAAAAAGCATACGTTGCATTCGTGATTTAGGAATATCTTATGTATCAGAAGATCGCATGAAAACAGGAGTTTCAGTGGATGTACCGATTTGGGGAAATCTTATAGCAAATCAAATAGATGAAAAACGATTTCGTAGTTACGGAATGTTGAATGATACAAAAATTCATAGATATACAGAAGAACAGATAGAATCCTTTCAAATCCGTTGTCAAAGTGATGAAGAAATTGTAGGAAGTTTATCGGGCGGAAATATGCAAAAGGTTGTGATTGCCCGGGAGTTTTCATCTGACCCGGAAATCTTGATAGCAAATCAGCCCACTAGAGGGATTGATGTAGGAGCAAATGAGTTTATTTGGCAGAAAATCATCGAATTAAGAGATAAAGGAAAAGCAATTCTTTTAATTTCTGCTGATTTAAATGAGATACTTGAGCTTTCTGATAGCATCATGGTTATGTGTGAAGGGCGAAAAGTTGCCTATTTTGATGATGCGAGTGAAGTGGATGAGTATGAATTAGGAAGTTATATGTTGGGGCTAAAAAAACAGGAGGAGATGGTGTGAAGATGAAAAAATCAATATCATCCTACATTGAAATGCTTCGAACCGTACTTGCTATTTTTATTTCTTTGCTTATCGTTTTTGCCATTATTCTTCTAGTGTCAAAGGAGCCGTTAAACGCATTGCAATCTTTTGTTCTTGGTCCAATGATGAGCTTGAGGCGTTTCGGAAATGTAATTGAAGCAATGATTCCTCTTATTTTCACCGGAATGGCAGTAATTATCTTATTCCGTCCCGGACTGTTTAACTTGTCCATGGAAGGAGGGTTCTTTCTTGGGGCTGTAGCAGCGTGTGCATCTGCTTTAACCGTAAAGGCACCAGGAATCTTGGGATTAATGATTGCTATGTTAGTCGGCTCGTTAGTGGGAGGTCTTACTACTTCTATTCCGGGGGTTCTTTCTGTTAAGACCGGAGCAAATGTTTTGGTCACTTCCTTAATGCTGAATTATATTTGTTTATTCTTTGGATCATGGGTTATTTCTTCATTTTTGTATGATCCGACACAGAACGTAAATTATTCTTATAAGTTTCCGGAGAATGTTTGCTTGCCTAATTTAATTCCGGGAACCAGAGTATCTACGGGATTTATTATAGCAATAGGCACAGTACTATTGGTGTATTTGTTTTTAAATAAAACTTCGCTTGGATTTAAAGCAACGCTTGTCGGAAAGAATAGAAAAATGGCTGATTACTCCGGCATATCATCAGATAAGGTTATTCTCTTAACACAGGCACTTGGCGGGGTGCTTGCCGGGCTGGGTGCATCCGTTGAATTATTTGGTATGTATAAACGTTTTCAATATAGTTCATTGCCGGGGTATGGATGGGATGGCGTTTTAATTGCAATCGTAGCGAAAAATAAAATTCAATATGTTCCTATAGCTGCTTTTTTCTTGGCCTATCTGCGGATAGGGGCAGATATTATGTCTAGAACAACAGATATTCCTTTCGAGATTGTGAACATTATTCAGGCAGTTATGGTTTTATTGATTTCAGCTACAGCTATTTTAAGCGGCGTAAAGAAGAAAATGATTATCAGAGAAGCCGTGAGTACGAATCAGTTGAAGTAAAGGAGGAAACAATGAATATCTTAAATACTATCTTTTCTGCAGATTTCCTTTTTACTTCACTTCGTGTGATGACGCCTATTTTATATGCTGCTTTGGCATGTATGGTTTTTACAAAGGGAGGAATAGATGCCATAGGAACGGAAGGAATCATGCTTGCCTGCTCATTAGCGGGACCTGTTTTTGGCTTTTTTAGTCATAATGCCTTTGTAGGAGTGGGTTGTGCAATGATTGTAGGAGTTTTAATGGCCTATCTTTTTGGCTACTTTACCATTGTACTCCATACAAATTCGGTTCTTGCCGGAATTACATTAAATACTTTATCCGGAGGTCTTACCGTTTTTGCAACATTTTTTTTAACCGGCAATAAGGGATCCACCCAAAGTCTAAATAGTCCGGTTATTCCGAATATGAGAGTTCCATTCTTAAGTCAAATTCCTTTTTTGGGAGAAGTATTTTCAGGTCATAATTTGATTACCTATTTGGGATGGTGCTTTACTATTTTTTTGGCATTGTTTTTTTGGAAAATGCCAGCGGGAATTAGAGTTCGGGCTGTCGGAGAAAGTGAAGCTGCGGCAAAATCCGTTGGGCTTCCGATTGTCAAGTATAAGATAATGGCTTTAACAATGGCGGGAGCTTTGGCGGGAATAGGCGGCGCATATATGTCTATGGGTTATGTTTCCTTTTTTTCCAGAGATATGGTTGCCGGAAGAGGCTGGATAGGAATGGCGGCGGAAGCGATGGGAAAGGGTTTACCGGGACCGATTATGCTTGCGGTTTTGATTTTTGGAATGGCGGATTGTTTAGCAATTCGACTGCAGATACTGAACCTTCCATCGCAGCTTATACAGTGCATCCCGTATATGGTAACGATTATAGCGATATCCGTATATTCGTATATGGCAAGACAGAAGAAAAAATCTACGAAAAAGAAGAGAATAGGTGCTTTGATAACAGAGACAAAAGTAGAAGGAGATTAATTATATGGTAAAGAAGGCATGGGAATATGAGAGGACATGGATACTGGAAGCTATTCCTCCTGAAGTGGATGAGAGTAGTGATAATGAGAAAGACTGGATGGTTTATTTGGACAATGCAAATGCATCAGATTGTCAATTATTTACGGATTGGTATAGTGAGGTTCCCGGTTCAAAAGCGCCATGTCATCTGATAGTTGCTGCAATTGAATGTATGAGAGAAAAGGGATATTTAGTTGCTGAAGCAGAGAAATGGATTGAACCCGGATTAAAAGCACTTCAAGAAAAAAATGGATCAGATATTCAAGTGATTACTGCAAAAATTTATCGTGCTTTACAGGAAGCGGAAAAGAATGAGAAATCTGCGTATTGGAATTATAGAATTTACCGCAGTTTTTTAGATGTAAAAAAAGATGTATCTTTTGTAGAACCGATTTACTTTGATGTGCACAGTAAACAATTTCAGGAAAAGGTATACGCGGGTTGGATGGGGCAGTTGATAGGAGGATGTCTCGGAACACAAATCGAAGGATACACCACGGATAATATCCGAAAAAGATTTGGTGAGGTCAGAGGATATTTAAGAAAGCCGGAGACCTATAATGATGATATAACGTATGAACTGGCTTATTTGGATGGTTTTAGTGAAAAGGGATACAACATTACTTCTCTAGATGTGGCGGATAAATGGCTGGAATTCATAGCGGATGGATATTCGGCAGAAAAAGTTGCCCTGGAGAATTTGCGTCATGGGTTAGTCCCCCCAATGAGTGGTCAGATCAATAATTATTTTTCGGATTGGATTGGGGCACAAATGAGAACACCAATGCATGGAATGCTTGCCCCGGGGAATCCGGAATTGGCAGCTAGACTTGCGGTGGATGATAGTGTAGTTTCCCATTCTAATAGTGGAATGCTGGGGGGGATGTTTAATGCCATGCTTGTTTCACTTAGTTTTGTTGAAAAGAGTATGAAGTCTGTTTTACAAAAGACTGTAGATATGATTCCCCATGAGAGTGAATACTATACTGTAGTGAAGTATGTTTTTGAGCTATGCAAGACGGAAAAAGAATGGGAAGAGGCTTGGAAAAAGGTAGAAGAAAAATACAAAGAATATAACTGGATTCATGCGTATCCGAACGTTGCCGCAGAGATTATCGCCCTGTGGTATGGAAATGACGAATTTGAAAAAACCTGCCATATCATTGCCATGGAAGGGCAAGATGTTGATTGTACAGCGGCGCCTGTTTTAAACGCTTTGCTTTGCATGATAGGTCTAGAAACAGTTGGGGAGCATTGGATAAAGCCGATAGGAAAGAATATAGCAACGTTAATGAGAAGAATGAGAAATTTGACAATAGATGAACTATGTGAAAAAACGGTAAATGCAGTTAGAAAGGCTACAGCATGAGAGTATTAGTTTATGGTTCCTTGAATATTGATTATGTGTATGCAGTGAATCATATATTAAAACATGGAGAAACAGAAACTTCAGATAATTTGCATATTGTAGCCGGAGGAAAAGGATTAAATCAGGCTATTGCATTATCTAAGGCTGGTGTAAAGGTTTTTCTTGCCGGTCAAATTGGGGAAGAAGGAGCGTTTTTGGAAAAGATATGCACGGATGCTTTAGTAGATACATCATTCCTTCAGTATACGGAAGAGAAAAGTGGGCATGCTATTATTCAGGTGGATTCGAATGGTGAAAACAGTATCCTTCTTTTCGGGGGGGCAAATAGAACACAAAAAAGAAAAAAAATAGATGAAGTTTTTGAATATTTTGAAGAGGGAGATTATTTATTGCTCCAAAATGAAATTAATGAGTTGGACTATATTATTGAAAAGGCATACAGTAAAAAAATGTATATCGTATTGAACCCATCTCCTTTCGATTTGCATTTACAAAAATGTGATTTGCAGAAGGTTTCCTTATTCATTCTAAATGAAATAGAGGGAGAGCAGATTACGGGAAAATCCGAACCTTCTGAGATTAAGGAAGAGTTAGAATCCCAATTTCCCTATGCTGAAATTCTTCTCACGTTAGGCACAAAGGGGTCAAAGTACTTTGGTAAAGGAAAAAAGGTGTTTTTTCAGGAATGTTATAAGGTTAATACCGTGGATACGACCGGAGCAGGGGATACCTATACAGGATATTTTGTTGGTATGAGAATGAAGGGAAGGGAGATAGCAGAGAGTATGCGATTGGCATCTGTCGCTGCAGGCATTGCGTGCACAAGGAAAGGCGCTTCTGTCTCCATACCGGAATATAAAGAGGTCGAAAGAATTTAGAGCATAAGGACAAGAATGTCGTTTTGAATTTCGTATACGAACAACCAATCCGGTTCAACATGAGAATTAAAATTGCTAAGGGAGATTAACTACAAATTGATTATCTCCCTTACCAGTTCATCTAAGTTCCTTCTGCCATAAAGGATGCGAAGAACATAGATACTCTTTTTCTTTATATCAGGAAGATAGTATAAGAGGTAGTTTCCCACAAGAGACTTTCTTATTTCTCTATCAGGAAGAAATTCATTTTCCACAATTCTACCAATTTTAGGCACAGAACAGATAGAAGCGATTGCTGCCTGTAAATCCTGTAAAAAGCTTGCTGCCGCATCGGGGTTAGAAAGTTCAACGGAAATGTAGGATAGAATTTCATCCAGGTCTGCTTCTGCTTTTTTAGTAAAATGATACTGATATTCAGAAGCCATATTTCTCCTTTAATTTGCGAATCGTATCAGCTCCATCTTCGGTATTTCCCTCTTTTAGATCCTTCAGCCCCTCTATAACTGCTTTTGCCTCATACATCTTTTGCATGATTTTCTCATAATACTCGATATCCATGACCACAAGACGCCCGTACCCATTTTTGGTAACGTAAACAGGGCCCTGCTCTTTGACACAGTGCTTTTCCACATCTACCGTATTCTTTAAATCTCGCATAGGAATAATTTTCATAGACAGTTCCTCCAAATCGTGGCTATATTATATATCAAATATAGCCTCAAAACAATATACTTAGAATCTAAGATTTTGTTTCTCATTGAAAACTTTCTTTTGATGATATCCAATTTATCCCTGGAACAATCTCGCCCCTCTCGTAGTCGTCTTGTGAACTTTACGTTAAATAATTCATAGCCATATTGAATTAAATTTATACCGATGTTACAGTGAACGAGCACACGATGGTTCATCCATCTTCACGGGGGAAAATCCCCTTTCATAGAGAGTGAGGAATCTTATGAAAGCACATGAAATTTTGAATAATCCTTTTTTAAATAAGGGCACGGCATTCACCATGGAGGAAAGGGAAAAATTAGGTCTTATCGGACTTTTGCCACCCCATGTGCAGACTATTGAAGAACAGGCGGAAGAAACCTACGCACAGATGCAGACGAAGGGAAATAATCTGGAAAAAAGGCTCTTCTTAATGCAGATTTTCAATACCAATCGCACTCTCTTCTATTATCTATTTTCTCAGCATCTCGCAGAATTTAACCCCATTGTTTATGACCCGACCATTGCGGAAACCATTGAACATTATAGCGATCTTTTTGTAGATCCCCAGTACGCGGCGTACTTGGATATTAATCACCCTGAGAATATTGAGAAGACCTTAAAAAATGTGGCGGGAGACAGAGAAATTCGGCTTATCGTGGTGACCGACGCGGAGGGAATTCTCGGAATCGGAGACTGGGGAACCAACGGGGTAGACATTTCCGTAGGAAAGCTCATGGTATATACCGGTGCGGCAGGAATCGACCCTTCTTATGTTCTTCCCCTAGTGATTGATGCCGGAACGAACAGAGAAGAGCTTCGTAACAATCCGCGTTACCTTGGAAATCGTCACGAGAGAGTTCGCGGAGACCGTTACTACGATTTTATTGATCAGTTTGTTCAGACCGCAGAGCGACTTTTCCCGAAACTCTATCTGCACTGGGAGGATTTTGGAAGAGGAAATGCAGCCAACATCTTAGAGAAATATCGGAAGCAGATTCCGACCTTCAACGATGATATTCAGGGAACAGGAATTGTAACCCTGGGCGGTGTATTTGCAGCAATGGCGATTTCCGGACAGAAGCTTACGGATCAGGTTTATCTTTGCTTTGGAGGAGGTACTGCTGGTGCCGGTATCGCATCTCGTGTACTACGTGAAATGGTTGCAGAAGGTGTACCTGAGGAAGAAGCGTATAAGCGTTTCTTCATGGTTGATAAACAAGGCCTTCTCTTTGATGACATGGATGACCTAACTCCT
>ERZ773069.1017-NODE-1017-length-17092-cov-5.343312_pt1 | contig 17092 bp, 16 predicted proteins | sample MGYA00580619_ERZ773069 | MGnify/ENA primary metagenome ERZ773069 (study PRJEB29015, sample SAMEA2738007) | human oral metagenome | biome: human oral; feature: human-associated habitat; material: dental | place: China | collected 2108 ...
TGCGAGGCTTTAGTTAAGAGAGCGTGTCCAAGGCAAGATATGTTTGTAACGGTTTGTGTGTTTGAATTATATATTTTTTATCACCTCGCTAACCAATCCCTTAAACTGACTTGATACCTTATCCGCAACTTCCTTTACTTCCACATGATCAAGTTTTCTGTCACTAAGTCCTGTAGCGTAGTTGGTTATGCAGGAGATCGCAGCCACTTCCATACCCATATGTGCTGCTGCCATAGCTTCACAGGCAGTACTCATACCTACCGCATCGGCTCCCATAAGTTTATACATTCTTATCTCTGCCGCACTTTCATAATTAGGACCGCTGCATTGAAGATAAACTCCCTCTTTCATATCTATACTAAGTTTTTTTGCAACTTCCTTTATTATATTTACACATCTTTTAGAGTAGATCTCGCTCATATCCGGAAATCTTGTACCCAGTTCATCTATATTGGGACCTATAAGAGGACTTCTTACAAAGCTGCTAATATGGTCGGTTAAGATCATAAAATCTCCGGGGTGAAAACTTTGATTTATTCCGCCGGCAGCATTGCTTAATATAAGCTTCTTAGCTCCGAGCATGGACATAATTCGTATAGGCAGCACCACATCCGTCATCTCATACCCCTCATAGTAATGCACTCTTCCCTGCATAATGATCACCGGAACTTCCCCTATATATGCACAGATAAATCTGCCCTCATGTCCGCTTACAGTGGACACCGGAAAGTCCTTTATGTCCTTATATGATAGACTTTCAACTATTTCTATATCCTCCGCATAAGTACCGAGACCGGAACCGAGTACCAAAGCCACTTCCGGTTTAAAACTAAGCTTTTTTCTTACCTCATTAAAGCAGGTATCTAGTTTTTCTTTAATAGACAACATATTTTCTCCTATCATAACAATATTGTAGTCGGGCAAGACTACTTGGTTAATAGATTTCTAATCGAGTAGGGAAACTTTAGTCCCATACTCAATCTGATGTAATGTATTATTGACATTTAATTAATATCTGCAATAGTAGAGTAAATATCCATTCCCTTTATTATGTATTTGTTACAATCTATTAGCAAAGCAATAATAAAGCTGGATATCAACGATACACTACACTAGGGGCAGTGTTCGCCATAAGTCTACATTCCTTACAGCACCCCTGCTATAAATAAAAGGAGCTGAAAATGTCTCAACAGCCCCTTTTTATTATTACAATACCTAAATATCAATTATCCCACAGGTACCGGTGTAGCTACCTGTTGATATTTAACCCAATGTTTTAGGTGTTTTACCGCTTTACAACTTTGACAAACAATAATCAGTTCAGATATCATTGCATCAATACAGCGGTTAAATCAATGCATGGCATATGAAATTAGGCTCAAGCCGATCTATTGCTCATTTTTTGATGCATCTTTTAATTAATATATTTGTGCTTGGTGTAAAGCATTCTCTGCAAGTACTACAATATTTTATTTAACAAGTTATGTTTTATATTATCATCTGCAAAAGCCAGATTGGCAGCGTTTATCATAAGTTTCTTTATGACATCCTCACCAAGTGCGAACTCATTTGCCACAAACTCAAGCTCCTTTTCCATAGTACTGTTACTTACAGTTCTGTTATCAGTATTAACGGTAACTGACAGTCCGGCTTCAAGAAACTCTTTTAGAGGATAGGCTTTGATATCATCTACCGCCTTTGTCTGTAAGTTGCTGATAGGACACATCTCTATGCCTATGCCCTTATCCTTACAAAGCTTTATTGCATCTCTTTGTCCGCTTAAGGCTATTCCGTGACCTATTCTTAAAGCCCCTGCCTCTACGCTTAAAAGCACATTCCTTACATCTCTGCACTCTCCGGCGTGTATGGTAAATGGATAGCCCATGCACTTTGCCTTTTTGAATAAGTCCATAAATAAACTCATAGGGTACTTTGATTCATCTCCTGCAAGATCCAAGGCATTAAGACCGAATCCCAAATAATCCCTTATCTCAGAAAACATTCTAAGGCTTTTTTCAGGCTCATGGTGCCTCATAGCACAGGCTATAAGTCCCACATCTATACCGGTAAGTGCTTTACCTTCTTTTAATCCCTCTATCACCGCTTCCATTATATCCCTTAGTTTTAGTTTATCATTAACTGAAAGCAGCGGAGCGAATCTTACTTCCGCATAGATCGTATTATCCGCCTGTAGGCTTAATACAAAATCTTTTGCCGCCTTTTTAAATGCAGCATAACTCGTAAGTGCGCTTAATGGCAGATCAAACTTTTGCAGGTATTCGGTTAGGCTCTTACAGTCCTCAGACACGCTAAGCTCAGAGTCTTCTACCTCTCTTCCTAAAAGTTCTTTAATGGTAGCCTTTGGAAGAGAGCCGTCCAAATGACAGTGTAACTCAATCTTCGGTAATTTTTTAATATAATCCATATATTTTACTCTACAGAGCTTACCTCTACCACTTCCGTGCTTATATCGGTAACATTGTCCCCTACAGCCTCATCATTAGCTATAGTTACACTTCCGCTCTTTAAGCTCTCATATAATTTATCATAATCTTCTTTTGTAAAATTCTTGAACTTGGAACTTTCCATAGGAAGTCCTACACCAAGATCGCTTGCTGTAAGTATAACCTTGGTTCCGCCCGGGAATTTTCCGTCATAAAACTCTGCTATAGCATTGTATACTGAATCTTGAAGATTCTTGGTAGCTGAGGTTATAACTGTAGGTGACTCAACCGACTGGTCTACATCCACTCCTATAACTACCTTATCTGCCGCCTCTGCCGCCTTCATAACTGAGTTTCCTACAGCACCTCCGCAAGCAAATATACATTCAACACCTTCATTGTACCATGAAGCCGCCTTTGTCTGGTTTTCAGGGCTTGCATCAAAGTTTCCTACATAGGTGTACTTGATCTTTACATCACCCTTGGCAAGTCCTAATTCCTTAGCTGCCGCATCGGCACCCTGCACATATCCGTAACCGAATCTTACAACTGCAGGAACAGCTATTCCGCCCATAAATCCTAAGCTCTTGTAACCCTCTTTTACTGCTGCATAACCTGCGAGATAACCTGCCTGCTCCTCAGCATAAAAGATTGCATGTGAGTTTTGTGCTATATCTGCTGTATCACCTGACTTAGGCTCTGCATCTATTGTAACAAACTTTACATCAGGATACTTTTTCTGAGCCTCATATACCGGAGCTTCGAATAAAAATCCCGGTGTTACTATAAGTTTGGCACCGCCCTTAACCGCAAGGTCTATAGCATCAAGGCAGGCAGCATCTGATTTTTCTGCCGGCTTGTAATACTTATGGGTAATATTATGCTCTGTAGCATACTTATCAAGCCCTTCCCATGAACCTTGGTTAAATGATTTGTCGTCTATAGTTCCTACATCTGTAATAAGTGCAAGCTCGTAGCCTGAAGCCGAAGTCCCTTCGGAAGCCGCCTCGCTTCCTGCATCCGATACGGACTCGGCTGCCTGACTTGCATCCGAACTTGCCTGAGTTTCGGTTGTCGGCTTTGCACAGGCTGACAGTAAAGATAGTGCCACAGCTGACATCAATAATACACTTGTTAATTTCCTCATAATAAATCCTCCTTATTATTTGAGTTTTGCCAAAATATTATTTTGGCATTTATACGCTTACATATTTAATTTTACCATTAATTGAGATATAAGCAAATAGATAAATTTGTATAAACATATAAAAATTATTTAATTCCTTTAACTATCTCTATCAGCTTATCTTCAGGCATTGCCTTATTAAGTGCGAAAGAATAACTGTAATTACCGTTTGTCCATGTAGCAAGACTTACACTGCCCTCTTCATTGCCTTTTAAGCTTACTTTAACACCCTCTACTTCTGTTTCTTTTTGATTACTATACTGATTATAGTCACCGCTTAGCATACTGTCTTGTGCCTTGTTTGACTTTCTTATGGTTATACTGTTTTCAGCAGCACTGTCATCATAGATGACCTGTATCATCTCATTCTTTACTGCCTGTATATACCTATTTTCATAGCCTTCTATTTTTTCAGGCGCTGCCAATTCAAAACCTGCACATTTTGCAGCTTCTTCCAAAGTATTAAAATCCTCAAAAATACTTATTGCACCTTGATCTGTAACTGTGGATCCGTCCTCATTTATTACTGCGATACTACTGCTTTCCGTTACTCCTTTCTGCACACTCTCCTGTGTTGTACCTTCCTGTATACTTGTCTGTATGCTTTCTTGTGCCGTACTTTCTAAAGCCTTGCTGCTTTCCGTGCCCGAATTTGAGCAAGCCGACATAAGCGAAGCACCTAAAAGTATTGCCGTTAGAAATTTATATTTTTTATTAACCCAATTACTTTTATAACCGTATGAGCAGCCGGAAAAATGACTGCCAATCATAAATGTATCTCTTTTCTTCATCAAATTACTCCTTATGTAAATCTATTGTAATAATTTTGTTACAGCTCAGGCAAAATATACATATATAATATACCAAATGAAAGCTTGCTTTCAGGTGTATATTATATATGTATATCTATCAGGCTACTGCCTGCATTCATCTTCGTCTAATTTATAAATAGAAATTAAACTTTTTTAGTTTTTTTGACGAAGATGAATAACCTGCCTAAACTTTAGCATAATTTTCCTATAGAAGAACTTCCTATTCTTTCACAACCTAAATTTATAAACTCCTCCATATCTTCAAGGGTTCTTATGCCTCCGGCTGCTTTTATCTTTACATCCTTTGATATATGCTTTTTAAAAAGCTCTATATCTTCCTTTTTGGCACCTGAACTTCCGAAACCTGTTGAAGTCTTTATAAAGTCCGCCTTAGCCCTGCTTACTATCTCACATAGTTTGATTTTTTCTTCTTCATCAAGATAACAACACTCTATTATAACCTTTAAGACCTTATCTCCTACAAGCTCTTTTAACTGCCTTATCTCAGCCTCAACCTTATCATAGTCTTTATTCTTCACATCACAGATATTTATTACCATATCTATTTCTAAAGCACCGTCTTCCAAAGCCTTTCTTGTCTCGGCTTTTTTTGCTTCGCTGCAGGCATATCCCAAAGGAAAGCCTACTACCGTACAGATAACAAGTTCCTTGCCGTATTTATCATGCACATACTTTATATAATGTGGGGGTATGCATACGGAAGCGGTCTTCAACCTTATAGCCTCCTCGCATAATTTATCAATATCTTTTAGGCTTGTATCAGCCTTAAGAATCGTATGATCCACATGTGAACATATCTTTTTAATATCCATTTTTAGTCTCCATTCCGCCACCGGATTGTGGCATAAATAAATAGTAGGAAAGTATTTTTATGCTAATACTCATTACTCGATAAATATGACACAAATAGCAATACAGTATTTTACACTAATACTCATTACTACATAAATGTGACACAAACAGCAATAAGTATTTTACACTAATGCTCATTACTCCACAAATGTGACACAAATAGCAATAAAAGTGTTTTCTACACTAATACCTTTCCACCCCTTGTTTACTTACCTTTGCAAGTACAAGCGGTCCTACATTTACTTTTTCATCACTAAATTCAAGTCCCGATAAAAACTTTTTCGCAGCCTCGGCAAATAAATCCTCATTATCCGCATACATTATGCAAAGCACATCTGAGGGATTCACATAATCTCCGGTTTTTTTAATAAGTTTTATACCTGCACTGTAGTCTATACTGTCTTCCTTGGTCTTTCTTCCGGCTCCCAAAAGGCTTGACGCTATTCCTATGATTTCGGTATCCATATGGGAAATGTAGCCTTTTCTGTCACTTTTTAGTTCAAAGCTGAACTTAGGTTTTTTAAACTTTTCGCTATTTTTTATAACTTCCGTATCTCCGCCCTGTGCAGCTACCATTTCCGTAAGTTTATCGAGTGCCTTACCCGAGCTAAGCGCCTCTTCCACCATTGAAAAACACTCTTTTAATTCTTTACCAAGCCCCAGGTGCAGCATATTTGCCGCAAGCTCCTTGCTTACTTCCAAAAGGTCTTTCGGTCCTTTGTTTTTTAATACTTCAATCGCCTCTATGACCTCAAGGCTGTTACCTATATTGTTGCCCAGCGGTATGTCCATATCGGTAATTACAGCCAAAGTTTTCCTGCCTGCGTGCTCGCCTATATCAACCATTTCCTCGGCAAGTTTTATCGCATCGTCAAGTGTTTTCATAAATGCTCCGCTGCCGCACTTTACATCAAGCACTATGCAATCACTGCCCGCTGCAAGTTTTTTACTCATAATTGATACCGCTATGAGGGAAATGTTATCGACTGTAGCGGTTACATCTCTAAGAGCGTAAAGATTCTTATCAGCAGGTGCAAGATTGCCGGACTGCCCCACTACGGCTATTCCGGTCTTTCTTACAATGTCAAAAAACTCTTCCTTGCTAAAAGCTGTTCTTAAATTAGGGATTGACTCAAGTTTATCCACTGTACCTCCGGTATGCCCCAGTCCCCTGCCTGACATCTTTGCTACCTTGCAGCCACAGGCTGCAACTATTGGTGCAACTATAAGTGTGGTCTTATCTCCTACACCGCCGGTAGAGTGCTTGTCTACCTTCACTCCTTCTATGGAAGACAGATCCACCATATCACCGGACTGTGCCGTTGCCAAGGTCATGGCCGCAGTCTCTTCCTTGTCCATGCCCCTAAAATACACTGCCATAAGAAAGGCTGCCATCTGATAATCAGGTATATCACCTGCCACATAGCCTGATATAATATAGTCTATCTCTTCTTTAGAAAGTGTAAGAGCATTTCTTTTTTTCATAATCAAATCATACATTCTCATAATATTTACCCCTATCCGATTCACTTATCATAAGGTATACCTTAGTTTTAAGACTCTTAAAGTATTCTGAGTGAACTACCCATAGTCTAAAGCCTATGGGCTTCCTGCTTCACTGACCTCGCAACCTACTATCTCCACAGGCGTTAATTCGGGCAGTCCCTGCCCTATTGTTTTTTCTTATACTACCTTAACCCACCGTCTAAAGCCGGTGGGATTGCGGTAGCATTATTTCAATTTCTCTATCTTTTTAATTTATCTTAAGGTATACCTTATTTTAAGACCCTTAAAATATTCCGGTTTACCTTACCTATCTGCTTGACTTATCGTAAGGTATACCCTCAGCCTTCGGTGCCTGTGAACTCTTGGAAGAGAACATCAGTACTATAAGAGTAACTATATAAGGGAACATCTTATAAAACTCACTCGGTATCGATAAATCTTTCAATACCGGTATGGACGAATATGCACTTGCAAGAGTCTTCATAATCGCAAAGAAAAATGCAGCAAAGAAGATTTTATTGCTTCTCCATTGACCGAATATCAGTACCGCAAGTGCAAGGAAACCGTATCCTGCAACCGTACCGTTAAAGTTCGTGGAAGTCGGTACTACGAATACCAATCCTCCTATACCTGCCAACACCCCCGAGATTATAACTCCGGTATATCTTATCTTGTATACATTTACTCCGACAGAGTCGGCAGCCCCCGGATGCTCTCCGCAGGCTCTAAGCCTAAGTCCGAATCTCGTATACTTTATTACAAAGGCTGCAAATGCAAACATCAAAAGCCCTATATAGGTGGTAATGTATGCCTTCTTAAAAAACATATCTCCTATTACAGGTATTGAAGAAAGTACGGGTACCGCATCTATACGGAAGGTATCCGTAAATTGTACCTGCTGGATTTTTTGTATCATTCTGGCTGTAAATATTACAAAGGCGGGGGCGAACATATTAAGTGCAGTGCCGCTTATGGTCTGATCCGCCTTCATGTTAATAGCTGCAAAGGCATGGAGTAAGGAAAAAAGTCCTCCACTTATACCTGCTATCAGTATGGCGAGCAGCAAAAGCCCCTGACCGCTCATGCTTTTTTGAAATATATTTATAAAGAAAATACCGCAAAAAGCTCCTATTACCATGATACCCTCAAGTGCTATGTTGATAACACCGCTTCGCTCGGAGTACATACCACCTGTAGCCACTATAAGCAAAGGTATAGCAAAAAACATGGTTTGTTGAACAATAAAGCTTAAAATATCCATACTATACCTCCTCTTTCTTTGCCGTATTATCGGCAGCCTTCTTTTTGTTTTTGATAAATTTATATATAAAATGTTTAAACAAAAGTGATAATGCACCGCAGTATACTATAGCCGCTATGATCATATCTATAACCTCAGGTGCGAAGTCAAAAAGCTGCATATTGTATCCGCCTACTGTTATATGGGCTATAAAAAGTCCGGCAAAAAGTATGCCTATAGGGCTGGAAAGTCCGAGCAAGGCTACAGATATTCCGCTAAAGCCTTCCGGTGCTATTATATCAAGTACCTGTAAGTATTTTCCTGAGTTAGCCAAATATAAAAGTGCTCCTCCAAGTCCTGCAAGCCCTCCTGCTATAAGCATTGACAGGATTATATTCTTCTTTGCGTTAATTCCTGCATACCTACTTGCAAAGCTGTTTTGTCCGCAGGCTTTAAGCTCGTAGCCGAATACCGTCTTGTTAAGCAGTATGTGTATCAGAATTACTGAAAATATTGCTATAAGTATACCTACATTGATACTTGTGCCGGGGAATATTTTATCAAGTCCCGCCTTGCCAAGATTAGCTGTTGCCATCACCGCCTTGGATTGGTTTTTAACTCTGTCATATACGGAATTTTTTATCATTATATTGACCGCATACATCCCTATATAGTTCATCATAATAGATGAGATAACTTCATTTACATTAAAAAATGCCTTAAGAAATCCCGGAATAAATGCCCAAGCAGCCCCTGCCAAAATTGCACACACAAGTGCCAGCAGGCAGTGTAAAAATGCCGGCTGTATAGGCATCTTAACTCCTATCCATATAGCCGCAAAGGCTCCCATAGTAAACTGTCCTGACGCTCCTATGTTAAAAAGTCCGGTCTTAAAGGCAAATCCTACCGAAAGTCCGGTCATGATTATAGGTGTTGCTATATACAGCACCTGACCTATACCTTTAATACCGTCAGTAAAACCCCCCTGCACTATCATGGCAAAGCCTCCAAGTGCATGACTCGGCTTACTTACAAGCAAAATCAAAAGTCCGAAAAGCAGTCCGCAAATAATTGCAAGTATTGATGACATAAAGCTTATGTTTTTCTCATCCGATAAATTAAATAAATTCTTAAACTTCATATCCCTTACCTCGCTTAGCTCCTGACATATAAAGTCCGAGTTCTTCTACAGTTGTCTCACTAGGAAGTACATTTGCCACTATCTCTCCCTCATACATTACCAAAATTCTGTCGCTTACATTCATAACTTCATCAAGCTCAAGTGAAAATAAAAGCACCGCCTTGTTATTATCCCTTTGCTTTATAAGTCTTTTGTGTATATACTCTATAGCGCCTACATCAAGTCCTCTTATCGGCTGCACCGCTATTACTATATCCGGATCTCTGTCAAGCTCTCTGGCTATAATAGCCTTTTGCTGATTACCTCCTGACATTGACCTTGCGGTACTTGTCTCTCCCTTGCTGGAGCGGATATCAAATTTTTCTATTAACTCTCCTGCATACTTTCTTATTTCACCGAATTTAAGAAAACCGTGTTTTTGGAATCTGTCACTGTAATAGCTTTGCAGTACCAGATTTTCTTCCAAAGTATAGTCAAGCACAAGCCCGTCTTTATGTCTGTCTTCCGGAATATGTGCCATACCGGATAAGGTTCTTTCTCTTATACTTTTTTTAGTTATATCATTTTGATTAAGATATATATGCCCTGAAGCACAAGGTGCCAAACCTGTAAGTGCATAGGCAAGCTCCGACTGACCGTTTCCGTCTATACCCGCTATACACAGTATCTCCCCTGCCTTTACCTCAAATGAAGCGTTCTTTACGGAAAGTTTGCCCTTATGCTTGGAGTCTACATTTAAGTTTTCCACTTTTAATATATCAGCTCCCGGAGTAAGTTTCTTTTTTTCTAAAATAAAACTTACCTTTCTTCCGACCATCAGCTCAGACATATCTTCCTTGGATATTTTATCTACATCTACAGTTCCTACGCCTTTGCCCTTTCTTAAGACCGTAAGCCTGTTAGCTACTTTTTTTATTTCATTTAACTTATGGGTTATGAATATAATGGACTTGCCCTCGTCAACAAGCTGCTTCATTATCTTCATAAGCTCATCTATTTCCTGCGGAGTAAGTACTGCTGTCGGCTCGTCAAATATAAGTATGTCGTTATCGCAGTAGAGCATTTTCAGTATCTCAACCCTTTGCTGCATACCTACCGTTATATCCGATATATAAGCATCAAGATCTATTTTTAGTTTATATTGCTCACTTAATTTAAGCAGTTTTTCTCTTGCACCCTTCATTTGCAAAATCGAAAACTTGGTCGTTTCCCTTCCAAGCACTATATTTTCGAGTATGGTGAAATTATGAACAAGTTTAAAGTGCTGATGTACCATACCTATGCCGAGTGCATTGGCATCATTAGGATTTAGTATATCAACTTTTTTACCGTTTATTTTAATCTCACCTTCTTCCGCTTGGTACAGTCCGAACAGTACACTCATAAGTGTAGACTTACCTGCACCGTTCTCACCGAGCAGAGCGTGTATCTCTCCTTTTTTTACCTTTAGCGTTACATCATCATTTGCCTTAAAATCACCGAATTTTTTGGTGATATGGTTCATCTCTATGACATAATCCACAGCAGACCTCCTATTAAAAAAGTGTCACTAATTATAATCTTTCTTTTATATCCTTCATAAGCCCTTCGCAACCACGCACTATATCCGCATAGGTTATATCGAATTTCCTTGTATACCAAGGATCGCTTATATCTTCCTTGCTGCCTGCAAATTCAAGAAGTTTCTTTATCTTTCCTTCTTTGACACTCCTTTCTGTAATTCTTTCTATATTTCTTACATTCATATCATCCATTGCTATAATGTAATCATAATCCTTATATTCAGACTTTTCAAGCTGCTTTGCTCTCTTACCGACACAGCCTATACCATGTTTTTCAAGCTCCTGCTTAGCCTTAGGGTAAACCGGGCTTCCGATCTCTTCCCTGGAAGTCGCTCTTGATGCCACCTCTACCTTGTCTGAAAGCTTTTCTTTTTGTAACATATCCTTAAATATAAATTCCGCCATAGGGCTTCTGCAAATATTGCCGTGGCAGATAAATAGTACCTTTATCATAAATTTATTCCTCCTAAAATGCCGTGTTTTGCTTGGGTTTACTCAGTCTGTAGAAACCAGGTAAACCTACATATATTTTAAGAAATATGCAAAATAAGGCAAATCGTGGCAAAGTGTAATAGTCAATCGTAGTCAATTTTTCTTCACGCTCAAATGCTAAAGGAATAGTAACCTTAATCATACCATTATCAAATGAAAATGCCCTACGTCCGTATTTTTCAACAATCGTTGGAACCCCATGACCACTTTGTTCTGCATACTTTGCTACCATAAATATTGTTAATAAGCTTTTATTCACCGAAATACCGGTACCAAAGAAGAACCCTTCGATAGAAAGAGAATATGGAAGTCCACCATATGAAACTACCTCTATTCTATCATCATACATATATACTGAAGGTGCAATAGCATTAATAATCGTAAAGTCTACCATAAAGTCTACTCAAAGTCTACTTTACAATTTTAACCTTTGGATTTATTAACTTTGCCGTTAATCTCGCACTTTAGCCAATAATAGAAAAGAAGCCTTTCTTTGAAGCTTCTCCCTTACATAAATATTTATCTTTATCGTATATAGTCCAAATATTATTTAAATTACAATTTCCAAAATAGGTTTGAAGTAAGAGTACAATTTACCCTTTCCTAAACAAATCTCTAATCTTTACTTTATCCATCTCCAACATTATCCTTGCCTCCACATATAAATCATCCTGCCAAAGAATATTTCTTCTGTCCAGTTCATTTAAAAGCTGTTCATACCCGATAAAAGCTCTGGGTATTTTAGCTATTTTCTTTTCTCCTGCATAGATTATACATGGATATGCCAGTGCCTCATTAGTAATCTTTGCATGTGTTATCTCGCTCCAAAGATAATCCCTTCTTTTTAACGGAAACTTATTTATTGATATATTCTCATCATCTAATTGTATTTTACTAAGTGAAAAAAACAGAATGAAATACAGAGCGATAATCAACATAAATAATAACAACAGCCATCTGACTATTTCGTCTGTTACCGGATCATCTGAGGGCAAGGCTTGTCCTAATCCCCAAAACATAAAAAAACCGACAGCTATGCATAAAATACCGCCAAACAAATATACTATTCCGGGTCTTACTACTATTTTTTTATCATTCAATGCCATTTCCACTCCTTTTTTTAAATAAGCAATCCTCTTTATTTTAATTTAATTTAAACCCTAGTATAACACACGATAATTAGCAATCTATTTTTAAATCAGCATGTGAATAGAATTTCAAAAACAGATGTTCTCTTGTATAAAATTATTATTTAAAATGAGTTATACTAGTGTAGTGTATCATTGATATCCAGCTTTATTACTACTTGGTCAATAGATTGTAACACATATAGTCAAAGATAATTAAGAGATACTCTGCTATTGCTTATATTAATCAAATATCAATGATACACTACTCCGGTATCTTAAATCTAATTATATATACCCTGTAAAAAATCCCCCGGGCATATTCGCCGGGGGTTTTTATCTTAACTTAGAATATTCTCCAACCTACTATAAAGTTTCTTTGCCACCATCCTCCCAGGGATCTTTGCACAACTCTTCCGTTAGATGATGAAGCGTCTATTATCTGACCGCCGCCTGCTACCAAGCCGACATGGCCGCTAACTACTATGATATCACCCGCTTGTAAGTCTGAGAAGTTACTTACTCTGGTATATCTTCCCGGATTTCTCCAGCCTGAGCTGGTCATATAGGACTGGCTTACACCGGAATTATTAAGACACCAGTATATAAAACCTGAACAGTCGAAGGCATTAGGACCTTTAGCACCCCATACATAAGGGCTTCCTACCTTGGATGAAGCTACGGATATAAGGTTTCCTACGCTTCCCCCGCCTGAGTATATAGGTCCTGACGGTGCAGCTGCTCCGCCGCCTCCACCTCCGGCATTACCTCCGCCGGCGTTTCCGCCGCCTCCGCCTCTTGTATTGCCGCCACGGTTTTGCCTTGCAGTTGTACTTGGAAGAGGTCTTAAAACATTATCTGAGGTAAGCTTTGCTATGGTGACCGCTCCTACCGATCCGTCCGAATCAAGTCCGTTTCTGCTCTGGAATGCCTTTACCGCATTCTGTGTTGCCTCACCGAAATATCCGGTTATATTATCCGGATGTAAATATCCCCACTTTGCAAGCATTTTTTGAATATTATGTACCTGATCGCTTTGATCGCCTACTCCAAGTCCGTTAGGCTTTGCATCGGCTGACATAATAGCCGCTCTGGTGGAAGGTCCTATGTAGCCGTCTACCACCTGATCGTTCTTTGACTGGAACTGTTTTACCGCAAGACTTGTATCAAGTCCGTAACTTCCGTCAGGAGTACTGGTCATATAGCCAAGCTCAAAAAGTCTTTTTTGAATCGCCATGACCACATCGCTTTTTTCACCGTATGCAAGCATATTCGGCTTGATTTCTTCTGAATATATAAGGTTAAGAGTCTTTATACCTACCTTACCGTCTTGCTCCAAAGTATTGACTTCTTGTAACTTTGATACGGCATCTCTTGTTTTCTCATCATAGGTACCGGTTACCTGTCCTTGATCTGCAAGGTAACCAAGCTCATAAAGTCTTGACTGTATACGCTCTATATCAGTACCCACATCACCTTCTTGTGCCGCATAAAACTTGGCATCATCAGACATAAGCAAGTTAAGTGTATCCGTACCTATAATACCGTCTTGCGGTAGCTTATTCTGTCTTTGGAATACCTTAACAGCCGCTATGGTTACATCTCCATAGTACTCTGTCGGCTCGTCATTTTCCATAAACCCGAGTCTCATAAGTCTTTCCTGTATCTTATGAACTATAGGGTGGTTAGTTCCCGACCTGATAACTTCAGGAACCGGCTCTGTAGTTGCCACATCAACCGACAATGAGGGAAATGGTGCTCCTACCGCAGCGGCAGGCACTATATTTGCCTGTGGAATACTTTCCGTAGCGGACTCCCCCTCCGAAACAGCCTTTGTTTCAGATGCCGCAAGCTTTTTGTTTGAAGATACCATGGCTCTCACCCACACAACCGACAGTAGTACTATGATTACTGTAGGTACTGCTACCATGATAAGCTTACTTTTATCCCATTTATTAAAAAAATTATTTCCTTCTTTCTTTCTTGCCATAACTTTCTACCTAATTATTTTCTAAAGTTTACTTAAACAATCACTTAAAACCACAAAATCCTCTAAACTAAGAGTCTCTCCCCTAACTCGCTCATCCAGTCCTGCCAAAGAAATCGCCTTGGCGATCTCCTCCTTGGTAAAACTAAGACCTGCCGCATTATTAAGTCCGTTTTGCAAAGTCTTCCTTCGTTGATTAAAAGAAGCTCTGATAAGGTTAAACATAAGCTTTTCATCTTTGGGCTTAAAAGGTTTTAGCTCATGTAATTTTAACCTTACGACCGCAGAAGATACAGCCGGTCTTGGGATAAATGAATTGGGAGGAACATTAGCCACAATTTTTGCCTCGGTATAATATGCCACCGCAAGTGATATTGCACCGTATTCTTTCGTACCCAGCTTTGCTATAAGCCTTTGTGCAACTTCCTTTTGTATCATTACGGTTATACTTTCAAGCTTAAGCTTTCTTTCAAGCAAGTCCATAATTATAGGAGTGGTAATATAGTAAGGTAAATTTGCCACCACCTTTACCCTTCTACCTTCAGCCTCTTTTTCTATAAGCGCTTCCAAATCAACTTTTAATACATCCTCATTTAATAATACTACATTTTCATAATCAAATAAAGTCTTTGTGAGTATAGGTATTAAATTTTTATCTATTTCTATTGCTACAAGCTTATGAGCCTTTTGTGCTATGCGCTGACTAAGCACACCTATACCCGGCCCTATCTCTATAACCACATCTTCCTTACTTATATCTGCCGCACTGATGATCTTATCAAGCACATGAGCATCTATAAGAAAGTTCTGACCGTATTTTTTTTGAAATACAAAGCCGTGCTCCTTTATGATGTCTATAGTATCCGATGCTTTTTCTATCATCCTTTTCTTCATCCACACCTACCTTAACTTAGGATATAATCTATGTGCATTTTCCGAAGTCTTTTCTATAATATACTCAGGGCTGAATGCCTTTATATCGGATATGGCATTTACTATGTATGGTATATATGAGGACTCATTTCTCTTACCCCTGTAAGGCACCGGGCTAAGGTAAGGACAGTCCGTCTCCAAGACCATACTTTCCATAGGCAGATACTCTATAACCTCTTTTAGCTTAGGGGCATTCTTATATGTGGCTACACCGCCTATCCCAAAGTAAACTCCCAGTTTTAAGTACTCCTTTGCCATTTCCAAACTGTAGGAATAACAGTGCATAACTATATTCAGTTCTTTGGCATAGTTTTTTATAATGTCAAAGCTGTCCTTTGCCGCATCTCTTGAGTGTATTACCGCAGTAAGTCCAAGCTCCTTAGCAAGTTCAAGCTGCCTTGCAAATTCTTCCTTTTGCTTTTCTTTATGCTCGGTACTCCAGTAATAATCCAAACCTATCTCGGCTATAGCCACTACTTTCTCATGCTTTGCCAAATCTTTAAGTTTTTCTATGTAGTCGCATTGCATTTCATGCACATAAGACGGGTGTACGCCTACAGTAGCATATATATAGTCATACTTATCAGCCAATTCTATACATTCCTTAGAGCTTTCAATATCTACCGCTATATTTACCACTCTGTCTATACCCTTAGTCGGCAGACTTAATAACAGTTCTTCTCTGTCTTCGTCAAAAGCCTCATCATTATAATGACTATGTGTATCTATAATTCCCATAAAACTTTCCTTCCACGCTTCTTAAAATATTAGGCAAAACTGTAATCAGTCTTCATAAAATACCTTCACCGATTCTAATAAATTTTACAAGTGCCACAAGACAAAAGGCTAATCTAAAATAATAATTGACAGCCCGATTCATAATCCGCAAAATAAGTATAACAAAACTATGCACCGGGTTAATTCAAAGCTCATTATGACCGTTTTTCATAATTTACGAATACTAAACTAAATGTACAGCAAATATTTATTTAGTAAATACTTTTAAATACTCCATTATATTACTATTGATAATATAAAGCAACAGCAAATGTGCCGGGTAAAATACATAAAATAAATACTTAAGCCCCTTACCCTTTTCACCGTTATAAAGGCAGGTAAGTGCTGCACCTATTACTGCCATATCCAAAAATAAAATTGCGGTTGCACCAAGCTTTACCCAATTTTTTTCTCTATACAAATAGTATATCGCTACTATTATAACACCAATGTATGAATAATCTGTTTTTAAAAGCCATGCAATAAGTGCAAAAATCAAAATTATTATAACTTTTAATAAAATGCTTTGACTGTACTTTTTCACTGCCATAAGCATAAGCATTGCTATGAAAAAAGTCCAAAGCACATTTTGATAATCAAGGTAAAGTGCTCTTCCAAAAAATGCAAGGTCATATATAGGCTCCGTTATTAGCGCAAATATAAAAAGCCTTATCAAGTATTTCTTTACATTCCTTGTATGAATAAAGCCCTCAACTATACAAAAACAAAATATCGGAAAGGATAGCCTTCCTATACCCCTCATGACGGCATAGACTATAGCCATATTTATATTTGTAAGCTCCTGTACTATATTGTAATAAGGCATCATTGTAGCTGCTATATGGTCTATCAACATAGTAATAAGGGCGATCCACTTAAGAGATGATAAGGTAAGTACCTTATATTTATTAGCAGACATAGGCTCCCGACCTCATATTCTTTTCCGGTGAAACTATTGAAAGATTACCCTCGTTATCCTCGGCACAAAGCACCATGCCTTCAGATGTAAGTC
>ERZ773069.1021-NODE-1021-length-17047-cov-5.527130_pt1 | contig 17047 bp, 18 predicted proteins | sample MGYA00580619_ERZ773069 | MGnify/ENA primary metagenome ERZ773069 (study PRJEB29015, sample SAMEA2738007) | human oral metagenome | biome: human oral; feature: human-associated habitat; material: dental | place: China | collected 2108 ...
ATCATATTTTTAATTTTATAATAACCTTAGTTTTTAATAGAATTCACTGCGACTATATCTTGATTATAAAATGATCTCCTAGGTAATAAAGCCAATCGCAGAAGTATTTCAAGGTCTTTGTAATCTTGATTACTGTACGATCTCCCAGGCAGTAAAATCCGTAAAACTGGGCGGGCAGGTGGTAAAATGTCTTGATTACCGTACGATCTCCCAGGTAGTAAAATAGGCTTATCTTGGCTGTGTTCTATGCGTCTATCTTGATTACCGTACGATCTCCCAGGTAGTAAAATACTCACAAACTCAAACCATGAGAAGTATGTGTCTTGATTACCGTACGATCTCCCAGGTAGTAAAATAAGATCAGAAGTAAGCCCCTTGTAGCTTGCGTCTTGATTACCGTACGATCTCCCAGGTAGTAAAATGCTTCTGTGTAAGACCGTCGTACTCTTGCTGTCTTGATTACCGTACGATCTCCCAGGTAGTAAAATTGTCGAGACTAGCTTTGAGACACGCCACTAGTCTTGATTACCGTACGATCTCCCAGGTAGTAAAATAAAACGCTCGTCCCGCCAACGCTAGACGGTGTCTTGATTACCGTACGATCTCCCAGGTAGTAAAATAACAGCGGCGGCTGAGAAAGTCGAGACTGTGTCTTGATTACCGTACGATCTCCCAGGTAGTAAAATGTCTGTGAGTCCGTCTAAAAACGATTGCGAGTCTTGATTACCGTACGATCTCCCAGGTAGTAAAATGTTTGTCAAAGACTACCAGCGTGACGCTAGGTCTTGATTACCGTACGATCTCCCAGGTAGTAAAATTCGGCGCTAATGGTGTTGAGATATCAGCACGTCTTGATTACCGTACGATCTCCCAGGTAGTAAAATCCCATAAGTGGGTAAACAAAGGCGTTGTAGGTCTTGATTACCGTACGATCTCCCAGGTAGTAAAATAGTTGTTTCATAGATTGAACCGATTGGATGGTCTTGATTACCGTACGATCTCCCAGGTAGTAAAATTGGAGCTGCTTAGTACCGCTTGGAGTTGTAGTCTTGATTACCGTACGATCTCCCAGGTAGTAAAATAGTTCCCTGTAGTTGGTGCAGGTGAGACGGGTCTTGATTACCGTACGATCTCCCAGGTAGTAAAATTATTCCACTGTTACCGCAAAGTATGGAATAAGTCTTGATTACCGTACGATCTCCCAGGTAGTAAAATTTTAACATTACATAACCTCGCTAGAGGGCTGTCTTGATTACCGTACGATCTCCCAGGTAGTAAAATAAACGTCATCAAGCCTTTGCAGTCCTTAGCGTCTTGATTACCGTACGATCTCCCAGGTAGTAAAATACCTCGACGAGACAGGGCGCATGGCCGCAGGTCTTGATTACCGTACGATCTCCCAGGTAGTAAAATAAACAACTCTTTATGAGTGATGCTTTCTTAGTCTTGATTACCGTACGATCTCCCAGGTAGTAAAATTGGTATTTGTCCTGGACATGCAGATGTTCTGTCTTGATTACCGTACGATCTCCCAGGTAGTAAAATAAAATACGAGCTTGAACTTTATATGGCTAAGTCTTGATTACCGTACGATCTCCCAGGTAGTAAAATCATAGTTTAGAGGGAATGTAAGCACTCCTAGTCTTGATTACCGTACGATCTCCCAGGTAGTAAAATCACGGCCGAATATAAGCCAGGCTCGTTAATGTCTTGATTACCGTACGATCTCCCAGGTAGTAAAATACATGGCGTTCATGGGGATACGGGCAGACCGTCTTGATTACCGTACGATCTCCCAGGTAGTAAAATAGCCACAGAGAAGATTGCTGACGTAGCAACGTCTTGATTACCGTACGATCTCCCAGGTAGTAAAATCATGAATGGATCTATTGACGTTGTCTGCGAGTCTTGATTACCGTACGATCTCCCAGGTAGTAAAATTGAGAAATGGCGTCTCTTGCCGTTTCAATGGTCTTGATTACCGTACGATCTCCCAGGTAGTAAAATTTAAATGACAGCCTAGAGCGCCCCATTGCTGTCTTGATTACCGTACGATCTCCCAGGTAGTAAAATACAAAATAGCGTCTGTAGTTGCTCCTGTAGGTCTTGATTACCGTACGATCTCCCAGGTAGTAAAATTGAACGTGTATTGTCTCTACCGTTGCTGTAGTCTTGATTACCGTACGATCTCCCAGGTAGTAAAATGTAGCCCCGTGGGTGGTATGCCTTTGAGTAGTCTTGATTACCGTACGATCTCCCAGGTAGTAAAATACCCAGCCCTTGTTTTCCTTGTTTAGCAGGGAATTCAGGGGCTTAGTATTTTGAAAACTATTCAAACTTCTCCAAAAAATTCACGATAGTTGATATAATTTATAAAAACTAGCCCGGGTTGCCCCGGGCTTCGTTTGCGGCTCAAGCATAAAAATACTTGGCCTTGTCTAGATCCGTACGATCTCCCAGAAAGTATGAATCAAAACATATGCATATTGTATCAGAAAGCTTCTTATTAAGAGGTGAATCGTGCAATACTCAATAGCAATTCGGTCAGCGGCATATTTGTCCTGTAAGCATTCTCAACTTCAAATTGACAAACATGAAGAAGGAATTGTCTCTATTCCTATAGAGGATATAGGGATGATTACTATTGATCATCCTGCAGTTGTCATTACAGAAAGACTGATAACAGAAATTAGCAAAAATAAAGCAAGTATTTTGTGTTGTGGAACCAATCATATTCCAGAGGCAATTATTCTTCCTCTCGTAGGTAATTGTCGTCAAAACGAGTTAATGAGCCTTCAATTTAATATGAAAAAGCCTTTACAAAAGCAGCAATGGAAATCAATCGTATCTGCCAAAATCTATAATCAGTCACTCTGTTTAGAATATTTGAATCTCCCATTTTATTCAGTTCGCAAACTAATTGATAAGATACAGTCCGATGATGCGACTAACCGAGAAGCTGTAGCCGCTCAGGCCTACTTCAAAATTTTAATTACGGATGGGTCACGACGAGACAGTGATTGGACTCCTTCTCTAGACTATGGTTATTCAATTATTAGATCTGCAATCATTCAATCATTGATAGCCCATGGCTTAATGCCTTCAAAAGGTATTCACCACAATAATATAGAAAACGCCTTCAATTTAGCAGACGATCTTGTAGAGCCATTTAGACCAGTCATAGATTTCTATATTGCATCGTATAAATTAAATGCAGAATTGTCCCATGAGATTAAAGTTTCTTTATCTAAGGTTTTAGAGCTTTGTGTGCATCATAACGGAAGGAAAATTTCCGTAAGACAATCAATAGACGAGTTAATTGAATCCTTAATTAGAAGCATGAAGGAAGAAGATTCTTCCGTTCTTTCATGTCCTTCTCTTTTACCCACTGAATTAATTACTTTGGAATAAGGAGAAAAATGAGAGTCATGCGATTACTAATTATGTTTGACCTACCGACCAAAACCCAGTCTGATAAAAGGGCCTATCATGAATTTCATAAGTTCCTGATTAACTCTGGCTGGGTAATGGAGCAGTTTAGTGTCTATAGTAGGGTAACTTTAGGTACTGATAATACAAATAGCCATCTTTCAAGAGTAAATAAAAATCTTCCTCCCAAAGGATACGTAACTGTTCTCGAACTTACTGAGAAGCAATATACGGGGAGGAAGATTTTAATCAATTCAACGAAAAGGAGTAGGTTATCTTATAATCCAGCTCAACTATCACTAGAGTTTTGATTCTTCAACTTTTCAAACCAATTTCTTCCTAATGCATCTTCCTCAAATACTGAGATTTGCGTTTCTTTATGCCACTTACTTATTCTTTCTTCTCCTTGGTTATCTTGATTATCGGAATGTAAAACCTTTAAATCAAGTGACTTATTATCGATATTGATTCCTTCTACCCTAAAGAAAACGCTATCAACTTTAATTACATCCTGTAAGTGAATGATAATAGGATTTTTTGAAATTAATACATAATCTGGTATTTTTCTCCATTCATCACTAGTTACATGGGCGGCACTGATATACTTCGGCACGTAAGTGTTATTTTTTATAGACTGTAAATCGGCGAAGTATACCGGCTCAATCAGCCATTCTCCTTTGCCTTTACGAGCATTTTCATCGAGCCACAGTCGAATATAAGCAATATTTCCTACAATTTTTACATGCCTACCGTCTTTTTCATTCTCAAAGAAACGGATATTTCCTGATGATTTTTCTTTTCCATCCCTACTAGTCAAAATATGTTTCTTTTTCTTCTCAACATATCGATAGCGACTTTCTTCAAACAATAAGCCGTTCTTTTTATTAGGACGATACATTGTAGGAATTACCCATTCCCTTGCTTCACGTACCTGATCAGCAAAGCCTTCCCATGGTTCAGCAATAACTGAATCCCTTACCTCCCTCAATCTAGAGTAAGAAATTGCAAATTCCTTAACCATTGATGCGCTGCATGCTGCAATTACCGCAGCATCAATAGCATGATGCCTGTTGTCGCTACGATCTTTTGTATCATCCTCGCCAAAATTGAGGCCCCATTTTCTCCTCAATTTTGCAGTCATTCTTCCGTTTACAGCATAGACATGCTGCTTTTGATCAAACTCTGACGAAAAATTCAATGAATCTGAAAGCCAAGCAGAAATTGCTCTGGCCATATATTGAGTATCCACCATATTACGTTTGATAAAGGAAGTCTCTTTTTCAGCAAAATTCTCTTCCAATAACTTTGATTTTTTACTATCGGATAATCTAACATTAGACGAAACTCGTAAGCAGAATTGTTCCCAATTTGGATGATTGCCGTCATTGGAGTTCATCCATTCGTATGGGGTTCTATTTCCTTTTTCTTGATTAGATTTTGCCAGAACAAGAACTTTATTCGACTTCAGGTCATCAGCGCTTCTTGAGTATGGAAGTACATGATCTATCTCGCAATAGTTGTCGTCTATTAAAAAGCGTCTTCCTCCCGCGAATGCGATATCACCAAGACCTTCTCCGGTATATATATCTTTGCCGCCCTGTTCTTCATAGAGTTTCATCTTGGTAATCTGCTTGCCAGTTACCTCTGACTGATCAATATGAAGAATTTCGGCAATTTTATCTTTTATACGCTCATTCTCTTTTCTATTTTCATTTTGTCCTTTTGCAATTTTGCTTTTTTCTTTTGCCGATTTAGCAATATCGTTGCCCAATTCAATACGGATTATATTTGGCATTCCATATTGTTTGATAGCAGAATTAATCATTCTTCTTGCTTGGGCAAGGACTCTTAAGACAACAGGGTTTGTACATTGCACATCATAATCAGAATATGGCGGCAGGAGAGACTGTCTAATTCCCTTTTCTCTTAGTCTGAAGCCTTGGAGCCCAGACTGTTTTTCAGCTTCGTCAAGAGTAAAAGCTTCTCCGTCTGAAAATTGATCATGTAACATCTCTAGCGCTTGAACAGACCTGGATCCATACCCCTTAAATATTTTTGTGTTGTATGGCAACGATTCTATTAAGGCAAGTTCATCTTCAGAGATTACCAAGTCCTCTTTTTCTTGATACATTGAAATTCTTCTTTCCAAACTATCAAGAGATGACGCGTAAGTAAGAGACTCAGCAATCGCATTAGCAAATTTAAAGTCACTCCTCATTCTATTTAACAGCTGAATTCCTGATTCTGAACCTGAAAGAACTCTACAAAATGTATTCCAGGCTTTAGGTACGAATACTGGATTCTTCTCTAAATCTGATTTAACTCCTTTAAATCCAATCAAATTGTCATCATCTATCAGCTTACGTAAAGTTTTATACGTAACCGATTTAACCTTAGCCCCTTGATGAACACTAAACATCTCATTAATAACTGCATCTCTAACTTCTCTTGTTAGAGATTGCTCAGGTTTATCATCAAATTTCAAACGTATATTTCCAAGCTTTTCATAAGCTTTTACAACTTCAGAAATTAAATCAGCATTTGCCGCCCTTTTTTGGGGCTCATCACTATATTGATCAAAGTAAACACAGTAGCCCACCTTTTGATAAGTCAATTTATCAAAAGCTTTAGTATCCTTAAGCCAATTGAGCTGTTCTAAATAAGCATCTTTGAATTCTTCTGATGTATGGATATTTCCAAACTTCTTTTGTTGCTCGAATAACTCTTTAATCTCATCCACAACCATTGGATGAGACACGCAGTGTTTATAATCACCGGCTTTGTTTCTATAGCTATGGGTTGTAACATAGCTCTCTTTATACAAGTACTCGCCAAAAGTTCTATAGCCTGATTCCTTTAGCGCTTTTCTATTTTCTGAGATAGCAGAAAGAACTTTTCCTGCCTCTTCAGATTCAGAAGTACCTTCAATAGAAGTTTCTCCATTAATTAAAGTCTCTTCTCCTCGATTAATATAGCCACGCTGACTACAGAACCAATAGAGAATACGAGCCCATTCCCTATCAGAGAGCTGTCGATCGAGACCTTGACTTCTTAATGTAATAACTGGTAAATCTATTCCATCATTACCGTTTTTCTTAGTTTCAAACCACGTACAATCAGAATCCTGTGGAGTAACTCCAAATTGTTTTAATACTTTTAAAACATTCTTTTTTCTTGCTGCTCTTCTGTCGATTTGCCGTCTAATTGAACGCTTTTCTCGTCTTACTGCGGCTAGAGATTTTCCGCTTCTGTTTTCGGGAGCTTTGATAATTCGGCTTGAAAGCAGTTTTACTTCTTTAGCTTCATAATCAATAATTGCTAATCCGCATGAGGCTTTTCCTAAATCAACTCCAAAAACAAGTCCACGATCAGATTTTGACATGGCAGCTCCTTGATTAAAATTAAACGAGTTGATGTAATTTTATATCTGCTTAAAATTCTGAAAGATAGATTTATTCCACTATTCCATAAACGGTAATTCTTCCATTGAATATAAGCATTAAGTCAACAAAAAGACCCAAGTTTTACCCTGGGTCTTATAAATGATTTAACTAATTTACTTAGGTTCTTAGGTTATTATTTACTTAGGTACTTTTTAATTTCTTGCTTAAAAACAATGAAACGAGCAAGAAACGTAGCAGCTACAGGAATGACCAATAGTGGCGCAACCACAAGAATACCCGCGACAGCCACTCCCTGGGCCGTAACTCTTCTACCAGGTCTTGATAGTATGCTGTTTAAAATATCAGTCATAGTGAATACAAATGAGCCGTCGGTAAGCACATACGCAAGTATCAACTCAAGCGAAAATAGAACAACAAAGACAAGCGCCATGGTATTTCCGGTCTTTTTGCAAATAGCAAGTCTCTGGTCAAATGAAAGATCATCTGCCTCAGGAACCTTCTCAAACCATTTAACTGCGCGCTCTTCTGGAGTCATTACGCGTTCTCAATCTCGTTGAGCTCTGCATCAACCAACGTTGCTCCAAGGGTGTTCTTAAAGTGCGCAAGCGCAAACTGATGGTTTTCTGGCGTCAGCGATGCAACTGCTGGTTCAACAACCTCAATGTGATAGCCCAGGTTGTAAGCATCAACCGCTGTGTGAAGTACGCAGATATCGGTAAGAACACCAGTCAGGATAACCGTGTTAATGCCGCGCTCCCTCAGACGAATATCAAGATCAGTTCCCGAGAAGGACGAGTAATGACGCTTGTCCATCCAGAACACATGACTATCGTCTTTGTGCTGCTGATAGAAATCATTCAGAGGGCCAAACAGGTCTCTACCACTTGTGCCAATGATATTGTGAGGTGGGAAAAGCTTAGTCTCTGGATGGAAATTATCCTCTGGATCGTGAGCATCAATAGCAAAGAAAATATAATCGCCACGATCAAAAGCGCACTTTGTAGCCTCATAAATAGCATCTGAAATAGCCTGAGCTGGCGCACCTGCTGTCAGCTTTCCGTCATCTGCTACAAAATCATAGGTGTAATCAATCGAAATCAAAGCCTTCTGCATGATTAATCACGCTTCTTTCTTAAACTCTAAAGAGCGGTCAGTAAAAGAATAGACGCCACCCATTGTACAGGTGACGTCTCTGTATTCCACGTTCAACACGTAAATGTTTTATGTGTACGTACTTGTCTCATTATCAACGGCACACTTACTTCTTCTGAGAGATTATCAGGTCAACGTTTTCTGTCTTAGTGTCTTCCATGCTCTTACCACCTTTGATGTGGTAGTACTCAACAACTGCATTTACCTCAGTCTGATCAGCAAGAGGTTTTTTCTGATAAGAATCGTTAATAACAAATGCAAAGACCCTCTCGCCACTCTCAAGATAGTTGGAATCGTTAGCCCATACGGAATTCTCAGAATTATCTAACTTAAAGGTGCAATTTACCCAGTTTTCAGATCTATTGATGATCTCAAAGACGTAGCCTTCAGAGTAACCATCTGGGGATTTAGCAATACCAACATACCTGACATAAAGATCGTCATTATCGATAAGAACCTTGTCAACCTCGGTCTTCAGCTTAAAGCGCATCTTGTATTCGCCCTTAGTAGAAGAGAAGTTATATGCAATGGTACCCTTGTCTGCCATTGCATCAAAAGGCTTGTACTTAAGGCTGGAATAATCACCTGAGGTTTTAGTGATTTGCTTCAGAACTGCCTTGGAGCCATCGGAACCCTCAATGGTCATCTGACCTGAGGAATCAACAGTTGCTGTGTAGCTTCCGGCATTACCCGCAAGAGTAATAGTGAGCTTTCCATTAGCATCAACAGACCAGGTAAAAGGCTTCTGAGCGCCAAAACGGATAAAATTACCCGTGCCGTCATCAGCAAAGTCATAGCCATAAATTGACTTCATGGATTCTACTGCCGTTGGGTAAACACTCTCGGGGATATCTCCCTGGCTAGGATCACTAATAGACTTTGCTTCCCAAACACCTACAAACGGAGCGCGCGCAGCCTTCTTCTCTTCTGCTTCCTTCTGAGCGGCAATCTCTTCAGGAGATGGTCCGCCGATGTTAGGAGTGCAAGCCGTAAACATAATGCTGGTAGAAAGCACAAGTGTAAGTACAAGCATAAGAAGTAGTCTACGCTGTTTCATGAAAGTCCCTCCAACACCAAAGCTCTCTAGATTGACAATGTCTTTTCTTGGCGGCACTTTTTTGACGAAGTTCATTCTGCTCAATCTAGGTATCGTCTGAGTGCATTACTTATTCTGCGAAATCGTCAAATCAAACTGCTCGGTCTTCTCGTCTTCAAGACTGCTTCCATCTGCAACATGGGAATACTTAAAAGTTCCCTTAGATTCAGAAAGCTTAGCCAGAGGTACATCTGCGTTGGAGCTATTAACTACAAACTCATAGAATCTCTCACCAGGCTCAAGAACATTAAGAGCTGTTCCAAACACAGTGGAGTCCGAATTATCAATGCTAAAGTCATATGAGGCCGTCTTATCGGACTTGTTGATTACCTCAAAAACATAACCTTCGGTTTGACCGCTTGGTGTTGTGGCGATTCCAACATATCTGACGTACATGTCGTCATTATCAACAACAACCCTGTTGACCTCGGTAACTACCTTAAAATTCATGTAGAAGTCATCATGGGAGGAATAATTTCCTCCAATAGTTCCCTTACCCGTAAGCGCATCAAATGGAGCATATTTAAGAGAAGAGTAATCACCTGAGGTTTTAGTTACTTGGGTAAGCACTGCCTTGGAACCGTCAGAGCCCTCAATGGTCATCTGGCCTGAGGAATCAACGGTTGCTGTATAGCTTCCGGCGTTGCCAGCAAGGGTGATGGTAAGCTTGCCATCGGCATCAGCGGTCCAGGTAAAGGGCTTCTGAGCACCAAAACGGATGAATAGTCCAGTGCCGTCGTCGGAAAAGTCATAGCCGTAAATGGCCTGGAATGTGTCTCTTGCTGTTGGATAGACACTCTCGGGAATCTCGCCCTTCTTTGGATCACTAATAGACTTTGCTTCCCAAACGCCCACAAACGGAGCGAGCGCAGCCTTCTTCTCTTCTGCTTCCTTCTGAGCGGCAATTTCTTCAGGAGATGGTCCACCAATGTTAGGAGTGCAAGCTGTAAACATAACGCCAGCAGAGAGCGCCAAGACAAGCGCAAGAACTGGCAGTAATTTATGTTGTTTCATCAAGTGTCCTTTCAGTGGTAGTGGTGAGTACGCTGAAGATATGCGTTCTTTTGTTATTCAGACTTAGGAGGGATGTTTAGGTCAAGCTGTACTTTCTCCCTTTCCGAAACAGGTGTATAGGTTGTTGCGTTACTGTAACCAATAGAAACCGTAGCTTTTGGATTAGAAAGTGCCACAAGAGATCCTGGTGTCTGCGAGACATTAGGAACGAACAAATAGAACTTCTCACCAGGTTGTAAGAAGGCTTGACCAAAGGCATTCAGAGGACCAACTCGATCTCCAAGAGAGAACTCTCCGTAAAATGCGTCAGGACACTTGTTGATAATCTCAAATACGTAACCTTCTTGAGAGCTTCCCGGTACCTGAGCGATAGCATACAGATTCATATACAGCTTATCTGTATCGATAAGAACTTTATTGACCTCTCGAGTTATTTCAAAATTCTTGAACTTGAGATCGTTATACCTAACCATGGTTGGTACGGTACCTTTATTGGTAAGTTGGTCAAATGGCTGATAGGTAGCACTTGCATAGTCTCCAGCAGTAGTTGAAATCTGCTTAAGCTCGGCGTCAGTCTCATCGTCGCCTGTGCCCTTGAGCCTTAACCTGCCAGTCTCAGCGTCAATCTGTCCCGTAAAAGAACCCGCAGTACCCTCAAGGGTAACTGTAATATTTCCTTCTGCATCAACAGTCCAGGTAAAAGGCTTCATTATGCCAAAGCGAGTAAACAAGCCAGTTCCATCCTCAGCAAAGCTGAAAGCATAAATTGCATGGAACTGTTCTTTATAATCGTCGTAGCCTGCTCCCTCCCTCAGGTTTCCTAGTCCGGGTTCAAAGATGTCATAAGCTTCCCAAACACCTACGATCTGACCAGCAGACTTTTTGTTTCCTGCGGGACTGTTATCCCCTGATGAGCATGCACTAAGCACTGCACTTACAGAAAGCACCAGCGCGAGTAGGCATCCTAACAGCATTTGACGCTTTTTCATAAGACCTTCTTCCATACGTGCAGCGATATAAAACTAACTCTTAACTGTTACTTGCTCTGCCCAGTAGGCAAATCAAATGTCACGGTTTTCTCGTCATTATGAAGGGCGCCATTGCTAGAGTGGTCATACTCAAGAGTGCCTTTTACATCAGTGACTTCAGAGAGTGACTTATCTCTACGTTGGTTATTAAGAACATACTCATAGACTCTCTCACCTGGCTCTAACACGTTAAATCCATAAGCCCAATAGCCATCGGTTGGATCTTGAATAGTAAATTGATAGCCGGTTGTATAAGGAGTTCTATTAATAACCTCAAAGACATAGCCTTCAAAACCCTTGAGGTCTTTAAGGGAAGCGATGCCAATAAGCCTTACATAGAGCTCATCGGTATCAACAATGACCTGATCAAGCTCAGTGGTGATAGTAAAGCGTAGTTTAGTTTCATGCGATGACTTGTTTTTAGAAATGTTGCCCGTTCCTGTTAATGGATTAAAGGGCTCATACCTAATATGAGAATAATCACCTGAGGTCTTGCTTACCTGAGTAAGGATAGCTTTAGAACCATCAGAGCCCTCAACGGTCATCTGACCTGAGGAATCAACGCTTGCTGTATAGCTTCCGGCATTACCTGCAAGGGTGATAGTAAGCTTTCCATCGGCATCAACAGACCAGGTAAAGGGCTTCTGAGCGCCGAAGCGAACAAACAAACCAGTACCATCGTCAGAGAAGTCATAACCATAAATTGCTAGATAAACATCTCTAACATCTTTGTACATGTCTTCAGTGACTGTGCCATTTTTTTGATCCTCAATTGACTTGGCTTCCCAAATACCTACAAAGGGAGCAAGAGCAGCTTTCTTCTCTTCTGCTTCCTTCTGAGCGGCAATCTCTTCAGGTGATGGTAAACCAAAAATATTAGGGCTACACGCAGTAAATACAACACCTGATGAAAGCGCAAGTACCAGTGCACAAGTCAGTGCTAGTTGACGTCTTTTCATTAAGCATCCTTTCGATAGGTGGGGTGCATAATTAAAAAATTTAAGACTGTACTATCCAATATGTTACAATAAATCTCTCAAATAGGATAATTTTTTATATCCTGAACGGTTCTACCAGCTACAAGGAGGACGCTTTATGTCACTTCCAACTCCACCAGAAGCACCACAAAAACCCGCTCAAAAACAGGAAATTCCAAGTAACGTTTATCTTTACGATAAAAACGATACCTCCCCAATTCCTCTTACTTACGATGTAATTGATTTTGGTAAACCTCAGGGAGGCGCTAGTCCTCTTGTTGGTTGGGCAACTGGTGCGTTTTTTGCTGTTGGCGGCCTCTGGAATTTCTTTAATTTAAATGGTGAGGGTACCATCTTTGCAGGAATTCTTTTGTGTGCCATTGGTGGCTTACTTATTGCAGCTGGTTTCTTTATGAATGGCTATAGCATTATTGCCAATGCAAATGGATTCAGGTCTGGAACAGCCAATAGCGGAGAAGTTACCGAGTGGCCTGTTGATCGTGGTTACTTTACTGTTAAGGTCCGCCTTGGTACAAACAAGACAGCTCGCATGGCTATGAACAGCGCAACTCTAACTATTACTAGACCAGATAACCTTCCTCTTTCTGTTCAGCAAGTTACTTTCACAGGTTCTAACACTGCTGAACTTAAGCAGCGCTGTGAAGTACAGGCTGACCGCATCTGGAACTGGGCTGTTGCAAAGGGATATATTTTTTAGAGTTTCCTAAAAGCTCGTTTAACCGCGAGCCACAAGTTACCTTAAAAAGAAACGCCTCTAGAAAATCTTATTTCTAGAGGCGTATTTGTTACTTATTAGCTCTTGCAGTTTATTACTTCATTTTCTTGCGAAGACCAAGTGCAACAAGAGTAGTGCCGGCTGCTGCGACAACACCTGCTACAGAACTTGCGTCGCCCGTGTTAGGCAGAACGCTCTTCTCGCGCCTTGGTGCTGGCTGCTGAGTTGTATCAGAAGCTGGAGCAACTGGTGCAGGCGCTGGCTGAGGTTCTGGCTCAGAAGCAGGTTCTGGCTGAGGCTGAGGTTCAGAACCTGGCGTCCAAAGCGGAGCAAAAAAGTAATAGTAAGTTGTAGTGTCATCACGCAGGTCATCAGTAACGGACCACGAAGAGATATCAGCAAAATTCACGTGGACAAATCCGTTAGCATCAACGGTATAAGGCGCTGACTGGTCTGGAGTAGCGTTATCTCTTTGCTCATTTGAAAATATTTCTGACGAATAACCCACTAGTCTGTACCCATCACGATGAATATTTCCATCAAAAGAAAAACTTTTATGATCATCTGAAATTGTTGCAGGAATATACCAGTGTCCATTGTATTGAGTACCCTCAGCACCAACAACAAGATGAATCCTAGTGTTCCAACCAACTACAGGGTCATAAAAACGAACGATTGTTGCACCTTCATCATCTGTATTAGTGGTGCTAGTTGCTGCCTCACTTGTAGTGCTCGCTTCGGTTGTAGCGGTTGCTTCAGTCGTTGAAGTCGCCTCAGTTGTAGCAGTGGACTCTGTTGTTGAAGTAACTTCAGTTGAAGTTGCCGCCTCGGTCGTAGTGGTGGCCTCAGTTGTAGCGTTTGTCCCTGCTACTTCAGCGTTCTCCGCAAAAGCAAGCGTTGAAAACACTGGCGAGAAAACCAATACACCTGCAAGAATACCGGAAAGAATAAAGAGCTTTGTATTGTTATAAAAATGCTTTGACATAAGAATTTGTTTCTACTAGAAAGCAGCTTACTACTGCATTTTCTTGCGGAAACCAAGTGCAACAAGAGTAGTGCCAGCTGCTGCAACAACGCCTGCTACAGAGCTTGCGTCACCTGTATTAGGCAGAACGCTCTTCTCGCGCCTTGGTGCAGGAGTTTGGGTTGCATCAGAGGCAGGCGCAACTGGGGTGGGCTCTGGCTCTGGCTGAGGCTCAGGTTCTGGTTCTGGCTCAGGATTTGGTGCCCAAAGAGGAGCAAAAAAGTAATAGTAAGTTGTAGTGTCGTCACGCAGGTCATCAGTAACGGACCACGTGGTAATATCAGCAAAATTCACGTGAACAATTCCATTAGCATCAACGGTGTAAGGCATTGACTGGTCAGGAGTTGCGTTATCCCTTTGATTACTGAGAAGTATTTCTGACGAATATCCTACCAGCGTGTAACCATCTCGCTGAATATTTCCATCAAAAGTAAAACTCTTATGATCGTCTGAAATCGTCGCAGGGATATAGGCATTTCCGTTGTATTGAGTGCCGTATGCGCCGACAACAAGATTAATCCTAATATTCCAACCAACTTCAGGATCATAATAACGAACAATAGTTGCACCATTGTCATCTGTTGAGGTGGTGCTGGCAGCAGCCTCAGTTGAAGTGGTTGTCTCAGTTGTCGCAGTCGTCTCAGCTGCGGTGGCTGCTTCAGTTGTAGCGGACGACTCGGTCGAGACGGTTGTCTCAACTGTGACGGTTGCCTCAGCTGCATCGTTAGTTGCAGTTGTTGCAGTAGTTACGGTTGCTTCTGTCACCTCAGTACCCTCTGCAAGCGCAAGAGAAGAAAATATTGACGAGAAAACCAATGCTCCTGCAAGAACACCGGAAAGAATAAGGAGCTTTGTTCTGTTGTGAAAATACTTAGGCATAAGGATTTATTTCTACTAGGAGGCGACTATTTATTACTTCATTTTCTTGCGAAGACCAAGTGCAACAAGAGTAGTGCCAGCTGCTGCGATAACACCTGCTACAGAGCTTGCGTCACCTGTATTAGGCAGAACGCTCTTCTCGCGCCTTGGTGCAGGAGTTTGGGTTGCATCAGAGGCAGGCACAACTGGAGTGGGCTCTGGTTCTGGCTGAGGCTCTGGTTCTGGCTCTGGCTCAGGATTTGGTGCCCATAAGGTAGTTAGATGATAGAGACTCGTAATAGTGTTTGTATCAATATTGTCGGTAATACTCCAGGCGACAATATCATCAAAATTCATATGAACATTGCCACCCTCATCGATAGTATATGGTTTCGACATATCTGGTGTTGCATTGTTCACTTCCTCTTGCGAAAAATAACCTGTTGAAAAACCTACCAGTGTGTATCCCTCACGCTGAACATTGCTACTAAAAGAAACACTCTTAAAATCATCTGAAATAGTTGGTGGAATATAATCATTTCCGTTATAAGTGCCGCCATCTGTTGAGACTGAAATGTGGATTTCGCGCATTATGCCATCGGCGCCCATATAAGATCCAACTGCCTCTGCGTCACTATCATCATCTGTTGAGGCAGCAGGAGCGGTCGACTCAGTTGTGACAGCAGACTCTGTTGTTGAAGTAACTTCAGTTGTAGTTGCTGCCTCAGTTGTGGCGCTTGCCTCAGCTACCTCAGTACCCTCAGCAAGAGCTATCGCAGAAAGTACTGGTGAGAAAACCAGCACACTTGCCATAATGCCTGCAATTGCGAGCATCTTTACGTTGTTGCGCAAATACTTTGACATTTCATATTCCTTAACTCGTGTATTTCAAGAAAAAATTGTTTTTCTTTTTTGAACATGTTTCAACGGATTAGTAAGTATATATGAAAAGAAATCGCAGGTGTACTGCCAAAATACCCAGTTATAGATATTCTTAAAATATCTATAACTGGATGACAAAAACGTTATTTATTCAGTAATTACAGCGACTGAATGATTTCTTCTCCGCGAGCATTTTGCGGGATAAAGCGAATCTCACGGCGCGGCTCAGCGTCGTCTGATTCCAGCTCTTCCTCAGACAATCTGGAAACATACACATCAAGGGTTCTCTCGCCAATTTGCTCCGCAAATTGCTCTCCCCACTCGATGATAGTTGGACCGTCGGACTCAAGCGCATCGTACAAGCCAGTGTCTTCAAGCTGGTCAGGATCGTTTAATCGATACAGGTCAAAGTGGTAGAGCGGCATGGTTGTGCCCTCGTAGACCATCTCGATGGTAAACGTTGGACTTGTCACGTCATCCGTAACGCCCATACCGGCAGCAATACCTTTGGTGAACTGCGTCTTTCCTGCGCCAAGGTCTCCCGTAAGCACTAGCACGTCTCCTGCTTGCAGGAGTTTGCCCAGAATCTGACCAAGAGCAATAGTTTGCTCGGTGGTGGTAGAAACAAACGTGCTAGCTGCCGTTTTTTCTGGCAGGTTGTTTGCGGCAGTATTGTTTGTGGCGGTATTGCTTGTGGCAATATTGCTTACTGCAGCATTGTTTGCACCAAGATTTGCACTGGTAGAAAGGTTAGTCACAAGAGCCTCCTCGAGGGTGTTCCTCAAGCCAATCAGCAAGAAGTCGCAGGTCATCTTTGAGGAACTGAGCCCACTCCTTGCGGTAAATAGTTGATGCGGGATGCATGGTAGGTAGCACGCTAAAGGCGCCTATCTGGTAAAACTTGCCGCGCAGCTCCGTCACGCCCTTATCGGTATGCATGACAAACTGCGTTGCAAAATTGCCCAGGCAGACAATAACGTCCGGCTTAATAGCGCGAATCTGATTGCGAAGGTAGGGAGAGCACTCCTCCACCTCAGCTACCTTGGGATTTCTGTTTGAAGGTGGGCGGCATTTGACCACGTTAGAGATAAAAACATCCTGGCGAGAAAGGCCAACTTCTTCTAACAGCGCATCAAGCTTTTTGCCAGACGTTCCCACGAAAGGCTGACCACTTAGATCCTCGTTTTTACCAGGGGCTTCTCCCACAATCATGATGCGAGCCATGGGATTTGGGCCGCCAAACACAATGTTGGTGCGTGTTTCCCACAGCGGACACTTCTTGCAATCAGCAATCTGCTTGCGAATCTCATCAAGCGTAGGTGCCATTAGATGTACACCTTATCAAGGCGAGCACCAAAGTTGCAAACCACCTCGTAGTTAATGGTCTCGCGGAGGTCAGCCATCTCATCCGCGGTGATTTCTTGGTCGCCGTCTTTGCCGATGAGGG
>ERZ773069.1026-NODE-1026-length-17018-cov-11.410835_pt1 | contig 17018 bp, 13 predicted proteins | sample MGYA00580619_ERZ773069 | MGnify/ENA primary metagenome ERZ773069 (study PRJEB29015, sample SAMEA2738007) | human oral metagenome | biome: human oral; feature: human-associated habitat; material: dental | place: China | collected 2108 ...
GATGTGTCTCTTCAACAGATGGTTCCATCTCTGGGTGCAAATGGAAATCTTTTCCCTTATTATACGGACACACTTGCTGGCAAATGTCACAGCCGTAAATCACATGCCCGATTTTTTTACGAAATTCTTGCGGCATGAAGCCTTTCGTCTGCGTCTGATACGACAAGCAGCGCATGGCATTCATACGTCCGTCGCCTAGAAGTGCTCCTGTTGGACAGAAATCCACACAACGCGTACAATCGCCGCATCCATAATCCACCATTTCATCGGTTGGAAACTCGATATTCGTAATCAGCTCTCCTAAGTAGACATACGAGCCAAATTCCTTAGTGATTAAAAGGCCATTCTTACCAACAAAACCAATTCCTGCACGCTCTGCTACACGAACATCGATTAATTCGCCCGTGTCAACCATCGGCTTAAAGCGAGAATCATCGTCTTGAACCTCTTCTTTAATGTAATTGATTAATGCTTCCATGCGTCTTGAAAGAATAAAGTGATAATCCTCTCCCCACGAAGCCCGTGCAAAAGCCCCGCGACGCTCTCCCTTCACACGTTCCGGCTTATTTTTAGGAAGTGTTGGATATGCCAGCGCAATGGAAATAATTGTTTTTGGAGTATCGAAGATTTTCTCAGGATAAATACGCTCTTCTAACACAGGATGCTCAAAACCAGTCGTATGACCGAGTTCTTTGGAACGACGCATGCTCTCTTCTAAGTGCGTAAAAGGCTCGGCAGAAGCAAAACCAATCTTATCAATGCCCAGCTCTTTGCTTTTAGCAATAATCTTCTGTTTTAAAACTGCTGTATCCATCTACATCCTCCTCTCCATTCTTCCTAACTATTGTACTATACTTCTCTTTTTTCACAAAGTTTCCTAATTTTACGCAAAAAAAGAACGCTAGCCTTCGGTGAAATCACTGCGAAAGTTAACGTTAGTCGAACATCAATTGCCGTGCAAAATAAATTACAGAGCAAGAGATACAAGTATAATAGCGCTTTTCTTTTTAAAAATCAACTATAAAGTTAAGAAATTCTAACGTTTTTGAAAAAAATTTTATCATTCCTTGAATTGTTTTAGTTTGTTACTGAAAAAAGACTTCTTTTATACACTTAAAGAGACTTCTAACCAGAGAAAAGCAACTCAAGGGGTTGCTTTTCTTATACTGTCTGTTTTCCTCTTCACTTCATTATACCATTCTTCCGTAATCGTAGCAGCTGCCATCGGATGGTCTCCCGGATTAATAACAACATCATGAAATGCTAATGGTTCATCAAGCGTCACAATTAATGCTTTACAATCTTCTCCATGATGCTTACGAAGTCTTTTCCAGTCCGTATACACTTTGAGTGTCAACTCTTTCGTATTTCCTGGTTGCATTGCTAAATCAAAAGGAATATTAGGTACTACGTCCGTTTGCGGGTTATCTTCTAGAAGTTGGTCATATCCATGAAGCCTCATTGGCGCAATAAATTTTGCTGTTTTTAAAGCTTCATAAAACTCATATAAATAGACTTGGCTTAGTCTTCTTTTATCTTTCGTATTCAGTTTACCCAATTGACGTGCCAAATATAACCACTTGATCACATTCGGATTCGTTACAGGTATTTCTTTTTCATCCATCCCTTTATACCGTGGAAGATCCACTAGTTGTTCTGCAAGAATAGTTGTTTTTTCTCCGCAATACTGAATTCCACGGATGCCATCATAAATGAATAAATCTCTTATGAAATTACGAATCCCATCTTTATCAGGTCCATTATCAATTCGTTTAAAATCAAAGTTCTCATTTTTTCCAAACATCTCTTTCAGATTATGGATATACGAACTTGGAATCAGTTGAGCCATTGGCATTGTAACGGAGAGTGAGCCCTTCTCATCTTCTGATGCATGAGAAAACAGATAAGGCTCATCTGTTTCTACTGAATACACTACATAAATATCATCTACTAAAAACAGTTTTTCTCGAATCAATTTATAGAGTTCTCGTCTTTTATATTTTAATAGTACCTGTTTTGCTTCAAATCTTTTAGCCTCTTCAGCATGCACTCTATAATATAATTGCCAAATCTCCGAAATATCTGAAGCCGCTAATTTTTCACAATCCTCTTTAGTAAGTTTGCCCTCTTGTTCATCCACAAAAGCGATTCCCAGAGCAACAGTATAAGCATTATATAATTCGACATCCGGAGCATTTTCCGAATGCAACACCGTTCCCTTATAAATATCAAGTTTAGCCCCATCTTGGACTCTTGCCATCACTATTGTTTCTGTAGCTTCTTGAACCTCGCCTTCAGGAACTTCAAGTGATAGAACGGTTGTTTTCACAGGAGTTTCCGTCACACAACTCATCTTTGTTACAACAATTTCGTCCCCAACTTTGATGGACCCTTTAACAAAGCCCACTACCATTAAGTCTGAAGGATTGTCATCTCCCTTAAAAAAATTAACAACACCCAGAGTAAAACTCGGATCAGGTTTCTTCTTTCCAAATAAAAAATCGAATAATCCCATTTCTTTTCCTCCCGTTGCTAATCGCTGATAAATCCATTATAACATAGCTCTTTTTGCGAATATAGAAACAACGAAAAACAACTCAAGGAGTTGCTTTTCTTATGACTATTTAATCTACTGCATTAAAGAATTCTTCTGTCATCAATTCAGCTATCGGATATTCTCCAGGATTAATAACAACATCATAATCTTTTATCAATTCATCAAGCGTTACAACTAATCCTTTATACTCTTCACCAAAGTGTTTACGGAGTCTCTTCCAGTCCGTATACACTTGAACGGCCTTCTCTTTTGTTTTCCCTTGTTGTATTGCTAAATTAAAAGGAATATTAGGTTCTATTGCAGTTTGAGGGTTATCTTCCAGAAGTTGGTCATACCCACGAAGTCGCATTGGCGCAATAAATTTTGCGGTCTTTGTAAATCTGGCAAACAGATAAAAATATGCTTTACCGATATTCTTTTCTTCTTTATCTTCTATTCCGTCCAATTGACTTGATAGATGCAAAAACTTCATTAAATCTGGATTCGTTACAGGGATTTCTGCTTCATCTACCCCTTCATAATTCGGAAGGTCCATTAATTCTTTTGCAAAAATAAACGTATCGTCTGTGAAATATTGAATCGCTTCTACTCCATCATATATAAATAAATCTCTTAGAAAATTACGAATCCCCTCTTTTTCAGGTCCGTTTTCAATCCGTTTAAATTCAGATCTCTTATCATTCCTATAAAAATCTTTACGGTAATGCATGTATGAGCTTGGAACCAGATAAATCCGTGAATGTGAAACAGTTATCCCCTTATTTCCATCTAATGATGCAGTAGCAAACAAATGAGGTTCGTTCGTTATTGGTGAGTATATTACATAAATGTCATCTAATAAAAATAGTTTTTCTCGAATCAAATTAAAGAAATCTCGTCTTCTCTGATCCACCTTCAGTTTTATTTCTTTTACCCTCTCAAAGTCTTCAAGATGGGCCTTCCAATATAAACTCCAAATCTCCGAAATATCTGAAGCGGCTAATTTTTCACGATCCTCTTCAGTGAGTATTCCATCTTGTTGCCTTACAAAAGCGATATCCATTGTAAAACGATAAGCATGGTAAACCTGAGTATCTGTCACGGTTTCCGAATGCAACATGGTACCTTTATAAATCCCAAGTTTATTCCCATCTTTGACTTTTACCTTCACCATTTTTTCTGAGGCTTCTTGAACCTCCTCTTCATCAACATAAATGGATAAAATGACGGTTTTTACAGGCGTTTCCGATAAACAACTTATCTTTGTAACAACAAGTTCGTCACCTACTTTGAGAGTTCCTTGAACAAAGCCCTCAATAATTAAGTCTGTAGCGTTGTCATCAACACCGATCACATCACTTACTCCAAGAAGACAGATTGGTTCTGCTTCTTCCTTACCCAGAGTAAAACTCGGTTCAGGTTTCTTCTTTCCAAATAAAAAATCGAATAATCCCATTCATATTCCTCCCGTTTGCTAATCGCTGATACTTCAATTATAACATAGCTTTTTTCACAAATATTAAGTGTGAAAAAAGGTATCCACGCTATGTAGCCTTGGTTTCTCTCTCATTGCTTCTATAAATTCTCTCAGAAAATCGTCCAATACACGATCTAATTTCAGATAATAGCTGGTTTCTCTAGCATGATGATAACGGTTATGAGCACCATCTGCATAATAGTGTTGGTAATAGACCTTCTGTCCATTTACTTGTTTCACTTGTGTTACGGAACCACGATTTATTTCACGAATAATAGTAGAGTGATTTCTCCCCAGACGACGAGCAATCTCTGCAGGTTTGAGTCCTACGCTTAAATAAGCTTCAATTTCTTTCAGATAAGTACTTGTAGGATTGATTTGTGGTAGGATAATTAGCAGACATGTTCATCTTCCTTTATACTGTTTTTCGCAACTCTAGTATATCAGATGAACATGTCTTTTGTGTTGCACTTCATTTTACAACAGAGCAATTGAAAAATTTGAGAGAAATAGTCAAATTTTTTTTATAAAAGCCTTTACAAAAAAAATTAAAGTGGTATAATTAAGGTATAAATAAGTGCAAACGTTTTCGTAAAACGTTTGCCTAAATAAAATAAAGGAGATTTGAATGATGAAAGCTACATTCAAAAATGTCTTGTCTTTCGAGTTTTGGCAGAAATTCGGTAAGGCTTTAATGGTGGTTATCGCCGTTATGCCAGCGGCGGGATTGATGATCTCAATCGGGAAATCAATCGTGATGATCGACCCAAACCTTGCTCCTCTAGTGATTACAGGTGGAATCCTTGAGCAAATTGGTTGGGGGGTTATCGGTAACCTTCATATCTTGTTTGCCCTTGCTATTGGGGGAAGCTGGGCAAAAGAACGTGCAGGTGGTGCATTTGCAGCCGGACTTGCCTTTATCTTGATTAACCGTATCACAGGTACTATCTTCGGTGTTACAGGTGATATGTTGAAAAACCCTGAAGCAATGGTTACTACTTTCTTTGGTGGTTCAATCAAGGTTGCTGACTACTTTATCAGCGTTCTTGAGGCACCAGCGCTTAACATGGGGGTTTTCGTAGGGATTATCTCTGGTTTTGTTGGAGCAACAGCTTATAACAAATACTACAACTTCCGTAAACTTCCTGATGCCCTTTCATTCTTCAATGGTAAACGTTTCGTACCATTCGTCGTTATTCTTCGTTCAGCTATTGCTGCAATTCTACTTGCTGCCTTTTGGCCAGTAGTTCAAACAGGTATCAACAACTTCGGTATTTGGATTGCCAACTCACAAGAAACTGCTCCAGTCCTTGCACCATTCTTGTATGGTACTTTGGAACGTTTGCTCTTGCCATTCGGTCTTCACCACATGTTGACAATCCCAATGAACTATACAGCTCTTGGTGGAACATACGAAATCCTTACTGGTGCAGCTAAAGGAACTCAAGTATTTGGTCAAGACCCACTTTGGCTTGCTTGGGTGACAGACCTTGTTAACCTTAAAGGTTCAAATGCTGACCAATACCAACACCTTCTTACAACTATCACTCCAGCTCGTTTCAAAGTTGGTCAAATGATCGGTTCATTCGGTATCTTGATGGGTATGGTGGTAGCTATCTACCGTAACGTTGATGATGATAAGAAACATCAATACAAAGGTATGATGACTGCGACTGCGCTTGCAACATTCTTGACAGGGGTAACAGAACCTATCGAGTACATGTTCATGTTCGTAGCTACTCCACTGTACATCATTTACGCATTTGTACAAGGTGCTGCCTTTGCAATGGCTGACATCGTTCACCTCCGTGTTCACTCATTCGGTTCTATCGAATTCTTGACACGTACACCACTCGCTATTAACGCAGGTTTGGCGATGGATATCATTAACTTCATTTGGGTAACTGTACTCTTTGGTGTTATCATGTTCTTCATTGCTAACTTCATGATTAAGAAATTTGACTACGCTACACCAGGACGTAACGGTAACTATGAGCAAGGTGATGATGCTTCATCAGAATCTGCTGGCTCAGCAAGTGCTGGAACAAGCTCAGCAAGCTCACAAGTTATCAACATCATCAACCTTCTTGGTGGACGTGCTAACATCGTCGATGTAGATGCTTGTATGACTCGTCTTCGTGTAACAGTTAAAGACGGTGATAAAGTTGGAACAGAAGAACAATGGAAAGCTGAAGGAGCTATGGGACTTGTCATGAAAGGACAAGGTGTCCAAGCTATTTATGGACCTAAAGCTGATGTTTTGAAATCAGATATTCAAGACCTTCTTGACTCAGGTGAAGTGATTCCTGAAACTCTTCCAAGTCAAATGGCAGCAGCTCAACAAGATGCTGTTGTATACAAAGGTGTGACTGAAGAAGTTTACTCAGTTGCTGACGGTCAAGTGATTGAATTGGATCAAGTGAAGGATCCTGTATTCGCACAAAAAATGATGGGTGACGGATTTGCAGTGGAACCAGCAAACGGAAACATTGTATCTCCAGTATCAGGTACTGTATCAAGTATCTTCCCAACTAAACACGCTCTTGGTCTTGTGACTGAGGCAGGACTTGAAGTACTTGTTCACATTGGTTTGGACACAGTAAGTCTTGAAGGAAAACCATTTACAGTTCGTGTTACTGAAGGACAACAGGTTGCTGCTGGTGATCTTCTTGTCACAGCTGACTTGGGTGCTATTCGTGAAGCTGGTCGTGAAACTACAACTGTGGTTGTATTCACAAATGGTGATGCGATCAAATCAGTTAAGTTAGAACAAACAGGTTCTCTTGCGGCTACAACAGTAGTTGCAAAAGTGGAATTGTAATATTTAGGAGGTTGGAAGCTGTTTCCAACCTCTTGTTTATAGGAGAAAAGCATGAAGTTTTTAACACTCAATACCCATAGTTGGATGGAAAAAAATCCTGAACAAAAGTTTCAACTTTTACTTCAAGATATCCTTGAAAACAGTTATGATTTGATTTGTTTTCAGGAAATCAACCAAGAAATTACTTCAGCGCAAGTAGAAACAGCCCCACTTTATCAGCCATTACCATCTGCTGAGCCGATTCATCAAGACCACTATGTGCGACTTTTGGTAGAGAAGTTGGCTGAGCATGGTCAAAATTATTATTGGACTTGGGCCTACAACCATATCGGTTATGATCGTTACCATGAAGGTGTTGCAATCCTATCTAAAACACCAATTGAAGCGCGTGAAATTTTGGTTTCAGATGTAGATGATCCAACAGACTATCACACTCGTCGAGTTGCTTTAGCAGAAACAGTAGTTGAAGGCAAAGAGCTTGCAGTTGCCAGTGTCCATCTCTCTTGGTGGGATAAAGGCTTCCAAGAGGAATGGGCGCGCTTTGAAGCGGTTCTGAAAGAATTGAACAAGTCACTCTTACTAGCAGGTGATTTCAATAATCCTGCTGGTCAGGAAGGCTATCAAGCCATTCTAGCTAGTCCACTAGACTTACAAGATGCATATGAAGTTGCAAAAGAAAGAAGTGGTAGTTACACTGTTCCACCTGAAATTGATGGTTGGAAGGGAAACAGCGAACCTCTTCGAATCGATTATATCTTTACAACAAAGGATGTGCAGGTAGAAAAACTTCACGTGGTCTTTGATGGTAAAAACAGTCCACAGGTGAGCGATCATTATGGTCTCCAAGCAGAACTAGTTTAGAAAGACTAAATAAGGTATTTTAGTAAAAACAAACCAGTCCCCCTTCTACTAGCAGAAGGGGTTGATTTATTTAAGGAGTTAATATAGTTAAAGTTTTTTATTGAATAACTTGTAAAAAAAGATAAAATCCTTTAAAATAAAAAGTGTTGGAGGAATTTATGATTGTAAATCAAATAAAGCGTATGATCCCGACGCTAAAGGTAAATAATAGAAATTTAAATGAATCATTTTATATTGAGACTTTGGGGATGAAACCCTTGCTTGAAGAGTCAGCCTTCTTATCCCTAGGAGACCAATCAGGTATTGAAAAGTTAGTTTTAGAAGAATCACCAAGTATGAGAAGCCGTAAGGTTGAAGGGATTAAAAAATTAGCTAGACTACTTGTAAAGGTAGAAAATGCATCTGAAATTGAAGCCTTACTAGCTAGAATGGAGAAACTTCCTCGCCTCTACAAAGGAAACAAGGGCTATGCTTTTGAGGTTCTTTCTCCGGAAGGAGATTGTGTCCTTATCCATGCGGAAGATGATATCAAAGATTTGAATAAAGTTGAGGAAGAAGTCACTTTTTCAAAAGATGACAAGATGAGATATTTGACAGCCTTTGAAATCTCGGTGGAAATTAACTTGCCAGAAAAGACAGCTAGTCTGCTTGAAAAAGAAGAGATCGAAAACCGACTAGCTTTTAATCAAGCTCAAGGTAGTGATTTGCTGGTTGAAAATAATGTAACTTGGGACTTGTCCATGTTGAAATTTCAAGTAGAAAATCTGGATCTTGCTGTATTGCGTCAGCGTTTCGAAGAAGCTGGTTACTTTATTCCAAAATCTGAGAAGTTTTTCCTAAGTAAGGATACCAACAACATCGAATTGTGGTTTGAAGAAGTATGAAACAAGAAATCATTCAAAAAATAAAGCAACAAATTGAGGCAGGGATTTATCCTGGTGCCTCTTTTGCATATTATCAGGATGGCGCTTGGTCTGATTGGTATCTAGGAGAAGCAAATCCAGAAATTGGCGAGCAGACTCGTGAGGGTTTGGTCTATGATTTGGCCAGTGTGAGTAAGGTTGTTGGAGTAGGAACTGTCTTAATCTTCTTGTGGAAGGAAGGTAAGATTGAGCTAGATAACTCCATAAGAGACTATCTTCTAGAGGTGGATTATCCAGACATCACCCTTCGACAACTCCTAACTCATGGGACGGATTTAGATCCTTTTATCCCAAATAGGGATCAGCTTTCAGCTGACCAGCTAAGAAAAGCTATGTTTCATTTGAATCGACGTGAGAAGAGAGCCTTTCTTTACTCGGATGTGCACATTCTCTTGCTGGGTTTTCTCTTGGAAAACTATTTTAAAAAGGACTTAGATCAGATTTTACAGGAGCAAGTTTTGGATCCGTGGAAGATGAAGGAAACACAGTTTGGTCCAGTTAGCAGTGCTGTTCCAACGGTTCGTGGACAGAAAGCAGGAGTGGTCCATGATCCCAAAGCTCGTTTGCTTGGGAAACATGCAGGTAGTGCAGGTTTGTTTTCAACAGTTCATGATTTAAAAATCTTCCTTGAGCATTATTTGCAGGATGATTTTGCCACAGACTTAAGTCAAAATTTTTCAGATTTGAGTGATAAAGAACGCTCATTGGCCTGGAATCTTGAAGGTGACTGGCTGGACCATACAGGCTATACTGGGACCTTTATCATGTGGAATCGTAAGAAGCAAGAGGCGGCAATTTTTCTATCTAACCGAACCTATGAAAAAGATGATCGTGCTCAGTGGATATTAGATCGTAATCAGGTCATGGACTTGATTCGAGATAGAGACTAGGGGGAAGTATGTCAAAAGCTTTAAAAGGAACTCTTTTTACAGTGATTGCAGGTATTGCCTGGGGCTTGTCTGGCACCAGTGGTCAGTACTTGATGACTCATGGGATTTCTGCTCTTGTTCTGACCAATATCCGTTTGATAATCGCTGGATTACTCTTGGTTCTTTTGGCTTATACTAAATCAAGGGATAAATTTATGGCCTTTCTGAAGGATAAATCAAGTCTGTTTTCTCTCTTGCTATTTTCTTTATTTGGTCTTTTTCTGAATCAATTAGCCTATCTATCAGCTATTCAGGAGACAAATGCTGGGACAGCGACAGTCCTCCAGTATGTCTGTCCAGTTGGAATTCTTGCCTACACTTGTATCAAGGATAAGGTGACTCCGACGCTTTTGGAAATCATCTCTATGTTTTTAGCTATAGGTGGTACCTTTCTCATAGCAACTCATGGACAGTTGGATCAGCTTTCTATGACCCCAGCGGGTCTCTTCTGGGGCTTATTTTCAGCCCTGACCTATGCTCTTTATATCATTTTACCCATAAAATTGATTCAAAAATGGGGGAGCATTTTGGTTATTGGTGTTGGAATGACCATCTCAGGTATACTAGCAGTACCTTTTACGGGGCTTATCGGGGCCAGTATTCCCTTTTCTTTTGATATCTTTCTTGCATTTGCAGGAATCATCCTTATCGGAACGGTCTTTGCCTATACAGCCTTTCTTAAGGGAGCCAGTATGATAGGGCCAGTCAAGTCTAGCCTCCTGGCTTCGATTGAGCCTATCTCTGCTGTGTTTTTTGCCTTCATGATTATGGGGGATATCTTTTATCCTGTAGATTTTCTTGGTATGGCAATGATTTTATTAGCCGTGACTATCATTTCATTGAAGGATTTAATGCTTGAAAAGAAACATCATTCCGTTTAATGGATTAAAACAGTCTTTGATAAGGCTGTTTTTTAATCTTCTAGCAAGTTGGTTCATATAACTTTAAGAATGAATGTTTATAATCAATCCATACATTTAAATATAAAGGAGGAAATATGAAGTTTCTACAAAGTATTCACCCAGCTAAACCTTTAAGATGCTTAAAATGGTTCGATATCCTCATCATCACTGTTTTAATGTTTGGAGAGTTTATCATTCGTTCTACCCAGCAATTTATGGAGAGTTTATCGCCTTCAACTCTTACTAGCGTCGCAGAAACTAGGACAAATGTAGCTAGTTACGGGGCGGCCTATTCTAGTAATTTTACTTTTCAATTGATGATGTTAGGGATTACCTTCCTTTATCTTGTGATTCGAAATTATGATTTTAAACAGCTTCCTATACGTTGGAGCTGGTCTGTTTTAATTTGGGTTCCCCTTATCTTTGCTGTAGTTGGGATATTCGGTGATATTGTAACAACCCTCAGTGGCGAGTATAATTATTTTAATCCTCAGTTGATTCCTTTTATAGATCCCATGGAAATCATTCGAAAATTTATGGCTTTAACGCCAATGGCTATTTGCTATGCTTTACTAAATGGTTTTTATGAAGAATTTTTCTTCTTGGGCTTGCTGACTTCGGTAAAAGAAAAGCACAAATGGTTGGCTCTGGTCTACTCGGTAATTATACGGATTTCTTTCCATACCTATCAAGGATTGCTTTGGGCCTTGGTTATTGGACTTGTTTACGGTCTATTCTATTATTTCTTGTACAAGTATGTAGTCAAGAATTTACTGCCATTCTTTCTCATGCATGCTCTTGCTGATATGTTTGGTTCCAGTCTCTTGTATCTCTTGATTGCTTGGGGAAATTAAGAAATCAAACTTTTTGGCAACAGTCCAATGAATCACTGTATCAAAGTCTTCTTGTGAATAAAAATTGAGGTCGGGATTTTGGTCCCGACCTCTTGTTGATTCTATATGGATTAGTCTTTGTTTTCGTATGGCAAGATCAAGTTTAGGATGATACCTGTCATAGCTGATAGGGCAGTACCTGAAAGGGTAACTGGACCAAGTTTAAGGATTGCTCCACCAAGTCCAAGTACCAACATAGCACTAGCGATGATAAGGTTACGCATTTGGCTAAAGTCAACACGTTCTTTGATCAAGACTTTCAAACCGTTACTTGCGATAACCCCGTAAAGAAGGATAGACATACCACCAAGTACAGCGTTTGGAATTGTTGAAATCAAAGCAGTAAATTTACCAAGGAAGCTAAGGGCAATTGCAATAAAGGCAGCGTTACGGATAACTGAGACAGAAGCGATACGAGTCATACCGATAACCCCTGTATTTTCACCGTAAGTTGTATTTGCTGGTCCACCGAGGAAGGCAGAAACAGATGTTGCGATACCATCACCAAGAAGAGTACGGTGAAGACCTGGTTCTTTCAAGAATTGGCGTCCACAGATTTGACCTAAAACGGTATGGTCTCCGATATGTTCAGAAATCGTTACGATTGCGATTGGTAAGATGGCAATTGTTTCAGGACCGAAGTAAAGGTTGTATTGTTTGAAGGCACCACCTGTATTGAATGGTAGGTAGAAACCAGGGATTTCAAACCAGTTTGCTTCAAGAACAGGAGTGAAGTCAACCAATCCAAGTGCTAGGGAAAAGAGGTAACCACCGATAATGGCAAATAGGAATGGGATGATTCGTAAGAAGCCTTTTCCTTTTGTATTAATAAAGGCAGCAATCAAGAAAGTAACAACGGCTACAAGAGCGTTTTTCCAATTTCCGTCCGCTACAAGACCAGCGTTGGTAACAGCTGAACTAGCAAGTCCAAGACCGATAACGATGATCATAGGACCGATAATGATTGGAGGTAAGAGTTTGTCGATCCACTTTGTACCTGCAAAGCGAACACTTGCAGCAACAAGGACATAGACAAAACCTGTAAGAATAACTCCAGTTTGAGCGGCAGATACATCGCCACCCATTTCTTTCATGGCAAGTGACATAGCTGTGATAAAGGCAAAAGAAGAACCCAGATAAACTGGAACTTTAAAGCCAGTACAAACCATGTAAATGAGTGTTCCTACACCTGATGCAAAAAGGGCAACAGACACAGGCATTCCCAAGATTAAAGGTACCAAGATAGTAGCACCAAACATGGCGAATACGTGCTGGAAGCTAAGAAGAATTCCCTTTCCAGCTGAAGGACGTTGGTCAACGTCTAAAAGCAAATCAACAGTTGATTCCTGTTTCATATTAACCTCACTTTTGGGCATCAAAAAAAGAGCCCATTATTTTATAGCAATAGGCTCCCAGAGTAAGACCTCTCTAAAACAAGACTCCTTTATCAAGTTTTAAAGAGTTTTATATAGATCTGCGCCTTCGTCACCTCACAGGATGACATTAAAAACCTTTGCTTAGGATAGTATAGCAGAAAAAATTCGTTTTGTAAACGAATTTTTCCCGAGCCGAGAAACAAAAAAGCGAGGCAGATTTTGTAAATTGTTTTCTGAACTTTAAACAAGGGTGCACCATTGTTTAAAGTGGGCGTTTGTTGGGCATGCCAGCCTTACGTGGATATTTGTTTGGAGTTTCCTTTTTCTTATCAACAATAGTAATGTAGCGAGGGTCTCCGTTAGGAAGAGTGTAACTGAGGTTTTTTTCAACCTTACTAAAGAGAAGATTGAGGGCATTTTTAGCTTCAGTTAATTCCTCAGGTGCATTGCTAGCCTTCAGTGCTAGCAATTTTCCACCAACTTTTAAGTAGGGAATAGTCAACTCGGACAAGACCTGCATACGGGCAACAGCACGAGCTGTAACGATATCAAACTGAGCACGGAAGTTCTTATCTTGGGCGAAGTCTTCGGCACGTCCATGATAGAAGTGAACATTTTCTAAACCTAGTTCTTGAGCTAATAGATTCAGAAAGTTGATTCGTTTATTGAGAGAGTCAATAATGGTTACATCTAGATGAGGATAGAGGATCTTCATAGGAAGGCTAGGAAATCCTGCTCCAGCACCGATATCTAAGAGTTTAATAGGCTGGTTTTCAATCAATCCCTGTGTAATAGGAGCGATGGAATCATAGAAGTGTTTGAGATAGACTTCTTCTTTTTCTGTAATAGCAGTCAGGTTGATTTTTTCATTCCATTCAACCAAGAGTTCAAAATAACGCTCAAATTGAACTTTTTGCTGGTCAGAAAGATGGATATTTTGTTCAACTATCAGTTGATAAAATGTTTCTGGTTTCATAGTAGTTTCCTTCTCTAGTATCATCTTATTTTACCATATTCATTAAAATTTTGATATACTGGTAGTAATCTAAAAGCAGAAAGGAATAAGATTATGACTTGGATTATTCTTGGAGTTTTGGCTCTGATTGTTATTTTTGTGATTGTTAGCTATAACGGTTTGGTTAAAAATCGTATGCAGACCAAGGAGGCTTGGAGCCAGATAGATGTTCAGTTGAAGCGTCGTAATGATCTCCTCCCTAACTTGATTGAAACAGTCAAAGGCTATGCCAAATATGAAGGTTCTACCTTGGAAAAAGTGACAGAACTTCGTAGACAAGTAGCCGCAGCAACTTCACCGGCAGAAGCTATGAAGGCCAGTGATGCCCTTACCCGCCAGATTTCTGGTATCTTTGCAGTAGCAGAGAATTACCCAGACTTGAAAGCTAGCGCTAACTTTATCAAATTACAAGAAGAGTTGACCAATACAGAAAATAAAATTTCCTACTCACGCCAACTCTACAACAGTGTTGTCAGCAACTACAATGTAAAATTAGAAACTTTCCCAAGTAATCTAGTTGCAGGACTTTTTGGTTTTAAAGTCGCTGATTTCCTTCAAACTCCTGAAGAGGAAAAGGCAGTACCTAAAGTCGATTTTAGTGGTTTAGGTGACTAGGATGTTGTATGATCAAATCGCGAGTAATAAGCGAAGAACTTGGATTTTACTACTAGTATTCTTTTTACTTTTGGCTTTGGTTGGATATGCAGTTGGTTACCTCTTTATGCGGTCTGGTCTTGGTGGCTTAGTTATCGCTCTGATTATCGGCTTTATCTATGCCTTGTCCATGATTTTTCAATCGACAGAGATAGTCATGAGTATGAATGGTGCGCGTGAGGTGAATGAGCAGACCGCACCAACTCTTTATCATGTTGTTGAAGATATGGCTATGGTGGCACAAATCCCCATGCCGCGTGTCTTTATCATCGATGATGCCAGCTTAAATGCCTTTGCAACAGGCTCAAATCCCCAAAATGCAGCTGTAGCAGCAACTTCAGGACTCTTAGCGGTTATGAATCGTGAAGAGTTAGAAGCGGTTATAGGCCATGAAGTCAGTCACATTCGTAACTATGATATTCGGATTTCTACTATTGCGGTTGCCCTTGCCAGTGCCATTACACTTTTATCAAGTATGGCTGGACGCATGATGTGGTGGGGTGGTGCAGGCCGTGGTCGTAGAAGTGATGACCGTGATAGTGGTGGACTTGAAATTATTATGCTAGTTGTTTCTCTCCTAGCAATTGTTTTGGCTCCCCTAGCAGCAACCTTGGTACAACTAGCCATCTCTCGTCAACGAGAATTTTTAGCAGATGCTTCAAGTGTGGAGTTGACTCGTAATCCTCAAGGGATGATTAATGCTCTACGTAAGTTGGACAATAGTAAACCCATGAGCCGTCATGTAGATGATGCTAGCAGTGCACTTTACATCAACGATCCTCAAAAACGAGGTGGTTTGCAAAAACTCTTCTATACCCATCCGCCAATCTCAGAACGGATTGAGCGTTTGAAACATATGTAAAAGAATCCAGAGCTTTTCCTCTGGATTTTTGAGATTTTCTACGTTTATAAATCTTGCAAATCAACGACTTCCAAACCATGTTCTGTCAAACGATAGATATTCGTACAGACTTCTTTTAAGAAACGTCGATCATGCGAAACAGTAACCAGACCACCGGGATAATTGGCAAAGAGTTTTCTGATTTCGGGTTGAGAAGTTGGAGAAAAATTTCGTGTGGGTTCATCCAGAAGGAGAAAGTTTGGTTTTCTCAGCACTAAATTCAAAAGAAGGAGTTTACCTTGTTGACCGCCCGATAATGAGCGAATTTGGTGGTGCATCTCTGGATAACTGAAATTGAGACTGGCTAAGTGAGATTGAATTTTCTGTAATTCCTCTTTGTGTCCAGTTTGGCTGAGAAATTCTACTGGAGATAGATCCAAATTCAATGTTTCTTGGTAATCTTGAGGCATAAAACCAAGCGAAATCTCTCTTTTGTCGCTTAGTAGTTGCTGCAACTTGGCTAACAGAGTTGATTTTCCAACACCATTGGGACCGATAATGCCGATTTTATCTTGACCACGGACAGTTAATTGTAGCCCTTGAGCTAAAACACGCTCACCAATGGATAAAGTCTCATTTTCCAGTTGGACTAAGACTTTAGAAGCCCGTAATGGTTGGATGTCTGAAAAGAAAAGTTGGATTTGTTCCTCTTCAAGTGGCTTTTGGGTCATGGACTGAGCTTCCTTTTCAAAGCGTTTTTCTTGAGAGAGAACAGTTTTCATCTTTTTAGCCAGTAGGCGCCCGGCAACATCATTTTTAGTGTTTCGCAAGGCATTTTCTACATTTTGCTTAACTCGGCGATGTTTTTCCATGGTTTTGTCATAGGCTCTCTGGTCGTTAGCAGCTTGCTGACTTTGTCTTGCAAAATGAGCCTTTCTCTGCTCGCTATAGCGATCATAGTCTAAGTGCTCGACTAGGGTTTCAGCCTCCTTTCGATGCTTGACCAGTCGCAAGTGGATAATGGTGTCTGCAGTTTGAGAGAGAAAGTCTTCATCATGAGAAATAAAAATGACGGTTTCTTTGATTCGCTGGATTTGCTTTTTTAGCCATAGGACCGTATCTAGATCTAGGTCATTAGACGGTTCATCTAAAAATAAGACTTCAAAAGGTTTGGATAACTCGTGAATGAGTTGAACTTTTAAGGCTTCACCACCTGATAAACTACCGATTAATTGTTGGCTAGCAAAACGGTCGCTATCAAATTGTAGTTCTTCTGCAAAACGATAGATGCGACTATAGTCTAGGTTATCTTGACTAGAAAAAAAGTAGTCGTGGAGTGAAAGTGTTTTGAGATCAGCTGGTAGACTTTGAGGAATGTAGGAATATGGACCAAAATCAGAATGAATCCGGCCACTAATAGTGAAGTCCAATGGTTGTTTTCCCATTAAGGTCTGTAGTAAGGTTGATTTTCCATTTCCCTCTTCGCCAATAATGGCAACCTTTTCTCCTTCTCGAATGACCATAGTTAAGTCTGAGACGAGATTACGTAAATCCTTGTTATGAGTAATAGTTAGCTTGTGAATTTGTATCATCTAGTGTACTCTCTTTCTATCATTTTGATGTTATTATAAAAATAGCTCTACCTTACCTAGTAGAGCTAATCATTTATGTCAAAAAATCCTCTTTTAAAAGGGCTGAAAAAGCAGCAGAAAAAAGAGCACACAAAAAGAGACAGAAACAAGATCTACTAAATAAAGGTTCTTTATTTGATAGACTTAGTTGTTCATGTC
>ERZ773069.1029-NODE-1029-length-17008-cov-13.544092_pt1 | contig 17008 bp, 12 predicted proteins | sample MGYA00580619_ERZ773069 | MGnify/ENA primary metagenome ERZ773069 (study PRJEB29015, sample SAMEA2738007) | human oral metagenome | biome: human oral; feature: human-associated habitat; material: dental | place: China | collected 2108 ...
ATACGAAGATTTTAGAGGAGAAAATACAGACTGATCAATACCGCTGAATAGTTACTACTTTTAAAGGCAGCTATAATACCATTCAAAGGGGTAGTGGCGAAAAAATCTGGTATGATGACATAGAAACTCTAAGATTAGATTATCTTTATGAGATTAAAATTTTTTCAGCTTATGTCAATCGTCAGCAATGGCAGGATCCAACCTACGGAACGAAAGAAAATCCCGTACCAATCTTCTTTAAGCGGGCATTATCTTGGCCTGAGAGTTTAGGTGGAATGGAGGCGTGGGAAACTATAAAGCCCAGTGTTAACAAAAAGTTTGTTGAACTTTATCTTGCGCATGAATTGTCTTCAAAAGAGTTTAACCGTCTTTATGGAGAAGATATGAAGCGCTTGGGACTAAATGGTTGACAAGTAACGCTTGACAACGCAATGATGGTGTAGTTTTGTTTTAACTCCAATCTCTAAGTCCTGAATAATAAAAAGATAAGATTATGGCACGATTAACATTTGAAGAAAGAAATAAAAAACAACTATACCAAGTATAGTGGTGTTCCTATTAAAACAATCAATAAATATAAAGGAGTACTTCCTGAAGAACTGTTAACCATCTGGCAAAATATGGGCTATGGTATTTATGAAGATGGTTTTATACAGTTTATTAATCCTGATGAGTATGAATTTGTATTTGATTACATTGATAAGTTGTTAGAACCTTCTATCGTATTTGGTGTTACGGCTTTAGGAGATTTGTTAATATGGGAGGGTAATGATAATTGGACGATTTCATCTGATGAGGGAAATAGAATTTTGTTTATAAATATAAGAAAGTGTACAAGCGAAATCTTAGGGGATATGGATTTTCTTTTAAACTTTACTTTAGGAGATGAAACGGCTATTATAGACAAGGAATATTTTGACTCCCGACCTTATTTAAATATTAAGGGAAAGTTACCTACTTTGCAATATGGTCAGTGCTATGGTTATGTTCCAGCCTTGGCATTGGGAGGCAAAGCATCCAGTAAAAATCTGCAAGTGGTAGATGTAAAGTCGTATGTAGACATAATAGGACAAGCTGTTGGTAAATTTATAGATTTATCAGATTAAGAAAATATGGATAAGGAAGAAAGAATAAATCAGATTACCAAGCAGGTGAAGATACTGGAGCGAGTTCCACGAGACAAACGAATAGAGGTGTTTAATCGTGGTGCAAAGAACATTTATGTAGTTGGCAGTATTTTATTGTTAATAGTTCTTTGGATTGTCATTTTTGGAAGCACAATTCTTGAGATGGAACCACTTTGGCAACTGAATAGAGGGCTTATGAGAAATATTTGGAACATCATCGGCAAGCTTTTCTTTCCCGTTTTCTTACCATGTATATTCATCATTGGAATTCCAATAGAAATTCGCAATTACATTATCAAACGAATTGTGGATAAGGAATACCCACTAAAAACAGAAAAGTAGTCAATAAGCGAAGATAAAATAAAAAAGGTTCTTCTGTTAAATGTGTAGATTGTTAATAGAATGAGATTAATCCACATACATGGTAAGCTTACCTCCAATAAGATGGTTTTATAAAGTGGGGAGATAAACTACATGATAAATGTAATTAGGTGTGATGTCTATCTGTCTTTTACAAACAATTTATTCTCATGCTATTGATTTTTGTAAACTCTTTTTACGCAGTTCGAAGCTAACACATGCTCTTTTGCCTTCTAAAAGGTGCCTAATTGACTTGCAGTAGGTGCCCTTTTGAAGTCTTACTAATGCCCTTTTGAAGTTCAATTAAGCACCTTTTACTTTATTGCTTTATAACTAATTGATTTTCTGTTGATTGCAGACCTGATTCGTATATGTGTTTTTGCCGTTAGTTATAGATGTTTTCTTTGAAATTATGTAATGATTTTTCAAACTCCCATTTACATATTTCTCGAAGTCTTAAAACGAAAAAGATTTAGAATTGGGCTTATAAAGAATTAGCCCAATTAGCCTAATAAGGCCAATTGGGCTAATAGAATAGATACTTTCAGGACTATGGAAGGCTCTCCCACAGCTTCTTATAAAATTCGTGTTTGGTCATTGTTTGGACATTACCAAGGATTATCAGCTTCATTCTGGCACGTGTTATGGCCACATTCATACGGCGTAAGTCACGTAAAAAACCTATCTGACCATCATCGTTGGAACGCACAAGAGAAATAAGAATCACGTCACGTTCCTGTCCTTGAAAGCCGTCAACGGTGTTCACACTGATAAGACTTCGATAAGGCTTAAAGAACTCTCGCTTCTTTATCAGACTGCGAAGATACTGCACTTGAGCACGATAAGGAGAGATAACTCCCACGTCTATCCGCTCATCTAACACACGATGCTTTCCTATCTTTGTGAAATAATCCTTTAAAGTCTTGAGTGTTAGCTCTGCTTCTCCTTTGTTAATACGACCAAAAGAAGAGCCAACGAACTGTTCGTGGAAAGCGCTTTCCTTTTCGTTATCTGACTGAGAAGGAGCTGAATTAGCGTTACTTTCCGTCAAATCATACGATGACACGACCGCTTCATCTGACGTATCAATCCATACCATTGGATTGTCATAATCGAGAATGCCACGATATTTAATCTGCGGAGCGGTTTCCACCTGCCCGCCATAGAACCAATCAGAGGAGAAGCGCATAATCTCTTCATTCATACGATACTGCACCTTTAACAGCGTAACAACATCAGGCTTGTTCTCAACAATGCGTTCCATCAAGGTCTTACCCAAGCCTCCACGCAGCGCAGCAATGCTTTTAACCGTCGGTGGAAGTTGGCAATGGTCACCCGCAAAGATGACTCTCGATGCCCTACGAATAGCTATCCAACAAGCCGCTTCAAGGGCTTGTGCAGCCTCATCGATGAACAAAGTCGTAAACTTCTGACCTTCCATTATCCTGCTGTTTGCACCAACAAGGGTGGAAGCAACGACACGTGCTTCTCCAAATAGTTCTGCATTAATACGTATCTCAAGCTCAGTAGCACGGCTCTTCAGCCTATCCATCTTCTGATGATAGCTTTCAGAACCTTTCTTTCTATTGTTTCTCAATTCACGAATAGCCTTCCGAATCGACCATAACTGAGGGTAATCAGGATGCGCTTCAAACTTTCGTTCGTATGTGAAACCAAGCATCTTATCATTCACTCGGGTAGGATTGCCAATGCGAAGAACATTAATACCACGGTCAACAAGCTTCTCGCAAATCCAGTCAACAGCCATATTACTCTGCGCACAGACCATCACTTGGCTTTCTCTCATCAGTGTTTCGTTGATTGCTTCGACCAATGTTGTCGTCTTACCTGTTCCCGGTGGACCATGAACTACCGCCACATCCTTTGCCCATAACACCTCGTTCACAGCCTTTTCTTGTGTCGGATTCAGCCAAGGTAATCGAATAGGAGCAAAGGAGAACCTCTCTGCCTTCTGTCGTGAATAGAACAAGTCACGAAGGTAAGCAAGTCTATTTCCTTTTGCTTTCATGGTACGGTCTAACGCATCGAACATCATCTGATAGCTCGTTTCATCAAATCCTAACTGGCAACCAATCTGTTCTGAAGCTGATTGTAGGTCTAACAAGGGTGCAGAATCAGGGACAGCAACAACCATTCTGTCGCCTTCTACATACGATACTGTACCTGTAAAGCCATAGTATTTCAGCTGAACTTTCTTATTCGGAGTACCTTCCTCTTTCGCAATAAACTTAAAGAAAAGGAGCGGACGACCACATTCAAAATTATGCTCGATATCCCCATCCTGTGTACGAAACACCTCAATGCACAGTTGATTAAGTCCATTATAAAACCGTTTACCCACTCTTAATGGGAACCAAGCGTCACCTCGCTTCACTTTCCGCTGCATACCAGCAGCCTCAGTCTGCTTTCTAAAGGCTTCTTTCTCGGCATAATACTCCATTTGAAGCAGCAAACGTTGACGTTGTAAGAGTTGTATTGGACTTTCCTGAAGCATATCTTTTTGTAGTTGACAAGTTAACGAGTAGACGAGTTAACAAGTTATATCTTTTTATAGTTAACGAGGTTACAAGTTGACGAGTTAATTGCTTTATCTCTGTTTCAAACACTTTACAAATATAATACTTTTTATCTAATATCCATTCTACAACGAATAAAAAACAGAAAGCGCTTAACAACTGAAGTCATCCTCTATCTCTGCGACCTTACCCATTTGCAAACCAGGGGGCGCACAAGAAGATAAGAACAAGGCAACACGGAGTTCCTCATAATCTGTAGGTAAGGAAAGAACAAGGTCTAACTTCCCATCTCCATCCAAGTCACCAGCAAACAAAAGTGCAAAACTTGCTGCATCGACCCTTGCCTCTCTAACTATTCGTTCTCCATTCAGCAATAATGTATAGTTCTTTAATTGGCTTTCTCCCTGCGCCTTTGCCTCTAACTTGTAATGCTTTCCACCAAAAGTAAAATTCCTTACAGAGCCTGGCTCCAGATAAGTACTATCTGAAATGCAATATCAGCAATCTTAACTTTCCCCTTCTTTATTGGCAACTGATTGACAAACAATATCGTGTTTCGCTTTTCTGCCAAGTATGTTGGAATAGTACTTGAGCACAAATCCTCTCTCATCTCAATACCATACCGAGCTTTACCAACATAATAATCCTTCCCATCTTTATAGAGTTCAACCCAATTCCGGTTGATTATCGTATCTGGATTACACAAACGATAATTAAAAGGAACAAGAATCTTATACGTTAGTGGCTGCGTCTTTGCTACCTTAACACTATCTACTTTCTTTACAGGCACACTATCCTCCTGTTGTACAGACGACTCCTGCGCCTGACGAACAGGCTTCTTATCGGTACAAGAAAGAAGTATCATACAAAGACTCAGCAAAAAGACAAGGGACTTAACTTTCTTCATAATCACATGTTTAACGCCTTTCAGCAAACACTATTATCATATATCACACGCTGCAAAAATAATACTTTTCCCTCTATATTCCAACCTTGAACACTATAAAAGACACAATAGTATTAACTATATATGGGTATTTTGCACCATAACTCCACTTATTTACCTTTTTTATCCTAACTTCTTACACCACTTCCACGAATATTTACTATTTTTGTCATCAATAATTAACAATAAGAACTAAGACGCTTAAGCTTATGAAAACAAACAAAGTGCAAATTGAGCACAAACTCCCTTCAGAGTGTACAACCATCATCATTGGTCAAGAACAGACTGCTGATGGTTCTATGATAGTAGCGCGTTCAGAGGACTGGGACGCTATGGAAGCTAAGAACTACGAGATATTTGAGGGTACAGACAATGGTCCACGTGAGTTCGTGGCAAAGGATAGCCCTTTCCGTTGCGAACTTCCCGAGAAGGCTTTAGGCTATTCTGCCCTTTCTCCGTATAATCTTCACGGTCATTGGGGCAGTGCTGGTTTCAACACAGCAGGTGTGGGAATGAGTGCTACGGAGAGTATCTTCAGTAGTGACGAGGTGTTGAAACATGACCCATTGGTTGAGAATGGTGTGGCAGAGAACTCTGTCTTCAACATTACCCTACCTTACGTCCGTACCGCCCGCGAAGGTGTTGAGCGGTTGGGTATGCTCATCGAGAAATATGGTATTGCTGAAGGCTTCGGCATTGGCTTTGTAGATAGCAAGGAAATATGGTACTTGGAGACAGCTTGCGGCCATCGTTGGTTGGCTTGCCGTATGCCAAAAGATCAGTATTTCGTAACTGGTAACCAGAGCCGTTTCCGTACATACGACCCTAATGATAAGGAGAACTACCTCGCATCAGCCGACTTGATTGAGTTTGCTGAGAAGCACGGACTTTACAATCCTGCACAGGGTGCCTTTGATTTCCATGAGGCTTACGCACGTGATATCAAACTCGACACTACCTATAACTACCCACGTGTATGGGGTTTGCAGCAGTTCTTCTCTCCAGAGATCAAGAATGACGTAACAAAGAACACCTTCCCTGTCCTTGCCAAGGCTGCTCATAAGGTCACACTGACCGAACTCCGCACTGCATTCCGCTTCCACTACGACAATACGGAGCACGATCCATATCTTAATAGTAATCCAAAGGAACCTTATCGTCCTGTCTCTATCTTCCGTACCACACAGACCCACCTCTTACAGGTACGTCCAGAGCTGCCACAGGCTATCGGTTGTGTGAATTATGTTGCTATGGGTATGGCAGACCTCGGTGTGTTCCTCCCACTCTATCAGGGTATTACTTCTTATCCAGAGGCTTACACAAAGGGCAATGGTGAGTCAAGTGATGACTCTGCTTATTGGAAGTTCCGCAAGATAATGGTATTGGGTATGACCAACTACAACAAGTATGCTCCTGTCATCAAAGAGGCATATGCAAAGTTTGAAGCTGAGACCGACCAGCGTCAACGTGAGATGGAAGAAGAGTATTTGCGCATCTACAAGACGCAACCTCTCCATGCACAAGACCTGCTGCAAGCGTTCTCTGATAAGATTCTTAACAGTGCACTCGACCTTGCCGATCGTCTACAAGAGAAACTCTTTACGCTGATGACACAAGACATTCAGCAGGAGTATCTCTTCCACGGAGCATAAAAGCAAGTAGAATTCTACTTTTATAACCATGAGACTGGCTGTATCAAAGGGCAGACAATGCCACTTAATACAGCCTATTTTTTTAGGGAAAAACATAACGAAGACTCTCATCTATCTACTCTATTATCAGCCTTCGATACTGAAAACGTCTTCATTTTAACGCTTTGAAAACCCGCAGACTGAGTTTTGAAAAATCATTACATAATTTCAAAGAAAACCTCTATAAATAACGACAAAAGCACCTATAAAAGACACGTTTATAACCAACAGGAAATCAATTAATTATAAAACAGCAAAGTAAAAGGTGCTTTATTGGACTTCAAAAGGGCGTTAGTAAGGGGCTTAAAGAGCACCTTTTGCAAGTCAATTAGGCATCTTTAAGAAGCCAAAAGAGCATATATTCAAAATTATGATGTGAAAAATTATGACAGAATAATAAGTTATTAGCCTAATTAGCCCTATTAGACCAAATAGCCTAATTAGGCTAATAGGAATCAGTTGTTTGGAGAAGGCAGGTAGAGATCGCATCTAATTACATTTACCATATAGTTTATCCTCCGTTTTAAAACCATCTATTTGGAAGTAATCATACCATGTTAGAGTATGAGTCCTTATTCTATTTCCAATCTATACATTTAACGGAAGAACTCTTTTTTAGCAGCAAATCACATGCTGTAACAACAGTAAAAAGGTAAAAAAACTGTCGTTTCAACATATATATAACTTTTTTTTTCTATCTTTGCAAACAAGAGTTATTGCCTCTTCGCTTGTCAGAAGCAAAGCAAAACTTAAAAATTCGCTCTGATAGTTCAATGGATAGAACGTAGGTTTCCTAAACCTTTGATCCGGGTTCGATTCCCGGTCGGAGTACTAAACATCAACTCTTTCCCTCTCATTGTTAAGAGTAAAGAGGCTGATTATCATTTTTATATAGATTTACTACTAACAACCAAAAGGAAACATATACCCCATAGTATTTTTCAATCCGCTCTCAAGCAACAGAGGGACTAAAGAAGAAACTTTATGATTGGTGCTATTATAGGAGATATTGTTGGCTCACGCTTCGAATTCGGAGCAGCTCCACAGAAAGGATTTGAGCTTTTTACATCTGATTGTTCTTACACAGATGATACGATTTGCACCATTGCTATTGCCGATGCAGTGCTGAATAAGCGTGATTATCAGGAGAGTCTGCTCGACTGGTGTCGACGTTATCCAGACCCAATGGGCGGATATGGTAAGAGATTCTATCAATGGATTAACGCTGACAATCCCCAGCCCACGGATTCATTTGGCAATGGTTCTGCCATGCGCGTCAGCCCTATTGGCTGGCTATTCGATGAGTGGGAGGATGTAATTGAGGAAGCTAAGAAGAGTGCTATCGTAAGTCATAACCACCCCGAAGGCATTAAGGGTGCACAATGTATTGCTGAAGCTATCTGTTGGCTACGCTTGATGCGCTTCTCTAAGTCGGATGTCGAGCGCAAAGTTGAGAAGTTCTTTGGCTACGAGTTACCACCCATGCGGGACATTAAGAAGATTGGTTCTGAAGGACACTTTGATAGAACCTGTCAGGAAACTGTACCGATGGCACTGCGTTGTTTCATGGATGCCAATAGCTTTGAGGAGACTATCCGCCTCGCTGTACTATGTGATGGTGATACCGACACGAAGGCTTGCATCGCTGGTTCGGTTGCCGAAGCCTATTATCCTGTGCCTGAATGGATGATAGAAAAGGCTATCAGCTACTTACCAGATGATATGCTCAATATTCTCGGACAGTTTTATGAGCGCATACAAGATAGCTGTGGGACTAAAAAAGGATAGCTTTAAACCTTTTAGAATTATACTTTATCAAATCTAATAATGCTGTTTTGAAAACCTTAAAACAGCATTGTTGCAAGTTATTTTCATGAAAATAATTCAGCGTTGATGCTCTTTCATAAACGTCTCCAACTGCTTTCGATACTGAATACCCGTATCCTCGCCTATTTTAAGGATAGCTTTTATCGCCTTTGCATTGAAGTCGGTGACACCATAAGAACCTAAATCGGGATTAATATAGAGGTCGGCTTTCGTACGATTGATGTTATATTTCTTTATATCAGGACGTTCTGCCAACCAATCTAAGAAATCTCCCATTCCCTTCAAAAAGGCGAAAGGCGAACGATAATCATCGTGTTTGCGCTGTTGAAGGTCAACGGCAATAACGATATCTGCCCCCATCTTTCGTACAACATCCACCGGAAGATTATTGCCCATACCACCATCCACCAGCATCAGCGTGTCTATCTGCACTGGCTTGAACGCACCAGGAATAGCCATACTGGCACGCATATTACGTGCTAAAGAACCAGTATCAAGGACTATTTCTTGTTGACGACGGATGTCAAAGGCTACACATGAGAAGGGAATAGCCTGCTTGACGGTACCACGTTGTACTGGAGAACGGCTGACGAGTGAGTCAAGGAAATTATAGACATGGTCACCATGCAACATCCAAAACCCTGTATTTTTATCAGCATCAGCCTTTTTACGCACAGGAAAGCCGAAGACGTAGATTACACCATCTTCCTCTTTATAAACCTTTCCAACAAGTGTTGTATCTCTATCTGCCAAAAGTGCCAACCAATTCTGTGAGCGGAAGAGTTTTTCGAGGTCATCTGCACGATAGCCCTGCACGTATAATCCGCCTATAATCGCTCCTATACTTGTTCCAGCAATATAGTCAATAGGAATCTTTTCTCGCTCCAACTCCTTTAGTATTCCTATGGCTGCAGCACCTTTCGCACCACCGCCACCAAGTACAAGTCCCACCTTTGGGCGAGTCTTTCCACCTTCGTTCTGTTGCTGTGCCAGCATAGATAGACCACAGCATATCAGCATTAGAAATACAAGTAAGTATTTTTTCATAGCGACAAAAGTAATGTTTTTCTAAGAGAAAAGCGTGCTTTTTCCTTTTATTGTTGCTTTTCATTTCTCCAACAATCTTCATATTTCCTCAAAAGCAAGTAACTTGTTCACTCGTAAACTTGTTTACTTGTCAACTCCAAAACAATCAACTCGTCTACTCGTAAACTTGTTTACTTGTCAACTATTCCTTACCTTTGCACCATGAGGTTTCATCCTATCCTATCAGAACAGCCCCTACCCGCTCGGTTTAATAATCCTTTCGATTACGAACCGGACACTCTTTGCCGTGCAGCAGTTAAGCTGTTGCAGGCAGATCTACCTATTGAACCAATCGAAGGAAAGATGTATGGCGTTCTGATTGTTGAACGAGACGGACAGATAGGCTATCTGCAAGCCTACTCAGGACAGATAGCTGATGAGGGAGAAGACTTTGTTCCAGCTGTCTTCGACTATCTTCAACCTAATGGTTACTTCAAGACTCACGAAACAGAGATTACCCAATTGAATCAAAAGATAGCCCAACTAAAAGCTTCAACAGCCTATCGACAGGCACAGGAAAACCTAAAAAAGATTCAGCAAGAGGCTGAAAAGGCTATCGAAGAAGTACGGAAAGTGATGCAAGGTGCCAAGTTCTTACGTGACAAACGACGTAAGGAGGCTTTTATTTCAGAGGCAGAACGCAACGAGATGACACGCCAGAGCCAGTTTCTTAAAGCTGAATTGCAACGTAAGAAAAAGGCTTATGCCGAGCAGATTACCGCTGCACAGACAGTTGTAAACAGCTATCAAGAACAGATAACAGCTTGGAAACGGGAGCGGAAAATGAAGTCTGACCGGCTACAACGTTGGCTTTTCTCTCAGTTCTCACTGCTCAATGCACACGGAGAACGTAAGAACTTACTCGATATCTTCCGTGATTACTATCTGAAGAACAGTCCTGCACGTACGAAGGCTGCCCATATAACAAGTGTGAATACTGCTGAACGTGCTGCCAAAGAAAGTCTCGCAGCTTCGCTACTTCCGCCTTCTGGCGCAGGTGAATGCTGTGAACCAAAGCTCTTACAATATGCCTTTCTACATGGTTATAAGCCTATTAGCATGGCAATGTTTTGGTGGGGACCATCGCCAAAGACCGAGATAAGACAGCATGGAAACTACTATCCTGCTTGTAATGGAAAGTGTAAACCGATCTTGGAGTGGATGTTGGAAGGGATAGACGTTGACTATAAGGAGTGCGATAGGACAAATAATGAAACAGAAGCTGTACCTTCTGAAGGGCTAAAAATACTCTATGAAGACGATTATCTTACAGTAGTTGTCAAACCGTCGGGCATGCTTTCTGTTCCTGGAAAAGGCTGTCAACCATCCGTTTATAGTATTCTAAGCGAACGATGGAAGGGTAAGAGCGATGCCTTCATGGTACATCGATTAGACATGGCAACAAGTGGTTTGCTCGTTGTGGCACGTACTTCTGAGGTTCATAAGGCTTTGCAAGCACAGTTTATTGGGCGAACTGTCAAGAAGAAGTATGTTGCTTTACTTCCTCTCTCTATCCTTGACAAACAGTTACCAGCAGAGGGACGGATAGAACTTCCGCTTTCTCCCGACCCAGACGACCGTCCTCGGCAGCGTGTTGACAGCACTAATGGGAAACAATCTATCACAGAGTATCGTCTTATCGGTAAGACAACATACGGTAAAGAAACATTGGAAGCTGTGAAGATAGTGCTCTATCCGCTAACAGGTCGTACCCACCAACTGCGCGTTCATTGTGCTCATCCAGACGGATTGGGTACTCCTATCATTGGCGATAACCTCTACGGACAACGAGCTGAACGCCTTTGGTTACACGCAGCTCACCTTGAATTTATTCACCCTATTACACAGGAGCAGATGAGTTTTAACCACTTATATATATGATAAGAGAGAGTATCAAAATAACAAACTTAGAAAAAGAGTTATAATTGAGTCACTTTTTCTAAACAATGTAAAAAAAGAAATGCTGAAATCAATATTAGAGTTAAATATGACTTTAAAAACTGACAACCTTAAGCTATAATCTTCGATGTAATTATTATATTCTTAATGCACCTCTGATTATATATTACTGAACTGCATTTTCGTTTACATATTATCGAAATAATTTAATTAATTTATCTTTAAACATACAAAAGACTCCTTAAGACTTAAGCACTTTCTATTTTCTTACTTTATCAGTGATATGACTGAGGGAAGCCCCCAGTCATAAAATAACTTAAAAGCTCTTTAATTTAGCAACCCCAAAGGCTATTTGATTCTATCTCTTTATCTGTACAACAATCAGTATCATCGGAAAAAAAATCTTTTTTAGATTGAGGCCTTTCACCACCAGGATGTGGTCGCCTCTTATTGGCAGAATCTCCTACCAACAAGCCCTCTACTTCCAAATTGCATACAACTACAGAAGGAGCGACGTATGCTCTACCACTCATTTTACCATTCATAAATTTACTTTTATTATAAGTTTAACTTTTAGCTTAATTGTACAACTAAGCATTAATATCTTTACTTAAGCAACTATCACAAAGACATCTTGTACAACAAGAGTCATTATATCCCCCAACTCATTTACACTTGCAAAGGTAAATATAAAAATTAATTTTAAAAGAAAAAATATAATTTAAACCTATTTTATAGTATATAAAAACATTAATTAACAAAAATCAACCAACATATCATTATGTATCATTAAAGAAACACAAATTCATATTACCTGCTCTTCATCGCACCTAATTATATTTATCATGTAGTTTATCTGCCGTTCTAAAACCATTTAATTGGGTGTAATCATACCATGTATTTGGATTAAACTCATTCTATTAACAAGCTACGCTTTTAATGAAAGTCCCCATTTTCCTCAACTCTTTCAACCCTTGGAATACTATTTCCTGCCTTTTTAGCATGTGACTTCACCGTGAGTGGTACGTTCTCTATCAAGACATTACTCGTATTCAGACCTAAAGAACGTGTCATACTCAATTTCAAATGATCGATCCATTCATAGGCGTCCATGATAAGTCGCTCCTTGAAAGAGAAAGAAGTGAAGGTTGAATAAATCCTATTAATAAGCACAAATACGAAGTTTCCCATCACATTATGCTTAGCTAATGACGGATAAGATGACGCAAGAGAGAACTCATTCTTAGCCACCATATCCTCTATTATCTGCCTAAAATAACGATTGACAAGTGGGTGGATGCGGAATCCTAACCGTAGATTGATACGATAAAGAGTATCGGGAACAAGCGTGGTAACGTCATATTCCAGCGTTGATGGACTGTCTTGATAGTCTATATGCAGCAAGAAATAATGGTCAGCACGCATTGGATGCTTGTTAATGATTGAATAGAGAATCTTCTGTTCGATGTCGTATTTACCCCCAAGTTTGGTGAGATAGACAATATTTGTCGCATACTTAGGGATTGAATCATCGTCCTTAATATCGGAAATAATACTGAACGATTCACGAACATCACGTATCTGTATCTGTGAATTACGAATGGTTGTGGCATTATACCACACATACATGATTGCTATCATCACACTGGCAAGAAGCATGGTTACCCAACCTCCATTCATAAACTTTGCCATGTTTGCGACGAAGAAGATACTCTCCAAACCGACAAAGACGATAAGGAACAGAAGTGTTAGCCAACGATTTACTCGACGAATAGTAAGATAAGCACTCAAGAGGAAGGTAGTCATGAGCATGGTTATCGTGATTGACAAGCCGTAAGCAGCCTCCATTCGTTCCGAACTCTGGAAGAAAAGTATCACAATCACACATAAGATAAAGAGCGACATATTGACAAATGGAATGTAAAGTTGTCCCTTAACATCGGTCGGATACTTAATCTTCTGACGTGGCCAAAACTTCAAGTTCATTGCTTCACTGAAGATAGTAAACGACCCACTAATCAATGCTTGACTCGCAATGATGGCTGCTATCGTTGCCATGACAATACCGAAAAAGAGCATACCGTGGGGCATAATGGCATAAAAAGGGTTCAAGTCAGAGGTAAGATTATTGACATGTGCAATTATCCAAGCCCCTTGACCAAGATAATTGAGGATTAACATGACCTTGACAAAGGCCCAACTCGTGCGGATGTTATTAATTCCACAATGCCCTAAGTCGGAATATAGGGCCTCAGCACCTGTCGTACAGAGGAACACTGCACCCAAGATTAAAAACCACTCTGGGTTACTCGTCAGCAAGCGGATGGCATGTAAGGGATTGAAAGCTTGCAGAATAGGAATATAATCACCGATATGCATAGCTCCTAACACACCCAACATTGAAAACCATAAGAGCATTAAAGGACCAAACAACTTGCCAATCATATTCGTTCCAAATTGCTGAATGAAGAACAAAACAGTAACAATACAAAGGGCAATAGGCACAACTGGGGTCTGTGGTTCATAGACCTTCAATCCCTCTATAGCAGAGAGAACCGTAATAGAAGGCGTTATTACACCATCAGCTATCAGCGTACTGGCACCAATAATCGCTAAGAAATAAAACCATTTATGACTATGTCGACGTATTAAAGCATACAAAGCGAGTATTCCACCCTCTCCTTTATTATCCACACGAAGGGCTATTAAGACATATTTAACAGTCGTTTGAAGGGTTAATGTCCATATAATACACGACACTGCACCGATGATATATTCAGCATTAACAGGGTTTCCAGCCCTAACAATAGCCTTCATCACATACAAAGGAGATGTACCTATATCTCCGAAAACAATACCTAAGGTTACAATAACGCCCATTAAACTTAGTTTATGGCGTGCAGAAATACTACAATTGTTATCCCGTGTCATTTTTATTATATCTTAAAACGGATGCAAAGGTAAACAAAATCATGATAACTGCATAACTCTCTTAAGGCTTTTATCTATATTTCTTTTGTCGTTTCTCTTATTTACTGTAACTTTGCAGTAGATAATAAATAATCAAACAGATATGGAAGAAAAGAAATTTAAGCGCACCACTGTTACCGCAGCATTGCCTTATGCGAATGGAGGTGTACATATAGGACACCTTGCTGGTGTATATGTTCCTGCCGATATCTACGTTCGTTATCTCCGATTGAAGAAGCGTGAAGTTGCTTTCATTGGTGGTAGTGACGAGCATGGTGTGCCTATCACCATCCGTGCTAAGAAGGAAGGTATCACCCCACAGGACGTATGTGACCGTTATCATAAGTTGATAAAGGACTCTTTTGAAGAGTTTGGTATCTCCTTCGACATCTATAGTCGCACAACAAGTGAGACTCACCACAAGTTTGCTTCAGACTTCTTCCGTAAGCTATATGATGATGGTAAGCTCGTCGAGAAGGAGAGTGAGCAGTACTATGATGAGGAAGCTCACCAGTTCCTTGCCGACCGTTATATCATGGGTGAGTGTCCTCACTGTGGCAATCCAAATGCTTATGGTGACCAATGTGAGAAGTGTGGTAGTGACCTTAGCCCTATGGAGCTGAAGAACCCACACTCTACCATCTCTGGTTCACAGCCTGTCATCAAGCGTACTAAGAACTGGTACCTGCCTTTGAATGACTATCAAGAGTGGCTGAAGCAGTGGATTTTGGAGGATCATAAGGAGTGGCGACCAAACGTTTATGGTCAGTGTAAGAGCTGGTTAGACATGGATCTCCAGCCACGTGCTATGACCCGCGACCTCGATTGGGGTATTCCTGTACCAGTAGAGGGAGCCGAGGGCAAGGTTCTTTACGTATGGTTTGATGCGCCTATCGGCTATATTTCAAACACTAAGGAGCTTTGCGAAAAGGATCCAGAACACTTCGGCAACTGGCAGAAATGGTGGCAAGACCCAGAGACACGTATTGTTCACTTCATTGGAAAGGACAATATCGTGTTCCACTGTCTCATCTTCCCAACTATGTTGAAGGCTCATGGCGATTATATTTTGCCTGATAACGTACCATCAAATGAGTTCCTTAACCTTGAAGATGATAAGATTTCTACAAGTAAGAACTGGGCGGTATGGCTCCATGAGTACCTCCGTGACTTTGAAGGAAAGCAGGATGTGCTACGCTATGTGCTAACAGCTAATGCACCAGAAACCAAAGATAATAACTTCACTTGGAAAGACTTTCAGGAGCGTAACAACTCTGAACTCGTTGCTGTATATGGTAACTTCGTTAACCGTGCACTGCAATTGACCAAGAAGTATTGGAATGGTGTGGTTCCTGCTTGTGGTGAATTGGAAGAGATTGACCGCCAGACTATCCAAGAGTTCAAGGATGTTAAGGCAAAGGTAGAGGCTTATCTCGATATCTTTAAGTTCCGTGAGGCACAGAAGGAGGCTATGAATCTCGCTCGCATCGGTAACAAATACATTGCCGAGACAGAGCCTTGGAAGCTCTGGAAGACCGATCCTAAGCGTGTAGAGACGATACTCTACATCTCACTTCAGCTCGTTGCCAACCTCAGTATTGCCTTCGAACCATTCTTGCCATTCAGCAGTAAGAAACTCCGTGAGATGATAAACATGACGGAGTATGACTGGAGTGAACTTGGTTCTACCGACCTTCTCCCAGCTGGTAAGCAGTTGGCTGAGCCAGAGTTGCTCTTCGAGAAGATTGAGGATGAGGCTATCGAGGCTCAGTTGCGTAAGTTGGAAGAGACTAAGAAGGCTAACGAAGCCGCTTCTTACAAGGCTGAACCTATCAAGAAGGACATTCCTTTCGAAGACTTCGAGAAGCTTGATATCCGTGTAGGACATATCATCAAGTGTGAGAAGGTGAAGAAGAGTAAGAAGCTCTTGCAGTTCACTATCGACGATGGTTCAGGTGTTGAGCGTACTATCCTTAGCGGTATTGCAGCTTACTACGAGCCAGAACAGCTCACTGGTAAGGACGTTCTCTTCGTGGCTAACTTTGCTCCTCGCAAGATGATGGGCATCGAGAGCCAAGGAATGATTCTCTCTGCCGTTAATTTCGATGGCTCACTCTCCGTAACAACAACTATGGGTGAGGTGAAGCCAGGTAGTCAGGTGGGATAAGATAAGCCTAATCGGCTTTTTTCAAATAACCTTAAAAGGCAATTATAATGTGTGCATCTCCACACGTTATAATTGCCTTCTTTCGTATTGTTTTCGTAAGCGTAAGTCTCCCTTAATCAAAGAAGGCATCTTTGCCTATGGTAGCATATCTCTTTCCTAACAACAAATCGCTCCCATTCCGAGAACTTTTTGCAAGCTATTTAGTGCTCAGCACCATTGGTGCTTACCACCAGCACCATATGTGCGGAGCATCAGCACCACATGTGCGGAACACCAACACATCTATAAAAAGGGCAAAAGAGAGAGCATGATAATCATTATAATGAACGTAGTAAGACGATAATAACCCAAGTTTAACCGGCAAAATTATTTTTCATAAATTTTCGGGATGTTTTGTG
>ERZ773069.1030-NODE-1030-length-16995-cov-11.383412_pt1 | contig 16995 bp, 10 predicted proteins | sample MGYA00580619_ERZ773069 | MGnify/ENA primary metagenome ERZ773069 (study PRJEB29015, sample SAMEA2738007) | human oral metagenome | biome: human oral; feature: human-associated habitat; material: dental | place: China | collected 2108 ...
ACTCAGTGAAAAATATATCTGGCGCACCAGCTTGTTTCACGACATGACGAAACACGACGTCGGTGACGGCTTCCATCGGTGCCAATATGAAAAATGGCTGCGGTAAATCATTCCAAAACGATATCATCTCTGTTATTTTATCACAAAAAGGAGAAAACCCTATCTCATCATCGAGATAGGGTGTGGCGGGCTCGAGCGGTTCTGCTCGGAGTTGATCTCAACGGTGAGAAAAACTACCACGAGTGAACTCGCGAACCCGAAAATTAGAAAACATCAATACTCCCCGCTAGACGTCATTGTCTAGCGGGGAGTATTGATGAACCTGAACGCCGCCGTTGAGGCGCTCGACAGCGTTAGGTTTTTCGATTGCCGGATGGCGGACATGGAGGGAGTCGAACCCTCTCCTCTCTCTCGTACGAGAGAGAGGGACTCCAGGTCGCACATCCCTTTGATTCTTTTCCGGATTACCGGCTGGGGAATCAGGCCCAGGGGTGGACGGACACCCTTTTGTTGATTCTAAATCAACTTTCCCATAGATAGATTAAGATCTATGACCGTCATCCTGAGGGTCAGTGATGGTCCTGCTTCTTCAGGGCATCAGCGGCGTCATCGCCGCGATTATTGACCTTCACTGCCTCCTCAAGCTTTTTTCGCTCCCAGTCAGAGAGCTTACCTCCAGCTTTACCTTTGCTGATCGCCCTATCGCGATCGGCATCGGTCCACGTAGGCATGAGTTTTCACCTCTTTCTGCGCCGTAACTATACGGCGTGAAGAAAAGAGCCGACTTCTCAACCATGCTCCTGGAGAGCACGATATGAAATCGGCTCTACCAATAAAGCATTTATTATAATAACACTAATTATAAAAAAATGCAACAATATACTAGAATAATTTTTATATTTCGCCCGCCAGCAGGTCTTTTTCGAATTGTAGCATCCCCTTATAATCCGCCGAATAGCCAGAAATATCCGGCAGATCTAACGTGGTAATTTTTCGCCAAATGATGTTTACGAGTTTCGCGAATTCGGATAATTCTTCGCTGGAGAATGTGTCTTCCAGGCTGAGAATATCGCCGGTCTTCATGTCTGGCTCGACAAATTGCAGTCGCCCACCGGTAAACGTGAAATTGCTATAATCGCGTGAATGCTCGACCAGCAGCTGATAGAACATCAATTGCTGACGATATTTATGAAGTTTGATTTTCTCGTAATCGGCCGAACCTTTCCAAGAATGCGCCGGCTTGCCAGTTTTATAATCCGTTACGAAGATGGTTTTATTTTGCTTGTCGATGTCGACAACGTCAAGTTTACCGGTCAATCTGGCGTTATCTATAATTACGCCTTGGTTTGAAAAGTCCAATTCCGCCAAATCCGTTTCGTGAAAATCTGAAGATTTGGCGTTTAAGAACGCAGTTAAAGCCGACTTCCCTTTATCCAAATACAATTGAAAATCGTCCGCTGGCAAATGTTGGCTCTCGAGGGATTTTTGGAAAAATTGGAGGATTTGTTCGGTGCTTGGCAATTGGTGATCGGCGCTTAATGAGCAATGTGCTTGCTGAAGGCTGCTGTGAATCGCAGTTCCGTAAGCTGCGGCGGAATTTTTGGCGGATGGAAAATGTAGCAAATTGTTCAATAAGAAATTCTGCGGTCCGCCACGTGAAACGTCGAGGAAATTATTCAAATGCGTCGCGGAAAGCTTGTATGTTTCCAGCGCTGGCGCCAATAAATCCTTTAATTCTGGAACAATCGGCGAAGTTAGTCGTGTCGTCCAGTCGGTTTCAGCGAGTTCAATTTGTTCCGCTGGATCGTCGCTGGTCGGAATGACGGTCGGCGTGCAATTCGTCAAGAAACTGGCAATTATCGTGTCGCTACCAGAATCGTTGGTTTGAGAATAAGCCATGGTCAATGTGGTTTTGGCGCGAGTCATCGCCACGAAAAATAGCCGAAGTCGTTCGTCGTAAGTGGCGCCCGCTGGCTGAAGCTGGAGATTTGCGGGATATCGGATAGCTCGGCTGCGTGAACGAACCTTCTCGCCCCAAGCGCTGTCAATTGCCCCAATCACGAAAACGTGCGGAAATTCCAGACCTTTGGATTTATGGGCGGTCATTAAGTTTATGGCGCCGCTGAGTGAACTTGCGTGCGTGCGAATTTGCGTTAAGCGAGTTTTTGTTGAAATATGCAGATCAATAAATTCCAAAAAATCTTCCAGAGTTGGGTTTTTATCGGTGATTCGATCGCGAAGTTTTTGACGCAAAGTACGCAAACTTTCCAGAATTGTCAGATATGCTTCTGGGTTTTTATCTAGCTTTTCTGGCGAGAAATAGAAATTGGCGAGAGAATTGACTTGAAGATCGCCGCTTTCATCGTTAGTTAAGCCTAATAAATTGTCCAATTGCTCTTCCAATGGCAGATTCGGCACGTCTTTAGCGCGCTCCAAAAGCCACTTTGCAAATTCCTTAAATACGCTATTTGCCAACATACTTTCCAGCCACAATTGCCGATTTTTGTAAGCTTGAAGGCTCAATTTCCAGATGTCCAGCGCAGAAAATCCAAACGCTGGATGAGCCGTAATTTCCGGTAGTAGACTATTGGCAACGTCCAAATTATTCTGGCTAATCGCCACGACAGTTCGCGCTAATTTGTCCAGAATTTGGATTATGTCTTGCTCTAGAATGTCGTCGTGGCGCTCGTAATTAACAAAAAGATTTTCCTTATAAAGATGCGGAAGAATTTCAATGAGTTCTTTATGGTGGCGCGCAATAATCGTGATGTTTTCTGGTTTCTCGCCATTTTTTATCAGCTTAGCAATTTGTTTGGCAATTCCCGCTCGCTCTTCGCCAACAGATGAGAATTCTTGGATTTCGACTTTTGAGCCTTCGCTATTTGCGTGTGCGGTCAATTGCTTTGATAGTCCGTCGATCGTGTTTTCCAGTCGATCCGCGCCTTGGGTGATAACGTCTCGTGCTGAGGATAAAATGTTCTCGGCGGAACGATAATTGTCGGTCAAAACGATAATTTTTGGGTCGTGATAATGCTGGCGGAAACGATGGATGTTGCCCACGTCTGCGCCTTGGAAGCTGAAGATTGCTTGGTCGTCATCGCCGACTGCCATGATGTTTGGATTATCGTCGTTCTCGCTGGTCAAATTGAACAATAATCGTAATTGCGCCAAATTTGTGTCCTGGAACTCGTCGACCATGATGAATTGGAATTGCTCTTGGAGATTTGCGCGCAGTTCTGGGTGAGATTCGCAGGCTTGAATAACGGATAAAATCATGTCGTCGTAGTCAAATAACGAGCGTTCGGATAAAATATTTACGTATTTCTCGTAAACGTCAATTGCGGCAGATAATTTTTCTGCGGCGGTAAAATCTTTCAGGACAAATTCGCCATTGGCATTTTTTTCACACCATTTATTTTTCCAAGCAGTCAGCGGCTTGGTTGAGTTTTCGTCAATCGCTTCCTGGGTGGCGTGCACAATGCTCAGCGCCAAAACGTTGGCGTATGGCGTGATTGAGGCTGGCAATTTTGAGTTTTTCTCGTCAGGATTTTTGGCGGCTAAATTGGCAATTTTCTCAGCTATCGGCGCAAACATTTCGATTGTCTTTTTCGATATTTTGGCGGAAAATACTTGCTGAATGTCTGGCGCAATTTCGGCGATTGTGCTTTGATTGTCCTCAATAATTGCCCGTAATTCTGACGGCGTTAAGCCGCTTTGCTTGAACTCAGAAATAATGCGGATGAAGTCTTTGATGTAGACAAATTCCCCATTGTTTTTCGCGCTTAATGGATTTCGCCAATCAAGTTCTTCGAGTATTCCAGAGATAATTTGATATTGCGTCAATTCGTCAACCGGCTGAGCGTCGGCGCCACGGAAAAAATACTCGCGATGTTGATTGATGATTTCTGTGCCGAAGCTGTGAAATGTATGAATCGCAATTTTATACGCATCCTCACCGATAATCTGGCGGAGTCGTTGGCGCATGTTCGTGGCGCCGCTTTCTGTAAACGTTAGACATAAAATACTGTTTGGCAAAGTGTCGGTTTGTCTTAGGATTTGGGCGGTACGCATACTTAGAAGCTCGGTTTTCCCCGTTCCTGGCCCAGCAATTACCAAAAGCGATCCGTGAATGTAGTCGACTGCTTGTCGTTGATTATCGTTTAATTTAGCGTAACGAGTATTGAAATCCATAGTTTTATTCTACCATGTCGGCAGTCTTCAGAACGCAATATCAAAATTGCTAATACCCAAAGCATTAAGCGACTTGAGTTTTGTGTTAATCATGCCATTAAAGATTGTACTGAAGAAAATGTCGACGCTTGGAATGAAAAACATCCAGAAGACGCGTTTAAGGGTAAAAGCCACTTGGATATTTCCCGTCAAGCAGTCAAATCGGCCATACAGGCTGGTTATTAGATTTCACATCTTTGCCATCTCGCGCACCTCATAAAAAAATGGTAAAATATTATCTATGAATAAGGCGACGTACGACGAGCTGGCGCTGGAGCGAATTGCTAAGGAAAAATTTGGTTTTCCAATTGATGTTCAATCGATAATTTTGTGGCACGCCGATGTTAGTCGCACGGCTAAGGCGTCGGTGTTTTTGACGAATAAAAAGCAGCTGATGATGTATTTAGAGGCGACTTCGCCGTTGATTTTGTCTGATGTTAAAAAGATAATTTCGCGAATGGGTATGCGGGCAGAATTATTTCTTCCACCAAAAGGTCAGCCGCGATATTTTGAAGACATTGGCAAACGCAAATTCCGCGAAGTTTTTCCTGGAAGAAAGCACGTTACGGATGAAGATTTGCATTTTTATAAAACTTTGGCGCCGTATAATCCCGCCTTGGTTTTGATTTCTGAAGTGAAAAATGGCGAGATATATCAATTCGATTCTGACGCGTACGGAAATTGGCGAGTTGGCGCGAGGTTTAGCTATAGAAGGATTCGGACAAGCTAATGCGCGACTACTTGGACATTATTAAGCGAAACCTACTTTCACCTATCGTCGTAGTGATTTTTCTGTTGGCTGGCGCGCTGGTTTATGTTCGTGAATATCGTGACGCGTGGTTTATTTCGGTTGTGATTGTCGTGAACTCGACGATTGGCATTATTCAGGAGTTAAGAGCCAAGCGAGTTTTACGTCAATTGGAGCTGATGAGCGCGCCGAAAGCTCGATTGTTAAGAGATGGAAATGTTGTCGAGGTTGGTTATGGCGAGCTTAAAATTGGCGATGAAATCCTTATTCAGGCTGGTGATGAACTACCGGCGGACGCGAAAGTTATCGAGTCGAAAGGCTTGGAGCTGAATGAAAGTATGTTGACTGGCGAGTCTGCGTCGATTGAGAAAAAGGGCGGCGATGTCGTGTTGGCGGCGACGACGGTTTTGGCTGGCGAGGGCACGGCGCGAGTAATTGCGATTGGTGACGACACGAAAGCTGGTGCGATTAGCCAAGTCTTGAAACGTTACAAACCAGAACTCACGCCTCTTCAATTAGCGATTTGGCGCGCAATTTACTTCTTGACTTATGGCGCAATTGTTCTGTCGCTACTTATCGCTATTGTCTATTATTTCTCTGGCGATAACGTCGTCGTCATCTTAAAAACCATCACTTCGGCGGCGGTTACGGTCGTGCCTGAGGGCCTGTTGTTGGCGAGTTCTCTGCTTTTGGCGTTCGGCTCATTGCGATTAGCCCAGGCGAAAGTCTTGCCGCAAAAATTGTCAGCAATTGAAGCGATGGCGCTTTTGAATTTGCTGGCTGTAGATAAAACAGGCACTTTGACTAGCGATGAAGTTACGTTGGAGCGGGTCGAGGCTTTTGATGATGAAAATGACTATTCAGACTCTGGCATCGCCAGTTTTGCGGCGTTAATTGCTCATGAAACCAGCGGCGGGAATATCACTGGTCGTGCGATTTTGGCGGAAGCTACGTCGCCAAAAAATACGAAAGTTTTGGAAGTGATGACGTTTTCGTCGGCGCGTAAAATGGCGGGCGTGAGGGCGAATATTGACGGTGAAATTCGGACTTTGATTATGGGCGCGCCAGAGTTTGTGTCGAAGTTAGCGCCGGTAGACAAGGAAACTCAGAAGAAGCTGAATGATTGGGCTGACAATGGTTTGCGCGTGCTGATGCTGGCTGAATTTTCGGATGATAAAACCAAATTGAAAGACTTGAAAAACGGCTCTGGAACGGCAATTGGTGCGGTTGTTCTGCGTAATTCCCTGCGTCATGGCGTTGTTGAAACGGTGGATTTTTTGCAGAGCCAAGGCGTAACTATTCGTGTAATCTCTGGTGATAACCCGCGCACAGTTCAATACATCGCTAAGGAAGCTGGAATTAAACATCCAGAAAAGGCGATTTTAGGTGAGGATTTGGCGGCGCTTAGCGAAGATGAATTTAATAAGGCGGCCGACACTTACACGATTTTTGCCAGAGTTTTGCCGGACCAAAAAGAACGCTTGATCAATCGATTCCAGCAATCGGGAAAATTCACCGGCATGGTCGGCGACGGTGTAAACGACGCTTTGGCGCTGAAAAAAGCGGACCTTGGCGTGGCGATGTACGCTGGTGCGCCGGCTTCTCGTCGAGTTTCCGACATTATATTGCTCAACAATTCGTTCACTTCCCTCCCGATGGGAATGAAATTGGGCAATCAAATTATGCAAGCAATCGAAGTCATCGCTGTTCTGTTTTTCCATAAAATTATTTACGGCGTGACGCTTCTTCTTGCGACGATTCTCATCAATATGAATTATCCGTATTCGCCGCGCCACATTACATTTATGAATATTTTTCTGGTGACGATGCCGACCCTTATGTGGACGCTGTTTCCGCCGGTGCCGAAGCATCGAATAAATCCAAAGAGATTCTGGCACGATACTTTGCTGGCTGTTACACCGATTGCTTTAATTACTGGCGTGACTGTCGCATTTACTTATTGGATTACCTCTGTTATGTTCCCTGGTCACGCTGCAGAAGTCGCAACGATGACGGTGCTTACTGCGACTTTGTTTGGCGTATATCTGGTGTTCTTGGTGGGAATTATGCTGGACGTAACTATCGATAAATCCGCCAAGCGTGCTCGCTTGCTTTATCTTCTGTCGGTGATTATCGTGGCAGCTGGAAGCTTTAGCTTTGGCTTCCTGCGCGGTTTCTTCGACTTTACCGTGCCGAATTTGTTCATAATGTGGCCAGCAGTTGGTGTAATTGCCATAGCGATAATAGCCCAGCTGTTTATTGCTCGCTGGGCCGGTCGACGAATTGCTCGGTAGGAACTTGTCTATCTATTCAGTAATTTACCAAAAACGATATATCCTGTAGTCCAGAAAACGCAACCGCATAGTAAAAATATTCCGAATACTTTCAAATAGTCTGCGAACGAGCTTAACTCGTACCAGCCGCTTATTAACAAACAAGGGAAAATTGTCAATATCATGACGATAAAATGTATGGCGGATTGTTTGAGCAATGACCATTTTTCAATGTCGTATATTACGGATGCGGCTGCGACTATGGATATTATGATGCCAGCTAAGAATGTTCCCTTAGTTTGTGACGGGTCAATTTTTTGATATGTCATTATGAGAGCCAATGTCGACATTATAACAAAAGGAATAATTCCTCTAAACGTAGCTTGCTTTAATATTCTAGTCTTCATGGCTATTAGATTACGCTTTCTTATCCAAAACCACAAGGTGCTCAATGTGCGGCGTCCTGGGGAAGAAATTGTAGCCTTGATGATGCACGATTTCGTATTTTTCCTGAAGCAGACTGACGTCTCGCGCTTGCGTGACTGGATTACAGCTCAGATAAATAATCCGAGGCGGCTCTGTCTCCAGCAGTCTATTAGTAACATCCGTGTGAAGCCCAGCGCGCGGCGGATCAACGATGACAATTTGCTCGCCCGTTATATATTCCAGAGATTTTTCGCTCGGCGCCAAAATCGCCTTGGCATTCGGTCGATTCAGCTTGGCGATATTCCTCTGCATTTCCGCGACGGCATGCTCGTTAATTTCCACCAGCGTTACGTCATCTCCGCCAATCGCCAAACCAATTGTCCCAACGCCAGAATAAAGGTCGAGCGTTGGCATTTTTTCATTGCAATTAATCCACGCTTTCATATCGCTCAGGGCTTTTTCGTAAACGGGAATGTTGACCTGGAAAAATCCTTCGCAGGCGTAGTTGAAGGCGACTCCTAAAATCGTGTCGCTCAGTGTCGTGTCGCCGAATTTGTCCAAGCGTTCGGTGATTCTGCTGGCTGGGCTTTTGGGGTCGGAATAAATTATTTCGCCGCCCGCGGCTGACAATAATTTGGCTTCATCGTCGGAAATCAGGTTTCCTATCTTATCTTTCATGTACAATTGCCAGACGGCATTTCCCTGTTGATCTGAGCGAATCAAGAGTGTTTTTAATTGGCGTGCGACAATCGGCTTTTCTCGTAAGAGGTCGCGGATTTCAATTACCAATTTATTTATGCTTGGGTGCGCCAAACTGGTTCCGCCGACGACGACTTTTCCCTTGCCGCCACGCTTGAAAAACGCCAAGTCCAAAGTTTCTTTTTCGTCGTCGTCCGTTTTGTCGCCAAACCAACTGAACTCGACTTTATTGCGATAATTAAATTCTACGCCGTCGGTAAAGATGTCAATTTTACCTGGCAACGTAACATTATGAAGTCGGAAAGCCTCTTCGATTAGCGACGCTTTGTATGATTGCTCGCTGGACATCGGCATTATTTGCCAAGGACTGGTGCTTAAATAGCTATTTTCATCCTTCGGCGTAATTCGCTCTGGACTTTTCTCGATAATTTCCGTCGCTATTCCTTCGACGAAGTGTGATTTTTTCTTTGTCACGCGAATCGTTGCAAGCTCTTTTGGCAACCCTCCCCAGACGAACGCTTTGCGGCCGTCATCAAGTGTTCCAATGGCTTGCCCACCGCCAACGATTTTTTCCAATCTTAAAGTCTCAAAAATTTGTTTTCTCATTAGGTTATATTATATCAGGATGTGTGGATTTTTTCTGGCTGGCGTGCTATAATCGTCATTGTCCTGGCAATAGTGGGACGTCGCCAAGTGGTAAGGCACTGGGTTTTGGTCCCAGCATTCGCAGGTTCGAATCCTGCCGACCCAGCCAAATTATGCAGACGAAAATATCATAAACCGCTCAGATCTGGATAACCTAAGCGGTTTATTTTTATGAATCGTATCGAAATTTAGCAAATTCATAGTTTGCTTTGTTTTATTGACGCCACCCCCAAATACCATTAGTATAATAGATATGCGAAGAGTGTCTCTGCCGAGCATATTGCGGTATAAAAAATCTTATTTGCGGCATGATATCATAACGGCGTTGTTGATAGCCGTCGTGAATGTTCCCAATGCGTTGGCTTTTTCGGTAATCGTTGGACTGCCGCCCGAGACTGGCTTATATACGACAATTATTGGCGCGCTAGTATTTGGGCTGTTGGGATATTCGCATCGATTGGTGGTTGGCGCAGATTCAGCGACGGCCATTCTGCTGGCGTCAGGTGCAGCGCTAGTGGCGCAAACAGGTACGACAGAATATGTTAATGCAATCGCAGCGATGACGTTACTATCAGGCGTTCTACTACTATTGTTGGGGTTATTCAAATTTGGCTTTTTGGCAGATCTGGTATCGCGACCAGTGATGATTGGCTTCATGGCAGGCGTGGGAGTACAACTAATTGTTACACAGATACCAGCTCTACTAGGCTTGAAAGCATCAGGCGGTTTCTGGAGTCATTTAGCGTCAATTACCGCGCAAGCTGGTTCAATTAATTGGATGACCGCTACGCTAGCACTCTTGGTGCTGGGCGTAGTGTTGTTTTGGCGATCATCGCGAATACCGAGCGAACTAATCGGCATCGCTATGGCCGTAATATTTGCAATGGTATTTCATGTCGATGCGTACGGCGTAGAGTTTTTAGGTTCGCTACCAAGCAATATGCCAAACTTAATAGTGCCCACGGTGTCACTCGAGATGCTAAATACAATTATGCCAACCGTATTATCAATTGTGCTTGTAGTACTAGTCCAGAGTTCTATGACGGCGCGTTCCATTGGTAGCGAACACGACGATAAAATCCAGACCAATCAAGATACGGTAGCCCTTGGAATAGCCAATATTGCTTCAGCTCTATTCCACGGCTATACCGTTAGTGCCTCGCCGCCGCGCAGCCAGTTAGCCGACTCGCTAGGTATGCGTTCGCAATTGAGCGGTATTGTTGCCAGCTTAGCAATGATGGTGTTGATTGTTTTTGGCGGTACTTTGTTACACTACGTGCCGCTAGCAGCACTAGCAGCGATAGTTTGTACGGCAGGTTTACGCTTAATTCGTTTTCGTGAATTGCACTATTTGTGGGCCGTCCATCATGAAGAGTTTATGATCGCGCTAGTTGCTCTAGCTTGTACGGTACTATTCGGCGTACAGTTAGGTATTTTGGTAGCGGTAGCAGCCTCGCTGATGGAGCGATTGCGTCGGCAATACCACCCCGATGACGCTGTGCTGCTGCGCGATGGCGAGCTGTCATCATGGGCGGCTGATCGGGTAAAAGATAAGATAGGCTCTTTGCCAAAAGATACATTAGTTTATGCTTTCGACGAATCGCTTTTTTTCGAGAATATTAATTATTTCGCTGAAAGATTACGGCGAGCTATTCATCGCGCTAAACATCCAGTAACATATGTGGTGATTGATGCCGGAGCGATTGATGATATCGACTATACAGCGGTTGAAGCGCTCAAACGTTTGTACCGCGAGCTTGGCGAAGATGGTATCGCGATTGCTTTTGCGCACGTATCACCGGGATTGCGCAGCCAGTTTGATATCTATGGCATTACCGATATAATTGGTAGCCGCAACATTTACACAACATTGTCTCTGGCATTGGCGCATCAGAAGCAGGCTTCGGCAATTGAAATGATCAGAGACCTTAAAATCGCTAGCGATTCGTATATCGTGGTCGGCGGCGCCGTGCTTGATATGATGCATTTGCGCGATACACCTAATGTTGATTTAGTAGTATCGCGCGAAGTTTATGACCGTTTCGCGAGCAAGAAACATTGGCGTGAGGTGACACTAACTAGCGGCAAGCGAATTTTGGTACATGAACAATACAATCTGCTAAAAAGTTGGATGGGTAATTACTTGACAGCATTACAGCGAGATATGCAAACCATCGATGGAATACCCGTGGTCTCGACCGACCGGCTGATTGCTGCCAAACGAAAGATGGCTCGTCGTAAAGATTTAGCTGATTTAGAGCTATTGCGTGGACATATCAAGCGCCGGAATTAATTAGCAAACTTTTTATTTTTCTTGAGCGGCCGTTTAAGACGCTTGGCAATTCGCTGAAGATTCGGTCGCTTACCAAAGAACTTTCGCCCTACCCATTTATGCAATTCGATTAAGATAATAGGTATAATGAGCGCGGAGATGGTCACCAAGAGAAGATGTATGTTACTTACTGGCGTGATATGCAGCAACCGTCCAAGCGGCGTAGCCAGGGCGGCAATCTGCAGCGTGACAGCGATGATTAGTCCAACAATGAAAGGTGCGTTCCGCTTGCGTAGACGACTGATCAATGATTCGTAATCACTGCGCGCCTCGATGGCGCTAGCCCACTGTGCGGTTACCAGCGAGCAAAAAGCAATCGTCTGAGCATAGTCAGCACCAAAGCGTTGATTGAAATAAATATAGAATCCCAGCGTCATTGATGACATAATTATGGCAAGCAACAATATTCGCGAAGTCATAAATTTACTGAGTAACGGCGCGTTAGCGCGTTTTGGCTTCTCTAACATATTCCGAGGCTCGCCCGGCTCCAGTCCAATCGGAATTACCATGGCGCTATCAGTGACTAAATTAACCCATAAAATCTGCACAGGCGCCAGCGGCAGCGGTAAACCAGAAATCAACGCGCCCAGCGACACGATAACTTCGCCGAGATTAGTCGCTAACAGATACGTTACCATGCGCTTAATATTGGCGTAAACAGTCCTCCCTTCGTGAATAGCCGAAACGATTGAGCGAAAATTATTATCAAGCAAGATGATATCGCCCGCGTCCTTGGCAATTTGTGCCCCTGCCCCCATAGCGACACCAACATGAGCATTAGTCAGCGCCGGAATGTCATTGACACCGTCGCCAGTCATGGCAGTGATATTATCGCGCTTGAGTACTTCAAGGATGCGATGCTTATGCTCGGGCAAAACGCGCGCGCAAACACGGATAGTACGCAGCCTTTCAGCTAGTTCGTCGTCAGATAATGTAATAATCTGCCGGCTATCAAAGACTTGGTTGCGATGCTCGACTAAGCCAAGTTGCTTACCGATATGATAAGCTGTCTCGAAGTGGTCGCCGGTGACCATACGCACGCTGATGCCAGCAGCTTGCGCGCGAGCAATGGCGCCTTTGGCTTCTGGCCGTAGTGTATCTGCCACGCCGACAAAACCATCAAAAACCAGCGGCGTATTATCTGGAATGTTTTCAAGCGAATCAATTGGTTTACTGAGCGACGCATGCGCTAGCGCAATTACCCGGAAACCAAGTCCAGTCAGATGATGCAATTCAACTAAAGCTTTCTCGCGTTCGCCTTCGGTGATATCGCAATGGTCAACGATTTTCTCTGGCGCACCTTTGACAGCTAGAGCATACTTAGCGCCATCATGTCGCAAATTGCCGCTCATTGCCATTGAATGCTCAAATGTAAATTCCCGCAAAGGCTGGCCAAGTTTGGGAGCCGTTTCGGACGAATTAATAAACGAAGCAAAAGCTTTATCAAGTGGATCAGCAGTTTTTCTCTGGCCTAGCAGCGTGCTAGCAGCGAGTGTCTGCAAAACGCGTTTTTCGTTGTGGCGCGGGTGCCAAATTTCTTGAACAGATAATTTGTTGCGCGTTAGCGTACCGGTTTTGTCGGTAGCGATAGTCGTGATGGCACCGATTGACTCGATCGAGCCCATAGTTCGCACTAATGCTTTACGGTGAGCCATCCGACGCATTGCTAATACCAAAATGACTGATATAGCAATTGGTAAGTTCTCGGGTACTGCACTAACACTGAGAGCAATCACAAAGCGCAAAGCTTCGCTCCACTCAACACCGCGAGCTAGCGCCAACCAAAAAGCAAATAAAGCAATGCCCAAGATAACAGCCACTATACGCGTGATAAGCCTATCGATTTTCTGCTGTACAGGATTGACATTATGGTCGCCAGACGATAAATCGCTCAAACGACCAAACTCGGTATCGTTAGCAGTAGCGGTTACTATCGCCATGGCAGTACCGCCAACGACAAATGAGCCTTGGAAGACCATATTGGACTGCTCATAAATTTCGCGGTCGCTCGGCAGGACAGCGCAAGTTTTTTCGATTGGTAGCGATTCGCCAGTTAATTGCGATTCATCAACACGAAAAGAGCGCGCTTCAAAGACACGAGCGTCAGCAGGAATCTTGTCGCCTTCATCAAGAATTATCACGTCGCCTGGAACTAACAGTGTCGCAGCAATCATCTCACGCCGACCTTTTCGCAATACCTCGACTTCAGCCACAGACTGTTTTTGCAGCGATCGCAAAATCCGCTCAGTCGAAAACCGTTGCACATAATAAATAATTGCGTTTACCGCCATGATAAAAATAATCAACCCAGCATCAAAATACGACTTGTGCCACAAACTAACAATTGCCGCCACTATCAGCACTGCCATAAAAACCGACTTGAACGGCTCAACAATTTTACGCCAAAGCGGGTCAGACTTAACCTTGATCGTGTTTAAGCCGTAGTGACGTAACCGCTCATCGCTCTCGATATCGGATAAGCCTTTGGCGGTTGATTCAAGTTCAACTAGTGTTTCTTTAATGGTTTTATCGTAAAAAGCCATAAGCACATTATAGCAAATTTTAGTTTTTAACAATAAAGCGCTATACTGAAAATATGAAGGTTAAAATCGAGATAGACACTATAACATTCGTACGTTTTTGGCTGGTAGTAATCGGCTTTGGGTTAGCAGGCTTATTAATTTGGAATGCTCGTACAGCGTTAGTAATTATTGGAGCGGCAGCATTCTTAGCACTAGCTCTCAATGGGCCAGTCAGCTGGTTGGCTAATAAACTACCCAACCGCAGCCGAACCCTCAGTACAGCTATCGCTTTTATCGTGATTGTAGCAATACTAGCGGCGATTCTGTTTTTGGCAGTACCGCCAATAGTTCAGCAAACAATTAGCTTTTTACAAACTCTGCCCGATACAATACGAACAATGTCGGCACAGTGGAAGGGTTTTGGTGCTATAGTATCGCGTTATCATCTAGAATCGCAGATTGATCAAATGGTCGTTTCAATACAGGGAAATGCAACGTCGTGGCTGGCAAACTTTGGACAGAACTTTCTCAGCGGCGTCGGAACAACAATGTCGCTAATCACCGAAGCCTCGCTAGCGCTAGTTCTAACATTCCTAATGCTAGTCGAAGGACCGCGCTGGTCACGATACTTCTGGGGATTATATAGCAACGATAAGCGAATGCAGCACCATCGAATCATCTTCCGGCGGATGAATGCGGTAATCTCTGGATATGTAAGCGGACAATTGATCGTTTCGGGTTTAGATGGTGCTTTTGCCGGCTTAACAGTATTTATCTTGAGTCAAGTTTTTCCAGCAGTACCAGCAAACATCGCTTTGCCAACGATTGCTATCATGTTTATCTTGTCGCTGATCCCAATGTTCGGCGCAGGAATTGGCGGCATTATCGTCTTTGCATTACTGGCAATTAATAGTATGCCAGCAGCGATAGCTTTTGGTATTTACTTCATCATTTATCAGCAGATTGAGAATAATGTAATTTCGCCAACTATTCAATCGAAGCGTATTGAACTTTCGCCGCTAATGGTTTTGATGGCGGTAACTATAGGACTGTACATGTTCGGTATGGTTGGCGGTATTATCTCGATACCGATAGCTGGCTGCGCTAAAGTGCTTGCAACTGAATATATCAAGGTCGAACGCCGCGAAGAACCAGCTGCCAAACCAACAAAGCTTGCTCGCCTACTCAAGCGTGTTCGCCGCGAAAAAAGTAAACCAGGGGCAGCTAAATCAGAAACTGAAGCCTAGTAAAGGATTGGCCTAGCCAGCTCACACCATTCAAAAAATCTTTTAAACACTTGAGTCTACTCTGGTTTTTCGTCAGCGTACGCCCATAAAGTATCATGTGCGGTGTCTTTGACAACTACGCCGTATTCATTGAGCAGCTCGTCGCGTAATTCATCGGAATTTACCCAATTCTTGTTATCGCGAGCACGGCGGCGTTCTACCAATAGCCGCTTACATTCATCATCAATATCGGGAGTTGAGTCCAACAACTCAAGCCCCAATGCCGCATCAACAAACTCTAAAAATTCGATTAATCCAGCTCGATAGATTTTCTGCGGTGGTTTTTTGTCGAGTTCAGTTAAGGCTTTATCGACAATAGCTAGCGCCCGTGGCGTTTCTAAGTTATCGTTTAACGCTTCTTTGACAGCGCCAATAGCCGCGCTTGGCGAGAAATCATGTCGTAGATCATTGTTCTCGGTATCGCTATGCAAGCGATCGTGAACTTGATGTCGCAAGCAAGCCACGTCGCGCCAATGTTGCAGCCGGTTGTGCGCTGCCTGCAAATTCTCGAATGAAAAATTACCTTCGTTAGAATAATGTCCCTGCAAAATAAACATTCGCAAATCCATCGCCGAGAAACCATGCCGCTTTAAATCATCAAGTGTGTAGCCATTACCGAGGGATTTGCTGATTTTGCCACCATTAATCTTCAGGTGGTTGCAGTGCAGCCAAAAGTTCGCAAACCTTTGGCCAGTTGCCGCTTCGCTCTGGGCGATTTCGTTAGTGTGATGCACTGGGATGTGATCAATTCCGCCAGTATGAATATCGATTGTCTTGCCGAGCAAACTCATGGCGATAGCCGAGCATTCTAAGTGCCAGCCAGGAAAACCCATGACTGGCTTGTTATCTTCTGGTGGCGTATCTAGCAAATCGACAGGCGTCTCCCACTCCATATCGCGCACTTTACCCTTCTCGGTAAATTTCCAGAGCGCGAAATCCCATGGTTGACGTTTCTCGCTATTAGCATCGACGCGAGCACCAGCTTTTTGGGCGCTCAAATCAAGCTGCGCAAAGTCAGCGTAACGCGGAAAAGTACTGGTATCAAAATAGATACCGTCGCTGGTTTGATAGGTGCAGCCGCGCTGCTTAAGAGCCCGCAGTAAAGAAATCTGCTGCGAGATGTAATCAGTCGCCTTGGCTATATGTGTCGGCGGAATAAGATTCAGTGCTTTCATGCCGTCAAGAAAATGTTGCGTGTAGTATTCAGCGATTTCCCAAGCAGTTTTTCCATCGCGGCGAGCACCCTTTTCAAGCTTATCCTCGCCTTCGTCTGCATCACTAACCAAATGCCCAACATCGGTTATATTCATCACGCGATCAACCGTATAGCCGTCAATTTGCAATGTCCGAACTAGCGTATCCCAATAGACGTAGGCTGCCCAGTTACCGACATGTAAATCATCGTAGACAGTCGGCCCGCAAGTATATAAAGTCACTTTATCAGACGATAGCGGAGTAAAATCATCAAGCCGACGCGTCAGAGTGTTGTGGAGTCGTATCATTAATTATATTTTACGTCAAAAATGAGTATTTTTGAAGAGCGCTATTTATTCTAACCATTGCTTAAGTACTACCGCCTGGTTAAACTCCGCATCCTTAGCGCTATACAATAGCGTAACGATTGGATGACTAGGCCAGTCATTTCTCGCCTTGATAGTGGCGGGATTTTCATCTAATTCTTTTGTATAACGTTCTGAAAATTCTGTAAATTTTTCTGGATCATGATTAAACCATTGGCGCAGCTCATCGGTTGGCGCGATTTCTTTAGCCCACTCGTCTAGCGCCGCTCGTTCTTTACTTATACCGCGCGGCCATAATCGGTCAACTAGCACGC
>ERZ773069.1032-NODE-1032-length-16983-cov-8.325673_pt1 | contig 16983 bp, 14 predicted proteins | sample MGYA00580619_ERZ773069 | MGnify/ENA primary metagenome ERZ773069 (study PRJEB29015, sample SAMEA2738007) | human oral metagenome | biome: human oral; feature: human-associated habitat; material: dental | place: China | collected 2108 ...
CGCCGACTGCGCCGAACCAGGCGCTGCCCGACCCGCACCAGGCGCCGACTGCGCAGAACCAGGCGCCGACCGGCCTAAGCCAGGCGCCGGCTGAGTCGAACGTGACTCTGACTGACCGCCACCGGGGATTGGCTGCCCGGAGCCTGCCGGTCCCGGATGGAACGGAGGCCGCCCCGGACGGAAGGCGGATTGCCCCGGAGACTGCTCGGAGTCAGAGCCCGCTTGCCCCGAAGCAGACGTCGGCTGCGCGCCGCCAGATTCGAATTGCCGTGAGCCAGGCGCGGAAGCGGGATGTTCCGAGCTTGGCGCCGAGTAGGCCGACGGCGTCGAGAAGGCACCCGGGGCGGAACCGCTGTCTGAGGGGGCTTGGCCCCCGGCCGGGACGTTTCGCCCTCCGGGGACGAAAGGCTGTCCGCCTCCGGCAGAGCCCGCGGACGCGAACCTCGGGCGCGAAGACTCTGGCGTGGCACCGGCCTTGAAAGCGGGGCCGGGCGCGGCATTCGCCTGCCCGGAATGATCCGGAGTCCGCTGCTGCGAACTCGGCGGCTCGGGCGGCGCTGCGTGCGCGCCAGAGCCGTTCCTTCTCCTCGAGGCACGCCTCGGCAAGCGGGAAATGGTTTCGTCGGCAGAGTTCGTGCTCCGGTCAAAGTCGCCGGAATCTCCGGCGGAAAGCGAACCTCCCCGGGAAGGCGACGTGGAGGAGTTCGAATCGTCGGGGAAACGAGTGTCGTCGGATGCGTATGAAGACTCGGGCGCGTACGGCGAATCGGACGAATCGGCCGGCGACGAGGCCGAAGGAAGAAGGGTGGCATCGACGTCGATGTCCTCCACCCAGAAGTTCCAGCCAGCGGGGGCCGGGCCCCAAGCGGGATCGGGCCTCCAACCAGCAGGAGGGGTCCACCCGTCGGGCGCCGGCGGCCAGTTCGGCGGTGGGTTGAATCTTTTGGACATGAGCAACACTCCTGTGGTGCGTGAAACGACGATGCCATTGTCCCACGCCCTCCCCCACCCGCCGCCACCCACGTCCACGGTGCGAAACGCCTCAAGCAACGGACGATATAACTACGTAACCGTTCATAAAGGTGAAAATGGCTAAAACCACCCGGTCCTGGAAGATCCCCGCAGGCGCGGGGTACACATATAGGCCCTACCGATAGCAGGGTCACCCTCGCAAGCGCGAGGTCAGGGAAAACCGAAACTCTGTGGGGACGTCATGATTCGCCCTCCGCAACGTGAAGTAAGTGAATCTAAATTGACTCCTTCCTAAACATTGACAAATATCTCAACTCATGATAATCTCCTTCTCATGTGGCTCTACCAATAGCATTTGAGTCTTTAGAGCCATCGGGAAACAGAGAGGGGGTAGTTGATGAATACCGAGAACCAACGCTGGGAGCGTTGCATTCGCTCCCTCAAGGAGTTTGCTTCACTCTTGAAGGACTTTATCAGCATTGTGATCCTCATCTTTAACTTTATCATGGGTTAATCCATTAGGGTTAGGAAGGATACATCCCACACGAAGTCTCGGAAACTAACGCACAAGATGTATCCAACCCTTGGCAAGGATACCAGGTGTAGGACAAAACCGAGAGGGTCAAGCTGCTTCAGAAGCTTCCATAGTTTTTCTTGACGGCTGAAAAGATGTCATTCTACAAGTACGCTTCCGTCACACCCTCTGTTTCTATCGTCGTCGAGAGCCTCCGAAACGACGCCTTCGCGCGGCGATCGACCATGACTCTTTCGGGGCCGACGAAACGCCCGGCGCGGAGAAGCTCTGCGCCCCTTTGCCGTTGCGCCCGCCGCCTTCGACTGCCTTCCAAGGGCTTTGCATGACGAGCATTCCTTCGACGTCGAGCGGCGTGCGGTCGTGCCCAAGCGAGAGAATCGCACATCGCTGTTCCGACCTGACCGGATAGATCATCAACGCTCTGCCTTGGCCGAGATTCTCTGCGATGAGCTCCCACACCTGATCCCTGACGCGCCCCGAAAGATGCCCCACGAATACGCCTGTCGAGACTTCGAGCAGCCACCGGGTCAACGCGCCGCGAAGCCCGGCGGGCGCCGCAGAAAGGATGATTACGACCATGCGGCTGCCCAACCTTACTCTTCGTCGTCCAAAGACTCCAAGGCAAGCGCGTGGTTCATGCCGCCCGCGATGACCTTGCGCTGGTAGTCCCACAGAGAGACGACGTTCACCTGGAGGTCTTCCTCCTCGTCGACCTCGAAAAGCTTGTGGATGTCGAGCACCGACCGCTCGATGACCTTCAGTTCGAATATTCGGTCGCGGACCCGGCGTCGGGTTGTCGCGGCAATGTCGCTCATGTCTTCGGCGACGACGTCGAAGGCGATCGGTATCGTCACGTCCGCCTTGTAGAGATCGGCGACGTCGTAGACGAAGGAACGCTCGTGACCTGTGTGAACGAATCCCAGCCCCGGCGAGCATCCCAGTGAAACGACGACGGCGTGGATCACCCCGTAGAGTGCGGCGTGCGCGGCAGACAGCGCCTGATTGATCGGATCTGAGGCGTCGAAATCCTCGTACTCGTACTCGCGGCGCTTCCACGGCACCCCTGTACGCTTCGAGTTCTCACGGTAGACGGAACGAATGCGGGCGCCTTCCCGTCCCCGCAGCTGTTGCATTGTCAATCCGTCGACGTCTTCGCCTGCAAAACGCATCGTGTACATTTTCCTCGCAACCGCCAGCCGCTTTTGCGGGGAGGAGACCCGAGCCGCTTGCTCCGCAAGGAGCCTGCTCGACGTCGCCAGGGACCTGCCGTGAGCGTAGTAGCGAACCCCGCGCTCGCCGACCCACACTGCGGTGGTGCCGCACTCGCCCAAAAGGCACATCGCCTGGTGGCTCACCGAGGTCCCCGGGCCCAGCAGCACCGCCAAAAGCGACGCAGCCGGAACGCGAACCAAGCCCTTGTCGTCGCGCGCCGTCACAGCGCCGTCCTCACGATGGACGACGCAATGCTCCAAGTAGAGAAAGGACATCCGGTCGGCTGCGCGAGGAAGCGCCGTGACGGGAACGGGAAGCAGGCGCGCCATCGCTTTACTCCCTCGGGCGCGCCAAGGTCATGAGACCGCAGCCGTATGCCTTCGACGGGCCGAGCCCGTTGATGAGCATCTGGCGAAAGGCCCTGACGTCCTCGATTCGGAGAATGCCTTCGTAGACGACGCGTCCAATCGTAACCCTGCCTGACTTCTGGGTCTCGCGATCCTTCCTGTCGAACACAGGTTTTTCGCGCCGGATAACCAAGAGCGAGGCGCGATCATTCGGATCATCGTCTTGCTCGGCTGACCCTTCGAGCGCCTCGGCAGCAGCGACGTTTTGCTCGCGTGCAGCGGCGCCTCCCAGTTTGCCGTTCTCCCCCAATTCGACGCGCTCGGCCCGGCCATCCCCGCTGTGCCTCGTGAGCCCCGGCCCGGCGGACGCCATCGGGATCGAGAACCCCTGCTTCTCAGCGCGCCTGAGCAGCCAGTCTCTCTGCTGCCTCGCAGTCACGTGTCCGTACCGTTTGCCCCGCTTGTCCGGCCCCCTGTTCTCGTTGTGAACGGGATTCGCCGCGAGCCTGAATGCCCACGTTTGACCTTCGGCGAGCCGGGAAAGGAAACCTTCATAATCGAGCGTGCGAGCCAGCTGCGACGAAGTCGCGTCCGCCTCAATTTGCGACATGTCCGGACGCATGGGCGAGAGCACGTACAGGGCGACGCCGAAGCCCCCCTGGTCGACCCGCCACAGCACACGTCCAGCCGCAGAAGTTTCTGCGCGGGCCGACGACGCTTCAACACCAATCGACGTCGGGGTTTCGGCATGTGCAGGCAAATCCTCCGACGTGCTTCCGGCCGGATCTCCCCGGTCGCCGTCGATGCTCCGGCCGAGATCGCACGCCTTCATGACGACCGCGTGCATCACCTGCGGCGAGCCGAGCAGCCTTCTCGCGAACCGACGCCGCGGATCGAGTTCTATCTTCGTCAGATACATCTTCCACCTCGCATGGCTAATTCTCCTCAGACAGCTCCGCCATCGGATTATGATGGTCGGGCTCGGTTTCCCCAGACGCATCGCCAAGGCCCATGTCCAAGCCGACTTCGGAATCACGCCCTGGTACAACGTCTAGTTCCGCCATCGGGTCATGATGGTCTTCGCCCTGCCCAGAGCGCGTCGCCGAGCCTTCCTGCAAGGCTTCGTCTTTCACTCTCAACATGTGCCGCTCGATATCCCGGAAGGAATACTCACGTCGTCGCGGATCAAAGGAAAGTGGAACATCGCGACTGCCCCGAAGGTCGTTTGTGTGCTCTCCTTCGGGCACAGCGTCTTTGTCAAGGAGAATCTCGACCTCCCCGATGTCGGGATTGCGTTTTCGGTACCAATACGAGGCCAGCCAAGGCTCATCTTTGAGAGCCCCGAGAAGATCCGCATCGCGCAGACCAAGCGAAACGGGAAGAGCCGGCGGGCACGAACGCCGTCCAAGGTAGAGAGGGAAAGAAGGGTGCCGCACAAAGTGGTCGAGCCGCTCGATCACTGCGCTCTCCCCCTCTATTCCTGCCAAAAAAACCGCATCGGAAAGGTAGTAGCGGTTGGACAGCGGCATCGATTTGGAACCGTCGAGCGTGTGCGCCGTATGAAAGTCGCGCACCACGGTTCCCGGTTGGTCCTTTCGCACGCCAAAACGCAGCGTCAACAGGTCCTCGATCGGGTCGGTGCGCCGCCTGCCGGCAGCGGCGGCCAGCATGCCGAGAATTCCGCTTTTTGAGGGGGCGAGTTCTGTAGCGCGCACCGTGAATCGGGATTTGACGCCCCAGGCCTGCAACGGGCCCGCGAGCCGCAAGAGCAGTACCGCCATCGCTCACTCCGAGGCTGGAAGGCGTGACTCGACGACGTCGCGCACTTTGCCTGTGAGGTCGTTGAAAGCGACTTGCTCCCCGAGAGACTCCGCCCCTTCATAGTCCCCGAGGCTCACCACAAAGGCGTGCCGCGGCTTAACGCCAAAGGCTTCCTCCAATTGCGTCTCGTATTCAACGAGTTTGCGCACGGACTTTGCCACGAATCCCTCGGTATCGCTCTTGGGGACCGGCTTCTCAAAGGCACCGACGAGTGAAACAGGCTGGTCGTCGCGCACCTGAACAGCCACCATGCTGGGCAGCGTCCGATTGGCGAAGGTGTTCTGCTTGCCCGTCGGCATCGTCTTGACGAAGGCTTCGATGAAGGAGGACAGCGCTCGAAGCGTCGCCTCAGCATCACCCAGATTCTCATGCAGCAAGTCGAGATTGACCGTGGCGTACCGGTACATCGTTGCGGATGAGAACTCGATGGCTCCCATCATTCCTGCGCCAGCGTCCTCTCTTTCTTCGGCGCGAGATTTGTCGTCGTCAACGGCGGTGAAGAAATCGAACTCGTTCTCGGCCGCATGCGTCGAGATCGCGTGGGCCACTTGACAGGCGGCATCGACATTGAGGTCGGCGTCATCAGCGACCATGCGGCCGAAGAGGGCAACGTCAATCGAGTTCTCGGACTTGAAGATCTTCTTAACTTCCTTCTTGTCCAACTCTTCGCCAGAACGGGCACTCTCCACGGCCAGTTCCGCAAGCTGTGCTATTTGTCTGTTGGAGAGGAACAGAAGATAGCTGGATTCCTTAGCCTTCTTTGATGCTTCCTCGCTCTTCTTCGCCCTCGGCTCGCTCAGATTGATTTTGGCGGCTTTGAAGACCTCTTCGGCCAACCCCTGAGCATCGTTTTCAAGGTCTTCCGCCTGACGGCCTATTTCTTTGGCGAGAATGCTGACAACGCGTTTGGTCCGCATGCCCAGATCCTCTTTGTCGAGGTGCGCGTCGAAATAGCTCCGTGTGACGTGTTTCCACGCCTGGCTCGAGACCCTCAGGCGCTTCACGCCGCCGTACATCGCGGACTTCGGCGAACCCGTGTCGTCACGATTGACGCAGCTGGGCGGGATGTTCTGGATAATGTGAACATCGATGTAAGTGCTCATTTTCTTCCCCTATTTTAGGTTGTTTTGTGGCGCTTTTAACGCCCGAGTTTTATTTGGCATCCGAGGACGGGCTGGAGCTAGCAGGAGCTTCGACGTCGACGGACTCGGCCTCGTTGCCATCTGGTTTCCGAAGATTGTAGAAGTCACGCGACCATCTGCGTCTGACTTTCTTATCACCACCCGGACGTCGGAACATCACGAGGTCGTCGGCAAAGGCAGCGTAATCAAAACCGATGTCTTTCGATCGAAGGAGCTGGACGAAAGAACGGAGGTGGCTGCGCAGCTCGTCAACAGTCGAAGCGGTGACCAAAGCGTTGAAGCGACTGCGAGCGGAAGGGTTCTCATTTTCCGTTCCGATCAACTCGCGGGCAGCTCTTCCAAATCCGAAGCCTGGCTTATGCATCGGGCCGGACCGCGATTGCTGGTGAATCGCGTACAGAGTCATGGCGATATGAACGGCCGTCTCTTCCGGCGTCGGAGCGTCGGAAGCGCTGTCTGGAACGGCATCCACGTGCGTATAGTCCCAAATGTCGGCGATCTCGCCTGGATCCGCGTTTACTCCCCGGCGCAATTTCGCAAGAGCTGCGCGAGCCGACGCTTTGTCGGTCAAGACGCCTTTTTGCAAGTCTTCAATGCGACGGCCGACGGCAACAGCAGTCTTGCTCAAGTATCGCCTCCTAGAGGGAGACACATTTTTCGCGGGTTGAGTTTCTATGGCATTCATTGTCAGTCCTTTTTAGATTCAGGTTGCGAATCAGGGCGGGCAGGTAGAGTCTCACGGATTGAAGCTTCAAACCAGGCAAGCGAGATTCCGACGTCGATATGGCGATTCCCGTCCGCCCGTCCGGCATACGCCGACGGCGCCACCGACTCGACGAGTCTGTCGCATTGCCCAGTGGCGGTTTTGCGAAGCCTCTCGCGCCACCGCCACTTTGCTTCGTCGGGGGCCTCCTCACCGGCTAGCGACGCGAGCCATCGCGGGAATTCCTCGTCAATGACCAAATAGAAAGCAGTCGCAGCTTGTTCCCGTGCAGCCTGCACCCTGTCGGGGTCGGCGCCCTGCGCCTTTGCAAGATTTCCGCCGAGGTTCCGCAGCGACGAGGCAACTCTGTCCGTCTCTTTCATGGCGTCTCGGACAATCGCGAGATAACGGGAATTGTCCTTTTCCAACAGCTTGGCGGGAACCTTGAGGACGTCGTCGACATGCTCCACAACGACCGCTTCTTGGGACCCGTACTCAATTCCTACGCAATGAACGGGAATCAAGCCGTCGTCGGGAACTATTTCGTCAAACAATAGCTGCTGGTAGAAATCGATGACTCCGGCCGCCTTGTACCTTGTTTCCTTCTTGCCGTCCATTCGAACGACGGTTTCGCTGAGCTCGGAGACCAAGGTGGACAAGCCCCTCCACATCGCTCGATCTTTGGGGAACTTGTACGGCATGAAAACGTCGAACTTAAACTTCTTTGTTTGAGGATCGGAGTACCGCCAGGCTGTCATGGGTTCGTAAAGATAACGGTTCTGTGGAGTCGCCTTGTCGCCATTTCCAAGGAAAAGTCCCGTCACACCAGAGTCGTCGCCGTGGAGCAGTACGCGTCTGGTTTGCCAGGTGTAGCAAGCAACAGGGCCCGTCGGGTCCAGGTCTCGGTTGCCTGCGGGGCCGCCGGGTTCGCATTCCCACGGTGGCAGATCCTTATCCGCGTCGACTTTTTCCTTGAGAGAATCGACGACGCCCACCACGACCGTATTGAGAAGTATCGTCTCGGCCAGGTTATTTCCTTCGATCATCACGACGCCGATTTGACCGCTCCATCCGGGGCCGATTGGGTAGCCCTTGCCTCCCTTGACCTCTGGATCCCCTACGGCACCGGAGCGGATGCCTGAAGGGTCAAAGGCGTGAACATGAACGAGCCATCGAGCAGCTTCGGACCAATCAATCCGATCGAGGCCCGGGCCGATTCTGGTGGTAAAGAAGGGCGCTCCGTTGGGAACGTCGATGATTAGCGACTCGAGATCCGATATCTTGCCCGATTTTGCATGGATACCGGCCACTTGGAAGAAGGGCGCCACAGGATCGCGCACATCAAATCGCTCCCTAAATCGTTCAAGATACGCAACCGTATCAACAGCCAGAAGTTCGGGATCGTTCCAATATGTTTCCCACGTTTCAACGTCCTTCGGGCCTCCCATTGCCCGATGCGCAATTGCCAGAAGCAAGCGCAGAATAGCAGCATCTTGCGACGCGATCTCGCCGTGAATCCCAGAAATGTCAGATGCCTCTTCGAATGCCGTAACGAGGGACACCTCATCAGGTTCTCCGCTCAAACGCGTGACTCGAATCCATGGTTCGTCGAGAAGATTGAAACTGTCGGCCATTAATCCTGGACCTCCATTAGCCCGGTTGTTGACGTGTATTCAATGGTAGCGCCATCCAGTTCGGCGCGTCCGTTGTTTAACAAAAGAAATAGCTGCCCGCGCAGATCGAGGTTCGTTTGCCACGAATCGACATAGAACCCTTCAAGCTCGCTGATCACGCGATCGATCGCCGACTGATTCGAGAATCTGGGTGGGAGCCTGACGGCCGACATCGCCATGGCTCGTGCCAAAGCGCGATCAGGTTCGCGACCCGTAGGAATCTCAATACTGGGAAAGCCTTGGGCGCTCGGGAGGGTTCGCAAGCTCTTTTGGCTTCCTTCTTTGCGCACTTCGAGAAGGATCACCTCGAGGGAGTCTTCGCCGTCGCGCACATGCGCTCTTGCCTTTTCTTCGCTGTCATCGGCGAGCGTGCGCAGCCAATCGATGAGAGAAACGCGGTTGTCATTCTTCGGCTCGGACAGCTGATAGCCCTTGGCGGCATCCCCTTTCTTTCGTTCGGCTTCCTCCGCTTTATCACAGGCCTCTGCCACCGCTTGATTCCATTGCGCTGGAACATCGGGGTTCATCCCGTACACTGCCTCAATTAGTTCGCGCACGTCGTCCGGCACACGGACCACTCCGCCTTCTGCTGCGATCTTATTCAGTGCCGCAGCGGTTAAGAGCAAGTCTCTCTCACCGTAGATGTGCTTCGCACCCCTGTCGATCTCAGGCTCATCGTCCGAGGCCAACGGAAGGCAGTCGACGTAACAGACCGGTCGCTTCAATTTCCCAGAACGACGCCGTTCGTGCCTGTGCAGACGCCCCATACGTTGGAGAACAAGATCGATTGGCGCAAGATCGGTCACCAACACGTCGAAATCGACGTCCAGCGACTGCTCTACGACTTGGGTGGCAACGACGATCGCGCGTTTAGGGCGCTTGGGGCTCTTACGAGGAGGACCGAACCGCCGAAGCAGGTCGGCGTCTTTACTCAGCCTGTCGGAAATGGTGAATCGCGAATGATTGAGGCTGACGTCGTCGCCAAAGACCTTGCGCAGTTCGTCGTACGTTTCTTGCGCGCGACGCACGGTGTTGCGGACGACGAGGGCGCACCCGCCGTCGGACAAATTGTCTTTGAGCAGGGCGACGACGTCGGTCCCCTCGTCCATCCGTCTGATCTCAACCGAGCTGCGGCGGCCCGCAGCCTCAACGGCGACGACCTTCGTACCGCCTTCCCCGGACGTCACGAGACACGGAAAAGGCATATGCGCTTCTCGTGCCTCTTCCCGGGTTTGGGTTTCCCCGGGCACTTTATCTCGTCTCTTTTCGCACACGCTTTTCCGGGTCTCGTCGGGTACTTCATCCTGCTTCTCTTTGCACGAATCACTGTCCGAGACTAACTGCAGCCCTCGATCATAGGCATCGGCGAGCGCCGAACATCGCGCCTCGGAAAGAGTGGCGGAGAGAAGAATGACGGGAACTCCATATGCGGCCAGCCAAGTCAGGGATCTATCGAGGTAAGAGTTCATGTAGGTCGAGTAAGAGTGAACTTCGTCGACGATAACGACCTTCCGGCTAAGCCCCAAATGCCGAAGCATGAGGTGTGGCGCAGAAAGCGAGGCGAAGAGGAGATGGTCAATCGTGGTCACAACGAAATCCGCAAGCATAGACTTCTTCCGGCCCGAAAACCAGGCCATGATCGCGAGGTCGGCGTCTGTGCCCTCGTCACGAAGGCAAGTTCCGTTTCTTTCCCCGTCCTGGTTTCTTCGCGCCCCTTTCCCGCCCGGGCTTGTACGCGTGCCCAAGCCGTCTTCTTCGTCCAAGCCGATCTGTCGAGGCACCGGAAGCGACGAGGACAGGGGATCCGTAGCCGGATCGCCATCGCCGCCCAGGCTCCCGAGAAGACGATCGCGGATCGCATATCCTGTTTTTCGCAATGCTCGGGCTTCCTCGTTGAGCTTAGCGCGTCCATGCTGGAGCTGAACGGCGAAAGCAGAGGGAGCTCCAGCATCGTGATAGCTCTCCTCAATATGACCCAGCCAGTCCAATTCTCTCGAGAACATAGCGTCCGTCGTCGTTTGTGTTGGAAGCGCAAACAAAACCCCCGAGCGTCCAGTTCGAGCAGCCAAGACCTCGGCCGCCAAGAGGGCCGCCTCCGTCTTCCCCGAACCAGTGGCCTCCTGAACAATCATGAGTCCGGGAAGTTCCATCGAACGTGCAGCCTCCACGGCCGCGCGCTGGGCCGCCGTGGCTTTGGCGCCGTCGGGCAAATCGAATCGCGTTCGAAGGAGGCTGTCAGCGTCTTCACCGTCGTCCCGCGGACGCCAAGGCGAGGGAAGCTCTATTTTCGCAAGTCCGTTTTCGACTCGTTCCTGATGCTGTTTAGCATCAAGAAACTCGCTGCCGTCGTCCTCCAGGCGGCAAAGCGGAAAATAAGCTTCCGTTGAAGCAAGCCAATCCGACACGATTACAAGTCCGCAGATTTCGACAAGAAAAGGCTCGGACCAACTTCTATGCGACCATTCGTCAAGCAAATCGGCGACGCCGGCACGGTTGATCGCCATCTCGAGAAGTTCGGAGCGGACCGCACTCCATTCGCTGTCTCCGAGAAGATGGTCGCGCCCGTGCATGTTGAGGACCATTTTTGTTGTAGCGGGAATGCCGTGGTGCGCACCGACGACGGAAGCAAGCGCACGGGCCGATTGAATGCCCCAACGCATCGTCTTCCTAAGCCATTTTTCCACGATCATCTGGCCTGCCAGACCGTGGGGCACTTGGCGGCGTTCGCTCGCATCGATCAGTTCGTGGCGAAGCCCAGCTTCTCGCATGCAATCGTCCAAAGCACCGACTTTAGTGCTGAAAGCCGGAGTGGCTTTGCCGATATCGTGAATGCCGGCCAACCACGACGCCAACGCTTTGAATTCGTCTGCCGGGAGGAGCCCAGAAGCAGATCCCGCGAACTCCCTTTCGATCAGATCGGGAATGGAAGGAGCAAGCCAGTTCGCTGCCAGGTGACGTGCAACCTCAGCCGCGTCGGCAAGGTGCAACCACAGAGGCAACCACCAAGCCAAGCCAGGTGCATCGTTGTCGTATTTCGACTTGGCCCAGACAGAGCGTGACTTAGAACTCAACATCAGCGTTGTTTCCACGAGGTCAATCGTAGTCCTTAAAACCCGGCGAAGGAATCGTTTTAAGGGACTAGGTTGGGAGTGAAGGAAAACTGGTAAGCTGGAAGACGATTTTGTCGGATTCCCGGGGTAATCTAACTGTCTTCCCCGCGCATGCGGGGGTGATCCGAGAAGAAATTGAAATTGTCCGCTTCGCGGAGCGTCTTCCCCGCGCATGCGGGGGTGATCCGCGTCAATAAATGCGTTGTTCAAACGCTGACGAGTCTTCCCCGCGCATGCGGGGGTGATCCGAAAATCAATTTCGCCGGGAGGTTCATTGCCAAGTCTTCCCCGCGCATGCGGGGGTGATCCTGCGTCCCTTGGCTTCTTTGAGGTCGAGGTTGAGTCTTCCCCGCGCATGCGGGGGTGATCCTGAAAATCGTGCGAGGCTGAAGCTCGACGACGCGTCTTCCCCGCGCATGCGGGGGTGATCCTGGACAATCATTTCTCGGACGCCGAGGGCCTTAGTCTTCCCCGCGCATGCGGGGGTGATCCGGTGAAGGTCGGCAGGTTTTTCCTCGAGCGCGGGTCTTCCCCGCGCATGCGGGGGTGATCCCCGTGGCGCGAATGTCCACAAGCAGGGAATCCAGTCTTCCCCGCGCATGCGGGGGTGATCCTGACCCAGCCGAAACGAGCCTCAACCAGGTATGGTCTTCCCCGCGCATGCGGGGGTGATCCCAGTTCGATGGCCTCGTGGAATTCTGGGATGCCGTCTTCCCCGCGCATGCGGGGGTGATCCGGAACGGCTGGACGCTATCGTAGACCTCGCGAAGTCTTCCCCGCGCATGCGGGGGTGATCCGGAAAGACACGGCGATAAACCCATTTATCGACCGTCTTCCCCGCGCATGCGGGGGTGATCCAAGGCTTCCCACACGCTGGCAAGGCGTAATTTCGTCTTCCCCGCGCATGCGGGGGTGATCCGGTGTCAGGAACAACATCCTTTAGGAGGTAATGGTCTTCCCCGCGCATGCGGGGGTGATCCCCATTCGATGAGTTCTTCCTCGCTGAGTAACCAGTCTTCCCCGCGCATGCGGGGGTGATCCGGGGTGTACCTATGAGCAACAAAACTAGGCCTTGTCTTCCCCGCGCATGCGGGGGTGATCCTGGTCTGAAGCGCAATTCCCTAAATACGGGGAAGTCTTCCCCGCGCATGCGGGGGTGATCCGACTGAATGTCTGTCCCGTACACAACATCATGGCGTCTTCCCCGCGCATGCGGGGGTGATCCATAGGTGGGATGCTATTTACTACAGCGACCCTATCGTCTTCCCCGCGCATGCGGGGGTGATCCTGTCAGGATGTCACGATAACTGACGCCCGGATGGTCTTCCCCGCGCATGCGGGGGTGATCCCAACATTACGGCCAGTTCTGCTATGCCGACACCGTCTTCCCCGCGCATGCGGGGGTGATCCCCCGGCAGGAATTACGATGCGTGCGCATGCTGAGTCTTCCCCGCGCATGCGGGGGTGATCCACCGCGAGCCCTTAATCTGAATGGTAGGAATTCTGTCTTCCCCGCGCATGCGGGGGTGATCCCCAACCCGGCGAAAACCGCGAACTCCATCACCGGTCTTCCCCGCGCATGCGGGGGTGATCCGACTTCCTCTGAGCCTTTCATGTAGTAGATGCCGTCTTCCCCGCGCATGCGGGGGTGATCCTTCCACCGTTTGTCAAGGTGGCCCAATGATTTTGTCTTCCCCGCGCATGCGGGGGTGATCCGAAGTGGCCCTTCCCGGGAATCTCGAGGAAGCGGTCTTCCCCGCGCATGCGGGGGTGATCCGGCGTGTAAGCATTGACTCGGACGCCTTCGCACGTCTTCCCCGCGCATGCGGGGGTGATCCGGCGATCTCTTCGTCTGACGAGCGCGGACATCCGGTCTTCCCCGCGCATGCGGGGGTGATCCTGGCCGCCCTCATTGTGGGCGCTGTAAGTTTCCGTCTTCCCCGCGCATGCGGGGGTGATCCCTAACCGCGCTGCTGGCATCACTCGCCCTCGCGGTCTTCCCCGCGCATGCGGGGGTGATCCGAGAAGCCCCGGTACTGGTGGACGCATGCGTGGGTCTTCCCCGCGCATGCGGGGGTGATCCCCCTCGTGTACACAAGGTTGCGCACAAGGTCGGGTCTTCCCCGCGCATGCGGGGGTGATCCTTACCTCGTCGTCGAGCACAAGGGGGTCAACGTCGTCTTCCCCGCGCATGCGGGGGTGATCCTTGTTCTGCATACGCAGTGTATCTAGACCATCCGTCTTCCCCGCGCATGCGGGGGTGATCCGGACGGCGGCAAGGTGCTCAAGCACAAGGAGTGGTCTTCCCCGCGCATGCGGGGGTGATCCCATATATGCCGTGTATATCCGGTTGTGGATAAAGTCTTCCCCGCGCATGCGGGGGTGATCCTGTATGTTGGCATAATCAACGGTCAGCCTATGACGTCTTCCCCGCGCATGCGGGGGTGATCCGTGGATGGCGGACCGTAAGGGCAAGTTTTACTAGTCTTCCCCGCGCATGCGGGGGTGATCCCAGCGCATCGGTCTGTTCTTTGTTTCCGCCAGTGTCTTCCCCGCGCATGCGGGGGTGATCCGGCACTCTTTATTAATTCGCGTTATTTCTGAGAGTCTTCCCCGCGCATGCGGGGGTGATCCCCCTCTCAGACAGGTTTCGAATAATCTCTAAAAGTCTTCCCCGCGCATGCGGGGGTGATCCGCCTGCTGAGAACCGATTCTGCATTGGCGACGGGTCTTCCCCGCGCATGCGGGGGTGATCCCCTGAACGTCCTGGCGTGCCGGAGCGTCCAGGTGTCTTCCCCGCGCATGCGGGGGTGATCCGTCGATCAGCTCGCCGGCCTCTCCCATTTGGCGGTCTTCCCCGCGCATGCGGGGGTGATCCCAAGGCCTTCTTCTCGGGGAGGGTTTTGGCCTCGTCTTCCCCGCGCATGCGGGGGTGATCCTGCGCCCGTGTATGGGTCCTCCACGTATAGGCAGTCTTCCCCGCGCATGCGGGGGTGATCCGTCTCGGTCGGACAGCAGGTCAACGCCGGCGACGTCTTCCCCGCGCATGCGGGGGTGATCCGTACGCCTATTCGGTGCCGTTCGCATCGGCGCTGTCTTCCCCGCGCATGCGGGGGTGATCCCCGTGCCCTGGACGGACTCGTCGATCTCTTTCTGTCTTCCCCGCGCATGCGGGGGTGATCCCCACGGACCCGGGCCAGCCAGCCAAACAACCACGTCTTCCCCGCGCATGCGGGGGTGATCCGCGAGAGACTTCTTCGCCCGCGCCTTATCCCCCGTCTTCCCCGCGCATGCGGGGGTGATCCGGCAGCGAATTACGATTTGCTCATGCAGATTGGGTCTTCCCCGCGCATGCGGGGGTGATCCCCCGTGTACACCCCGATGGGCGTCTTCATCACCGTCTTCCCCGCGCATGCGGGGGTGATCCCCGGTTCAGGAGCAAGAGCATGATGAACGTTTCGTCTTCCCCGCGCATGCGGGGGTGATCCGCTCTCTGCGAGCTTGTCGACCGGGGGTTGATCGTCTTCCCCGCGCATGCGGGGGTGATCCCCTGTTGCCCTTGATCTGAACGGTCGGAATATGGTCTTCCCCGCGCATGCGGGGGTGATCCCGAGGCGTGACTGGCTGACCTTGTTGTTGAAGAGTCTTCCCCGCGCATGCGGGGGTGATCCGAGAACACAAAGCCACAGCCACCAGACGCTCCGGTCTTCCCCGCGCATGCGGGGGTGATCCGAGACGAAGGGCTTGCCGGCGTTCGTCACCGATGTCTTCCCCGCGCATGCGGGGGTGATCCCGGCCGTAGAGATAGCTGCGATGTCCTCCGGCTGTCTTCCCCGCGCATGCGGGGGTGATTCCGAGTGAGGCTTCGATGATCTGGATGCGCTGTTGTCTTCCCCGCGCATGCGGGGGTGATCCTATACAGTTGCTCGCGACGTCGGAGGATCAGACGTCTTCCCCGCGCATGCGGGGGTGATCCCCCTCTTGGCGCGATACGCGGTCAGCGTGAAGGGTCTTCCCCGCGCATGCGGGGGTGATCCTGCCTCTGAGGCGAAAGCGACCAATTCGACGTAGTCTTCCCCGCGCATGCGGGGGTGATCCCGGGTCGATGCCCTCGCCGGCTTTCACCGCTAGGTCTTCCCCGCGCATGCGGGGGTGATCCCAGGCTCGGCCCACGCTGACGGGACAGGCCACCGTCTTCCCCGCGCATGCGGGGGTGATCCGTCCATTACCGTCGCTGATCGCAAATACTACTGCGTCTTCCCCGCGCATGCGGGGGTGATCCCCGGTCAACAATGCCATGCGAAGGGCTGTCGAGGTCTTCCCCGCGCATGCGGGGGTGATCCGCTGTGGCGTCCGCGTTTTTGCCGTGTTCTCGTGTCTTCCCCGCGCATGCGGGGGTGATCCTGTACGTCTGCCACACGTCCAACGAAACCGTAAAGTCTTCCCCGCGCATGCGGGGGTGATCCGTCGGCTAAGCCGGTTGTGTTGGAGAATGCGCAGTCTTCCCCGCGCATGCGGGGGTGATCCGTTCCAGCGCTCATACGATCGCCTCCAACACAAGTCTTCCCCGCGCATGCGGGGGTGATCCGCGATCTTTGGCAGATGTTTTGTTGAGCGCGGCGTCTTCCCCGCGCATGCGGGGGTGATCCGACCCGCCGTTGTAGGCGTAGATAACCTGCTCGGTCTTCCCCGCGCATGCGGGGGTGATCCGAGGCACTGGACCGTCCGCTCGAACGAGTCAGTGTCTTCCCCGCGCATGCGGGGGTGATCCGCCGTCGAACAGAGGGTTGACGCCAAGTTCGACGTCTTCCCCGCGCATGCGGGGGTGATCCCAGGCTCGCGCTCTTCGGTCGGGCCGACCTCCAGTCTTCCCCGCGCATGCGGGGGTGATCCGGCCTTCATGTTGGCCCGGCCGCCCTCTGTGTAGTCTTCCTCGCGCATGCGGGGGTGATCCGGACTCGTACGGACGTGTCCGCCAGAAACGCTTGTCTTCCCCGCGCATGCGGGGGTGATCCCGCGAACGATACCTGGTAAATGCCGTCGGATGGCAGTCTTCCCCGCGCATGCGGGGGTGATCCCATCGCCTACGCGGACCGGAACGCTTACAACGTGTCTTCCCCGCGCATGCGGGGGTGATCCGTGTGTTCACGTTGGCGACGTCGCCCTGCTCGTGTCTTCCCCGCGCATGCGGGGGTGATCCGTACCCGGATGAGATGCAGACGGGTTGGCTTCCGTCTTCCCCGCGCATGCGGGGGTGATCCCAAAACACGCAACAACCCCCACAACAAACCCAAGTCTTCCCCGCGCATGCGGGGGTGATCCCGTCCCCGGCGACGAAAGGTTCGTCTACAAGTAGTCTTCCCCGCGCATGCGGGGGTGATCCGCACCCAATGACCGGGGAGTACGGCTGCTGGGCGTCTTCCCCGCGCATGCGGGGGTGATCCGAAACTCGTTGTTCCTGCCGCTGT
>ERZ773069.1037-NODE-1037-length-16929-cov-6.607384_pt1 | contig 16929 bp, 10 predicted proteins | sample MGYA00580619_ERZ773069 | MGnify/ENA primary metagenome ERZ773069 (study PRJEB29015, sample SAMEA2738007) | human oral metagenome | biome: human oral; feature: human-associated habitat; material: dental | place: China | collected 2108 ...
TCCTGGGGAACCTCGACGATGTCAGCCTGAAGATTCAGAACGTTGGCCATGATTGCTACTTCCTTATGGTTGTCTTCGAACTTCGTGTGATGGTATGTTCAGTGACACCACTTCGTTTATCACTCAACTTGATACGGTGCCCACCGAACTCGAGACGGTTGGGTGGCGGCAAACGGTTCTCGCCGCCACCCACCACAGAACTCAGATGCGGCTAGCGATCAGCACATCCAGAGGCTGTGGCTGACCGAGCAGGCACACCAGAGAATGCTGGTGTGGTCGGAGCATCCCTTGGCATCCTGGGGAACCTCGACGATGTCAGCCTGAAGATTCAGAACGTTGGCCATGATTGTCACCCCCTTCCATGGGTTTTCAGTGTTGGGTTGGTAGCTCGCCCGCCGCCCGTTGTTGTGAGGGGTGGGGAGCTACTGACTCGGTACGACCCCGACGAGGTCGTGTGTTTCCGAGCCAAGCTGTGAAAACACCGGTTGCTGCAGCAGGCCGGCTGTGCGGGTGCTGACCGGCAAACCAAGGTATGGCTGCTGGGATCGGTAGGCGTGCAGGGCCAACGCGACCCCGGCAGCGCCGGTGCCCAGGTCAGAACTGAGACGGATCAGCCCGTCACCGATCACCAGGGCGTGTTCGTCATGCACGAGGAGACTGTCGAGCAGCAGACCAGCCTGCCGATCGGCCTCCGCCCGGTAGGTTTCGCCGGCGGCTGTCAGTGTGACGAGGATGCCGGCACGGCCGTGATCCAAACCGGGGTAGATGTAGAAGGTGGAGGAGCAGGTTTTGATGATTCCCTCACGTTCCTGCGGGGTCAGTACCGGGTCACCGGTGATGCGTTCGAGCGCCGAACCAATCAGCAACAAACCAGCTGATCCCCACTCGGTGTAGGGAAGCACCCGATTCTTGGATGGGTCATCAATCATCACCTCACCAGTTGGGAGGGTCACACACGCATCCAGATCCGCACGCAACCGAACCCTGGCCTTGGCAAGCGGTTCCTCAGCGCCGGTGACGGCATGGGCGACCAGGTCCGTCAACGCCATCCCGGTCAATCCCCAGAACAGGCCCCGACGACGACACAACGCAGTCCACGCCGACCCATCCGGGATGACGCAGGCATCCAACCTGCGGTACGCCGCAACCGCCCGTTCTTCCAGCGCTGAGTCCCCGGCCGTTCTCGCGACCTCCAGTGCGGCCAGAATCACTCCCGCCTGACCCGCACCCAGATCCAGCCGACGCCGCCCCAAGGCTCGTTCAAGCGCTGTCCCCGCAGCGGCCACGGCATCCTGGTGTGCACCCACCTCGCTGAGCGTCAACGCAACCCCGGCCAAACCATTCAACAACCCCGACGTCTCCTGACCGGACCAGTCCTTGGCGGTCTTCCGCAACGCATCCACATCACGATCAGCAGGTTGGACACCAACACGCTGCTGGGCCAGGACCACACCAGCACGCCCGGTCGTGATCACCTCGTGACTATACGTCGCAAGCTGGCCGATATCACCAGGAAAAGAGCCGTCAGCACTGAACTGCCGTGACCACTCGATCCCACTTAGCAACCCGGAAATCCCGGAATCCAGGTTCAACGGCTGCGTTGGCACATCAACAGTGAAATCACTGGCCGTCACCGGACGAGTGCCAGCGGCATACCGGCGCTCCACTAGCGTCAGCTGCTCAGCTGCCCGTTCGCCGTAGAACTCACGAATCCTCCGACGGCACCGATCCCAAAACGCCGGCGCCACCGCCTCAATCTCGAAATCAACACAGTACAGCACCATGATGCAACGAGCCACCGCAAACCAGTCAGCCTGCACAGCATCCGCTGACTTGTCAGCACAATACTCAAACACTCTGACACCGAGCTCGCGTTTGGAATCCACCCTACTGGCATCCTCCAGATCAAGCATCGCCACAGTCCCGTCATCAGAGACCATCACATTCCCGGGGTGAAGGTCACCAAATGCCCAACCACGCTGATGAATCTTTTCGACGATAGCGATGAGTTGCTCAACAATGCCCACCGCTTGGCGGGAGTACTCCGCGGGATCGTTCTCCTGCAAACGGTCATTGTGTGACATCCAGGTTGTGAGGGATACGCCGGGAATGTAATCCACCTCCAAATAGCGATGCTCCCACGCCGTGAACGAACCCCGAAGCTGCTGCACACCCTTAACACCGACAAGATCACGCAACACCTCCTCCTCAGCCAGCTGACGCTGCAACGCACACCGATTCCGGCCATCCAACCCAGCATGCGGCCTGGCCTCCCGCAGAATCCTGACCTCACCGTCAGGCAACTCCGCGCGATACACCCCACCAGCATTGCTGAAACTCAAGGGCTTGATGCTCGCGAAGTCATCCAACCGGGACCGGCTTGACTGCTGCGACGCCTCGTAAGCCGGTCGAAGAACTTCTGGTACCTCCACACCATCAGGAATCACGACACGCGGGTCACGATGATCAGGTATCAACCGCATACCACGAGGATCAACAATCGACTCGACCGGTTCATCATCCACATCAGGCACCCGCATACCAAGGATCGCCCCGTACCGAACGAAAACAGGAGCATCCGGGGTGTATCGAAGATCGGAGAGGATATACGGCCCATCCTGCCCCTTCAACGCATCGCCCAAGGCGGCCAGCAGCCTCCCCATCTGATCGTCATCATCGGGATAGATCGTGATAAATTTACCCGCCGCTCCACGAGCCCGATTCTTCGACGACGATTCGGTCAGCTCAGCCAGCGTCGGCAAAAACTTGAAAGAAACGCCAGCATCCACACATATTCTGGTGGTCCGTGCCAAGGTCTCCACAGCACACTCGGGAGTCGCCGACACGTGGATCTTCCACCCCTGCATGCGCGGTGCCCAGTCGCGGGGCGTCCAGCCCTCCCAACCATTCCGGGACTGTACCAACCACCCAGCCGGCAACTCCACCGACTGCAGCCGCTGATTCGACAGGTCAGCCATCATCTCGGCAAGCGGCCTCGGCCGACCGTAGAAAGGCGACCCTTTCCTCGTCCCCCGGAAGTACTCAACACCTACAGCCACGACTTCTCTTTCCCTACTCTTCTTCTCATTTCTTGCGCAATGCGTCAGCAAAGAACCTTGGAAGTCCTTCGATGGACCCCAGAGACCACGAGACTAATCGTTTCCCAACTTGGGGAAACACGCCTCACAAAACCAATTCAATCCCCACCTCTTCGCTGAGTTTACCCTACTCAGGTCCAGCCATAGCTCTTTAAGAGCCCCCCAGCTCGAACACCCATCTCAGCGATTGACAGTTCATTCGTTTATGACGACTCACGACTCAGCTTGGCTCGCCTCTACGGAACATGTTTCCCAGAACACCACTCCCTTCCTGTCATGTCAACCTCCCAGTCAAACTTCTACTGTCGCTCGAACTTGCCCACCAGAGGAGTTGTCCAAAGTTTTGTTCCGCCTTTTTATGAGTTTAACTTTTGAAAACTAGCCCTAGAAGCAGGACCGTGAGAGCAAAACCCCTAGTCGGAGCGATATCACAGACAGCTGTACCACCACTCTTGACCACGAGCTGCTTGCGTGAGGTCCACCCTCGGGTACCGTGAGGAACGGCACGAATCACCTCAGGTTTCGTGCCGGTTTCTTTCGAGTCGAGAGGGGGAGGACATCATGCCACGGAGAATCGATTCCAACGTCAAGAAGCGAGCGCTGCGGCTGCTGCGTGAACATCGCAGTCGGTATCCGACGTTCACGGCCGCCTGCATCGCCGTGGCACGTCATGAGCGGATCGGGCCTGAGACCTTGCGGCGCTGGGCAGTGCAGGCCGAAATTGATGAGGGGGCCCGTACCGGGACCAGCAGCAAGCAGCACGAGCAAATCCTCAAGCTAAGAGTGGAGAACACCCGGCTGCGAGAGGATGTGGCGATATTGAAAGCAGCAACAACTTTCTTCGCGGGGGAACTCGACCCCCACAACCGCTGATCATCGCATTCATCGAGGAGATGCACAGCCAAGGTTTCGCGGTCGAGTCGATCTGCCGGGTCCTGCGAGAGCAGGGCTGCCAGATTGCTGCGAGGACCTATCGAGCCTGGAAGACCCGTCCGCCGTCAGCACGGGCAATCAGCGATCAGAGAGTCTTGGAAGCCATCGAGAAACTCGCGTGGACGGTCGACTCTCAGGGTCGCAGACACCTGACCCGTGAGGGCCGCTACGGACGCCGGAGGATGCTGACGGCACTACGTCGCGCAGGCGTGGATGCCACCCCCGGAGCGGTGGACAGGGCCATGCGGAAGCTCGGTCTCAGTGGGATCAAGCGCGACAGATCAGTGTAAGAAAGCGCACACTTGACGTATCCAGTCGAAACGTCACAAATCCTACGCTGAGAGGTACGAGTCCCGACCTCACCCCTGTGAGGCCCCGGGCAGACGTATGAGCCACTAATCCCCATCGTCCTCGAGCATGAGTGCGTCTGCACCCGTCATGAGGTGATGTGCGGATTCAGGAATCCCTCGTGTGACCTCGCTCTGAGCGACGGGAAGGGGCGGTCACCCGTGGGTGACCGCCCCTTCCGAGCCTCGTCAGCGGATGTCGCCGAAGTCGATGTCGTCCAGCGGAACGCCGGGAACGTCGAGATCGGAACTGAACGAGTAGTCGTACGGGTCGTAGCTGACGGTGTAGGCCTGCGACCTCGCATCCGCGGTGGGCTCCACCCGGATGTTGCGGTAACGCTCCAGGCCGGTGCCGGCCGGGATCAGCTTGCCGAGGATCACGTTCTCCTTCAGGCCGACGAGGGTGTCGGACTTGCCCTGGATGGCGGCGTCGGTGAGCACCTTCGTCGTCTCCTGGAAGGACGCGGCCGACAGCCACGAATCCGTCGCGAGGGACGCCTTGGTGATGCCCATCAGCACCGGACGTCCCTCCGCGGGCCGCCCACCCTCGGTCAGGGCCTTGCGGTTCGCCGCCTCGTAGGCCTGCCGGTCCACCAGCTCGCCCGGCATCATCGAGGTGTCTCCCGAGTCGATGACGGTCACGCGACGCAGCATCTGACGGATGATGATCTCGATGTGCTTGTCGTGGATGGGGGCGCCCTGCGTGCGGTACACGCGCTGCACCTCATCCACCAGGTGCTCCTGGACCTTGCGCAGGCCCCGGATGCGCAGCACGTCCTGCGGATCCACCTGACCGGCGGTGAGCTGCTGACCTATGGTCACGTGTACCCCGTCGCGAATTGCCACGCGCACCCCGTTGGCGTCCTCGAACTCCAGCCGGGTGCGGCGCGCCACCGGGTATTCGAGGTCGTCGCCGCCGTCGTCGCGCACGATGATGATCTTGCGGCTGCGGTCGCCATCCTCGATGCGGATGACACCGTCGGCCTCGGCGATGGGGGCCTTGCCCTTCGGCTGGCGGGCCTCGAACAGCTCCACGACGCGCGGCAGACCCTGCGTGATGTCGTCACCGGCCACACCACCGGTGTGGAAGGTGCGCATCGTCAGCTGGGTGCCGGGCTCGCCGATGGACTGGGCGGCGACGATACCGACGGCCTCGCCGACATCCACGGTCTTCCCGGAGGCCAGCGACCGGCCGTAGCACATGGCACAGGTGCCAGTGGCGGCCTCGCAGGTCAGCACGGAGCGGACCTTGACCCGGGTGACGCCGACGGAGGCGAGCCGTTCGATCTCGGCGTCACCGAGATCGGTGCCCGCCGCGACGAGCACGTTGCCCTGGGCATCGGTGATGTCCGTGGCCGCGGTGCGGGCGTAGACGGCGGTCTCCACGTCGGGAACGATGGAGACGAAGGCTCCCTCCTCCAATGGTTCCGCCGCCACCTGGACCTTCTTGCCGTCCTCGTCCGTGATGTTCTTGGTCCAGCGGGCGATGGTCTTGAGCAGGCCGCGTTCGGTCTGGCAGTCCTCCTCGCGGATGATGACGTCCTGCGAGACGTCCACCAGGCGCCGGGTCAGGTAACCCGAGTCGGCGGTCCGCAGCGCCGTGTCGGCCTGCCCCTTCCGGCCGCCGTGGGTGGAGATGAAGTACTCCAGCACCGACAGGCCCTCACGGAAGTTCGACTTGATGGGCCGGGCGATGATGTCGCCCTTCGGGTTGGCCACCAGGCCCCGCATGGCCGCGATCTGGCGCATCTGGGTCATGTTGCCGCGGGCACCCGAGTTGACCATCACGAAGATCGGGTTGGTCTGTGAGAAGTTGTCCTTCATCGCATCGGTCAACTCCGCGGTGGCGTCGGTCCACAGCTCGATCAGCTCCTGGCGGCGTTCGTCCTCCGTCACCGAACCGCGCTCGTACAGGGTGTCGATCTTCGCGGCCCTGGCGTCGTAGGCGGCCAGGATCTTCGGCTTGCTCGGCGGAGTCTGGACGTCCGCGATGGAAACGGTCACGCCGGAACGCGAACCCCACTGGAAACCCAGGTCCTTCAACCCGTCGAGGGTGCGCACGGTGTCGATCAGCGGGTAGCGCTCGGCGAGGTCGTTGACGATCTGGCCGATCTGTTTCTTGCCGACCCGCTCGTTGACAAACGGGAAATCCGCGGGCAGGGCCTCGTTGAACAGGGCCCGGCCGAGCGAGGTCTCGAGGATGACCGACCCGTCCGCACGCACCTTGTCGGCGTACCCGGCCGGGGGGATGATCCCGTTGAGGCGCAGTTTGATGGGAGCACCGACGTGCAGGTCACCGCGGTCGTGGGCCATGATCGCCTCGGCCACCGAGGAGAAGGCGTGACCGGCTCCCTTCTCCTTTTCCTGCAGCATCGTCAGCCAGTACATGCCGATGATCATCTCGTGGCTGGGGACGGTCACGGGACGGCCGTCGGCCGGCTTGAGGATGTTGTTCGTCGACAGCATCAGCACCCGCGCCTCGGCCTGCGCCTCGGCGGACAGCGGCAGGTGAACGGCCATCTGGTCGCCGTCGAAGTCGGCGTTGAAGGCCGCGCAGACGAGCGGGTGCAGCTGGATCGCCTTGCCCTCGATCAGCTGCGGCTCGAAGGCCTGGATGCCGAGACGGTGCAGGGTTGGTGCGCGGTTCAGCAGCACCGGGTGCTCGGCGATGACCTCCTCCAGCACGTCCCACACGATGGGGCGCTGCCGCTCCACCATGCGCTTGGCCGCCTTGATGTTCTGGGCGTGGTTGAGGTCGTCCAGGCGCTTCATCACGAAGGGTTTGAACAGCTCCAGGGCCATGGCCTTCGGCAGGCCGCACTGGTGCAGTTTCAGCTGGGGACCGACCACGATCACGGAACGACCCGAGTAGTCGACGCGCTTGCCGAGCAGGTTCTGGCGGAACCGGCCCTGCTTGCCCTTCAGCATGTCCGAGATCGACTTCAGCGGACGGTTGCCCGGCCCTGTGACGGGACGGCCGCGGCGTCCGTTGTCGAACAGCGAGTCGACGGCCTCCTGGAGCATGCGCTTCTCGTTGTTGACGATGATCTCGGGGGCACCGAGGTCGAGGAGACGCTTCAGCCGGTTGTTGCGGTTGATGACGCGGCGGTAGAGGTCGTTGAGATCCGAGGTTGCGAACCTGCCACCGTCGAGCTGCACCATGGGACGCAGGTCCGGCGGGATGACGGGAACGGCGTCGAGCACCATCCCGGAGGGGTTGTTGTTGCCGCTGAGGAAGGCGGCGACCACCTTCAGGCGCTTCAGGGCGCGGGTCTTGCGCTGCCCCTTGCCGTTGGCGATGGTCTCACGCAGCTTCTCGGCCTCACCCTGCAGGTCGAAGGTCTCGAGGCGCCTCTTGATGGCCTCGGCACCCATGTAGCCGGTGAAGTACTTGCCGTAGCGCTGCTTCATGTCCCGGTAGAGGATCTCGTCGCCCTCCAGGTCCTGCACCTTCAGCGACTTGAACCGGTCCCACACCGCCTGGGCGCGGTCGATCCGGCGCTGGTACTGGTTGCGGAGCTGCCCCGCCTCCTTCTGTGCACCGTCGGAGACCTTGCGTTTGATGTCGGCCTTGGCGCCCTCGGACTCGAGCTGGGCGAGGTCCTCCTCCAGCTTGGCCAGGCGGGCCTCAATCTCCGAGTCCCGGTTCTTCTCGAGCTGTTTGATGTAGGCCTCGTGGCGGGCCTGGAGGCTCGGGAGGTCGCGGTGGCGGGCCTCCTCGTCCACGTGGGTGATCATGTGCGCGGCGAAGTAGATGACCTTCTCGAGGTCCTTCGGCGCGATGTCCAGCAGGTACCCGAGGCGCGAGGGGACGCCCTTGAAGTACCAGATGTGGGTGACCGGCGCGGCCAGTTCGATGTGGCCCATCCGCTCGCGGCGCACGTTGGAGCGGGTCACCTCGACGCCGCAGCGTTCGCAGATGATGCCCTTGAAACGCACCCGCTTGTACTTGCCGCAGTAGCATTCCCAGTCGCGGGTGGGGCCGAAGATCTTCTCGCAGAAGAGGCCGTCGCGCTCCGGTTTGAGGGTACGGTAGTTGATGGTCTCGGGCTTCTTGACCTCACCGTGGCTCCACTCGCGGATCTGGTCGGCGCTCGCCAGTCCGATGCAGAGCTTGTCGTAGACGTTCACGTCCAGCATTGGTTCTCTTTCCCCCGCCGCCCCGGCGGGTGCATGTGCCTGAAATCTGAGGTTTTACTGGTGCCGGATCACCGGCTTGACTGAGTCAGACTCAGACTTCGGTGACGTCGAGGAAGTGGTCGCCTCCGGGACGCCTCCCGAGATCGATGCCGAAGTCCTCGGCGTTGCGCAGGTCGTCCTCCGAATCCCGCAGGTCGATGACACGGCCGTCCCCGGAGAGGACCTCCACGTTCAGACACAGCGACTGCATCTCCTTGACGAGCACCTTGAAGGACTCCGGGATGCCGGGTTCGGGGATGTTCTCGCCCTTGACGATGGCCTCGTAGACCTTCACGCGGCCGGGAACGTCGTCGGACTTGATGGTCAGCAGCTCCTGGAGGGCCCAGGCGGCGCCGTAGGCCTCGAGGGCCCACACCTCCATCTCGCCGAAACGCTGGCCACCGAACTGTGCCTTGCCGCCCAGCGGCTGCTGGGTGATCATCGAGTACGGGCCGGTGGAGCGGGCGTGAATCTTGTCGTCGACCAAGTGGTGCAGCTTCAGCATGTACATGTAGCCGACGCCGGTCTTCTCCGGGTAGGGTTCGCCGGAACGGCCGTCGAACAGCTGGGCCTTGCCGCCGCCGTCGATGAGACGCTCCCCGTCGCGAGTGGTCAGCGAGTTCTCCAGCAGGCCGGTGATCTCGTGTTCGTCCGCGCCGTCGAAGACGGGGGTGGCCACCCGGGAATCGGCCTCGACGCGGCCGAGACCGACCCCGCGCAGGCGATCCGCCCAAGCCTCCTTGATCTCCGTGATGTCCCAGCCGGTCTTGGCGATCCACCCGAGGTGGTTCTCCAGGACCTGCCCGATGTTCATGCGGGAGGGGACGCCGAGGGGGTTGAGTACGATGTCGACGGGGGTGCCGTCGGCGAGGAAGGGCATGTCCTCCACGGGAAGGATCTTCGAGATGACGCCCTTGTTCCCGTGGCGGCCGGCGAGCTTGTCGCCGTCGCTGATCTTGCGTTTCTGGGCGACGTGGACCCGCACCAGCTGGTTGACCCCGGGAGGCAGCTCGTCGTCGTCGCGGGTGTCGAAGACCCGAACACCGATGACGGTGCCGGATTCGCCGTGCGGCACCTTGAGGGATGTGTCGCGGACCTCGCGGGCCTTCTCCCCGAAGATCGCGCGCAGCAGGCGTTCCTCGGGGGTCAGCTCGGTCTCGCCCTTCGGGGTGACCTTGCCGACGAGGATGTCGCCGGCCGAGACCTCGGCACCGATGCGTACGATGCCGCGCTCGTCGAGGTCGGCCAGCATCTCGTCGGAGACGTTGGGGATGTCGCGGGTGATCTCCTCGGCGCCCAGTTTCGTGTCGCGGGCGTCGACCTCGTGCTCCTCGATGTGGATCGAGGTCAGGACGTCGTCCTGTACAAGACGCTGCGACAGGATGATGGCGTCCTCGTAGTTGAGGCCCTCCCACGGCATGAACGCCACGAGGAGGTTCTTGCCGAGCGCCAGCTCACCCTTGTCGGTGCAGGGGCCGTCGGCCAGCGGGGTGCCGACCTCGACGCGGTCCCCGGCCGCGACCAACGGGCGCTGGTTGATGCAGGTACCCGCGTTGGAGCGCACGAACTTCTCGAGCCGGTACGAGGAGTAGGTGGCGTCGTCGTTGGCGATCTCGACGATGTCGGCCGTGACCGAGGAGACCACACCGGCCTTCTTCGCGAGGGTCACGTCACCGACGTCCACGGCGGCGCGGTACTCCATGCCGGTGCCGACGAACGGGGCCTCGTTGCGGATCAGCGGCACCGCTTGGCGCTGCATGTTCGCGCCCATCAGCGCCCGGGAGGCGTCGTCGTGCTCGAGGAACGGGATCAGCGCGGTGGCCACCGAGACCATCTGCCGGGGTGAGACGTCCATGTACTCGACGTCAGCCGCCGGGATGGTGTCGACGTCGCCGTGCTTGATGCGCACCAGGACGCGTTCTTCGGCGAGGCGGCCCTCGGAGTCCAGGGCCGCGTTGGCCTGGGCGATGGAGAACCGGTCCTCCTCATCGGCGGTCAGGTAGTCGATCTGGTCGGTGACCTTGCCGTCGATGACGCGCCGGTACGGGGTCTCGATGAACCCGAAGGCATTGACACGGGCGAACGAGGCCAGCGAACCGATGAGGCCGATGTTCGGACCCTCGGGGGTCTCGATGGGGCACATGCGGCCGTAGTGCGAGCTGTGGACGTCACGTACCTCCATGCCCGCGCGGTCGCGGGAGAGGCCACCGGGGCCGAGCGCCGAGAGCCTGCGCTTGTGGGTCAGCCCCGCGAGCGGGTTGTTCTGGTCCATGAACTGCGACAGCTGCGAGGTGCCGAAGAACTCCTTCAACGCCGCCGTCACGGGGCGGATGTTGATGAGGGTCTGCGGGGTGATGGCCTCGATGTCCTGGGTGGTCATGCGGTCACGGACGACGCGCTCCATGCGTCCCAGGCCGGTGCGCAACTGGTTCTGGATCAGCTCACCGACGGTGCGGAGCCGGCGGTTGCCGAAGTGGTCGATGTCGTCGGCCTCGACGGGCAGGCCGTTCAGTTCCTCCTTGTGCTCGTGGAGGGCCACGACGTACTTGATGGCCGCGACGATGTCCTCCATGGTGAGGACCTGGCTGTCGAAGGGCAGGTCGAGCCCGAGCTTCTTGTTGATCTTGTAGCGGCCGACCTTCGCCAGGTCGTAGCGCTTCGGGTTGAAGTAGTAGTTCTCCAGCAGCGCCTGGGCGGCGTCGCGGGCCGGGGGCTCGCCGGGACGCAGCTTGCGGTAGATGTCCAGCAGCGCCTCGTCCTGGGTGTTGACGGTGTCCTTCTCGAGCGTCATGCGCATGGACTCGAAATCACCGAACTCCTCGAGGATGCGGTCCTCGCTCCAGCCGAGGGCCTTGAGCAGGACGGTGACGTTCTGCTTGCGCTTGCGGTCGAGGCGCACGAAGACCATGTCGCGCTTGTCGATCTCGAACTCCAGCCACGCACCGCGGGAGGGGATCACCTTGCAGGAGTAGATGTCCTTGTCGGATCCCTTGTCCGGGGTGATCTCGAAGTAGACGCCCGGGGAACGGACGAGCTGTGAGACGACGACGCGCTCGGTGCCGTTGATGATGAAGGTGCCCTTGTCGGTCATAAGCGGGAAGTCACCGATGAAAACGGTCTGCGACTTGATCTCGCCCGTCTCGTTGTTGACGAACTCAGCGGTCACGAACAGCGGGGCGGCGTAGGTGACGTCGCGGTCCTTGCACTCCTCGATGGAGTGCTTGGGCTCCTCGAAACGGTGGTCGCGGAAGGAGAGCGACATCGTCTCGTTGAAATCCTCGATGGGGGAGATCTCGGAGAAGATCTCCTCAAGCCCGGAGCGGGTGTTCACGTCGGTGCGGCCTGCGGCCAAGCGCTCCTCGACATCGGCCTGCCAGGCCTCGTTTCCGATGAGCCAGTTGTAGGAGTTGATCTGGAGATCGAGCAGATTGGGGACCTCGAGTGGTTCGTGGATCTTCGCGAATGAGATCCGACCACTGGGCAAGAGGACATTGGTGTTCTTCAACGCAGAGCGCGAGGCGGCCAAGATTCGGTCCTTCCGGGAACGCGGCTGGTTCGTCGCACAACAAAGGACCCGCGTCAAATCACGGGCACGATTGCAGAGCAGGGCAACAAATCACTATAGACGGAATCCAAGCGATGCGCAAACGACGAGCATAGCCGTGGCCGCGAACATGATAGCCGCCCACGCCAAGAGCATGCCCCACCCGCCCCTGCTCCCCACAAGCACGAATTGCGGAGGTTGGACGGTTCAACGTCGTGTGGTGACGGCGGGTTCAGAGGGTGTGCGCAACAACAGCTTTTGGAGGTGTGTTGTGCGGTTGGATGAGCAGCGTCGTGGGTTGATGTTGGTGTTGTTGGGGCAGGGACGAGGAGCAGCCTGAGCTATGACATCGCCCTCAGGGCCCCGGCGTCCTCGACGATCTTGCTCATCCGAACCAGCGCGCGAGTCCTCTACCCAGCACCCGGCTGGTGAACCCGGGGGTCTCCCGCCCAGAAAGGTCCCGGCGCCCGTCCCGGAGCAGACGCAGCAGGTCCCCCACCCCGATGACGGTTGAGAGCACTCGAAACGGGCCCAGCTCAAGAAGGCGGTAGTCCTGCGCCGCGACGAAACGCTGGCGGAGTCCCGGTTCCAGGGCCGCGAGATGGAGCCGCAGCTTCAGCCCGTGCAGCGGATTGGATGCGACCGCTATGCAGCGGGCCGGATCCAGCAACGGCAGCACCCGTCGGGCGTTTTCCCGGGTGGTACGCGACTGCGTCTCGGTGATGATCTCGCCGGCGAATCCCCGGCGACGGAGCTCGGCGGCCAGCAGATCCGCCTCCGCCACCCCGACCCCGGCGGGATCTCCGCCCGAGGCGATGATGCAGGTGCCCGGCCCCAGGCGTCTGGCCGTTCGCAGCGCGACGCCGGCCCGCCACCGGTTGACCCCGTTGATCCGCACCGGATCCTCGTTGCGGAAACCGGGAAGCACCACCACGGCCTCCCGGGTGGCGTCCCTCACGAGGCACCGCGCCGCCACGGCTTCAACGATCTCGGCCGCGGCCCACAGACCCACCGCGACTCCCCAGGCCAATCGACATCCCATCCCCCGACCGTACCCGCGACGCACACGACAGGAGGCCCGCCCCCGTCGGGGGCGGGCCTCCTGGATGATCGACGCCGGTTCCCCGGCCGGGATCACTTGAGCTCGACGGAGCCGCCGGCGGCCTCGAGGGCAGCCTTGGCCTTCTCCGCGACGTCCTTCTCGACCTGCTCGAGAACGGGCTTCGGAGCGGACTCCACCAGGTCCTTGGCCTCCTTCAGGCCGAGGCTGGTGAGGGCGCGCACCTCCTTGATGACGGCGATCTTCTTGTCGCCACCCGAGGTGAGGACGACGTCGACCTTGCCGGAGTCGGCCTCCTCGGCGGCCTCGTCGCCGCCGCCGGCGGCGGGAGCAACGGCCTGGGCGACGACCGGGGCAGCGGCGGTGACGTCGAAGGTCTCCTCGAACAGCTTCACGAACTCGGACAGTTCGACGAGGGTCATCTCCTTGAAGGCTTCAAGGATCTCTTCCTTGGTGAGCTTCGCCATGATGGGCGTTCCTTTCGATAAAGCATCGCAAGCAGTCACGCTGCGACGGATTTCTTTTCCGCAGCGGCTGCTGCTCAGGCCTCTTCGGCCGGGGTGACGTCGCCAGTGGCGGCGTCCTCGTTCGTGGCCTCGGTGGCAGGCGCCGAGCCGGCTCCACCGATCAGGTCCGGGTTCTCCTCGGCGGCGCTCTGCAGCGCACCGAACAGGCGGGCACTCTTCGACAGCGGAGCTGCCAGGGTGCCGGCGGCCTTCGCGAGGCTGCCCTTCATGGCGCCAGCCATCTTGGACAGCAGGACCTCGCGGGATTCGAGGTCGGCAAGCTTGAGAACCGCCTTGGCGTCGAGGAACCTGCCCTCGAGAACGCCTCCCTTGATAGCCAGGAACGGATGTGCCTTTGCGAAGTCGCGCAGCCCCTTGGTCACCTTGGCGATGTCGCCGGTGATGAAGGTGAACGCGGTGGGTCCGACGAGCGTCGACTCGATGCCGTCGATACCGGCTTCCCGGGCCGCGAGCAGGGCCAGGGTGTTCTTCGCAATGGCGTAGGTGGCGTCCTCACCGAGGGACCGGCGCAGATCCTGCAGGTCCTTGACGGTGAGACCGCGGTACTCGGTCAGCACCACGGCGGCGGAGTCGGTGAACTTCTGTCCCAGCTCCGCTACCTTGGCAGCCTTCTCCGGCCTCGCCATTGGGTCTCCTTCCATAACTGTTGTCGGCCTCGACCCCAGGAGATGAAAGAAACCCCGACGCCGGTGGCGCGGGGCTGGCACGGGAACGCCCGTTCGGCTCGCTGTCACCTGCGCGGGCTCCCCATGCGGAGGAATTGAGACTTGCGTCACCTGCGGTCTTCGGCTGGAGGAATTTTAGGTGACAATCCAGCAGGCCACAAATTCAGCTTTCGAAGCCCGCTCCGAGCAGAAGGCGGCCAGGGCCGGCCGTCGCCCGGCCCCGGCGCGCCCGGTTCTCCGACACCCCTGGGTCATCCACCCCACGGAGGAACCCGTCCGCGCGACTCCCGAAATCCCGGACACTCCGGGGTATTGGCATGGATGACCGCATCGACTATCTTTGAGACACCGTGTTGCAGGAGGTTAAGCGTGCCTAACGAAACTGAAATGGGCAACGTATCCGTATCGAAATCTGGGAGGCGTGCGACGTGGCTCGTCGGCGCCCTCCGGATCGGATCCGCGGCGTTCACGGGAACGACCCTCGTGATCATCGGACAGGCCTGGGGAGAAGCGCTCGGAGGACGGCCCGTGGAGGCGGACAGCTGGCTGTGGGCCGGGGTGACCACCCTGGCGGCCGCGTGCTGCGCCTTCGCCGAGGTACTGCTCGGCGGCTGGTCGGCCCGTCAGGAGGAACGCCGTCTCAGGGCCCGGTTGCTGGATGCCCATTTCCGCGCTGCCGTGCGTCCCGCCGCTCCGGCCGACGATTCCGCCACGCCGGCGGCCCACATCGCCCTCGTCCCCACGAGCAGACCCTCCCCCGCCCAGCTGGTGACCCTGATGACCGACAACGCGGAGCGCATGTCCGAGTACCGCCAGGTCTACCTGGGTGCGACCCTCGCGGCGTTGGCCATTCCTTTCCTCACCCTGGCCTACGTAACCTCCCAGGATCCGCTGCTCGGTCTCGGGATCATGGCCGCCTGCCCCCTGGTTCCCCTGGCGATCTGGGGATTCATGCGCCTGTTCCGCAAGGTCTCGGCAGCCTCCCGCAGGGAACGCGGCCTCCTGGCCGTGCAGTACCTGGATGCGTTGCGCAACCTGATCCCCATCCGCCTGTTGAACGCGGGCAGGCGGACCGAGGAGCAGCTGCGCGCCCAGGGCGAGACCAACCGCCGGGCCATCATGCGGTTGCTGGCGGGCAACCAGGTGGTGATCATCGTCCTCGACGGTGCCTTCTCGCTGCTGCTGATCTGCTGGTCCGTGCACCTGATCGGCTCCCGCCTCGCGACGGGCGCGATCACGCCGGGGCAGGGCATCTCGGTGGCCCTGCTGCTGACCTTGATGCTGGAGCCCCTGGTGCAGGTGGCCGGGTTTTTCTACATCGGTATGGGCGGGATGGCCTCGCAGCGCGCCATCGAGCAGCAGCTGTCACACATCCCCGCCGAGCGTCCCGTTGCGGCCTCCGGGGCCGCACCGACCGAATCCGCCATCAGCCTGCAAAACGTCCACCACGACTACGGTCGCGGGCCCGTCCTGAACGGTCTCGACCTCGAGGTGCCGTACGGGGCCAAGGTGGCGATCATGGGGCCTTCCGGGACCGGGAAATCAACGCTGCTGTCGCTGCTCCGCGGTATCCTGCCCGCCCAGCGGGGAGCGGTCGTGCTCGACGGCCGGGATCTGGGGGCACTCGAACCGGAACAGGTCTGCCGCATCTCGGCCTGCGTCGCACAGTCCACGTGGCTGTTCTCGGGCACCGTCGCCGACAACCTGCGCATCGCGAACCCCGGGGCCACCGACGAGGAGCTGTGGGATGCCTTGCGCCGCGCCCACGTGGCCGATGAGGTGGAGCGGATGCCGCAGGGCCTGGATTCCGACGTCGGCGAGCGCGGTCAGCTGATCTCGGGCGGGCAGGCGCAGCGCCTGTCCCTGGCCCGGGCCTTCCTGTCGGGTCGCCGCATCCTCCTGCTGGACGAGCCGACCAGCCAGGTTGACGTGGTCTCGGAGGCGGCCATCATCGATGCCCTGGCCGGGATCGGCCCCGAATGGACGGTGCTCATGGTCACCCATCGCCGTTCCCTCCTCTCCATCGCCGACGCGGCCCACGAACTGCGCGACGGCGTCCTGCTACCTCTCGAAACGGCGATTGCCCGATGAAGACCCCCAGCACCCTTGGACTGATCCGTTGGCTGACCGGCATCACCCGTCCGGTCCATCCGCCGCTGCTGGTTTCCTCAGTGCTGCGCTGCGTCAACCTGGGCCTCGAACTGGTGTTGTTCGGATTGGCCGGGCTGCTGGTGGCGTCCTTCGCATCCGGCCACCCCATCGGTGGGCTGCTGCTCTGGATAGTGGTGGTCGCGCTGGCCAAGGCGCTGGCCTACTACGCGGAACAGTTCACGGGCCACTACGTCGCCTTCAAGGCCTTGGAGCTGCTGCGCGGTCACGCCTTCGCGTCGCTGTGGCCGAAGGCGCCGGCCGTGGTACTCCGGAACCGTTCCGGCGACCTGCTGCCGACGCTGACCCGCGACGTGGACCGCATCGAGGTGGTCTACGCCCACACCTTCGCGCCGGTGGTATCGGCCTTCGTGGTGCCGACCGCCGCCCTGGTGACGGTGGGGTCGCTGGCGAGCTGGGGTCTGGTC
>ERZ773069.1038-NODE-1038-length-16926-cov-12.201707_pt1 | contig 16926 bp, 15 predicted proteins | sample MGYA00580619_ERZ773069 | MGnify/ENA primary metagenome ERZ773069 (study PRJEB29015, sample SAMEA2738007) | human oral metagenome | biome: human oral; feature: human-associated habitat; material: dental | place: China | collected 2108 ...
CCGTATCGTGTACGATATTACATCTAAACCACCTGCTACAATTGAGTGGGAATAAGATGGTTTGCTTAATATAGCTAACGTATAAAATACATAAAATAATTTAGTCATCCAAAGAGGCTGTCTTTGGATGACTTTTTTTATAGGTCTTTAAAAATGTGTTTTAGATGGTAATAGAAATTTCGTATTAGTGATTAAAATGGTAAAAGTATCATATTTATTTGTTATTACTATGAAGAATAAATGAAATTAATGATGTGTTCTAATTATCTAAGATGTTATAATAAAAAATATTAGGATTTATAGTATATTTACTAGATTATACGGATTTCATGATAATAATCTTGATTTGTAAGTTTTAATGAGGATGGTATATAAGTTATGGCAGCAAAAAACAATACAGATATTGGATTTGAAAAACAAATTTGGGATGCGGCTTGTGTTCTTTGGGGACATATTCCTGCTGCAGAATATCGAAAAGTCATTGTAGGATTAATATTTCTTCGTTATATATCAAGTGCTTTTGAGAAACGCTATGAAGAGCTTATAAAAGAAGGTGACGGCTTTGAAAATGATAGAGATGCATATGTAGAAGAAAATATTTTCTTTGTTCCAGAAGAAGTTCGATGGAGCACAATTGCATCTGCTGCACATACACCTGAAATTGGACTTGTTATCGATAATGCAATGAGAGCTATTGAAAAAGAGAATACAACACTTAAAAATGTTTTAACTAAGAATTACGCTAGTCCTGATTTAGATAAAAGAGTTCTCGGAGAAGTTGTTGACCTTTTTACTAATGAAGTCAAAATGGACGGTACTGAGGCGAGTAAGGATTTATTGGGAAGAACATATGAATATTGTATTGCTCAATTTGCTTCTTATGAAGGCACTAAGGGTGGTGAGTTTTATACACCGTCAAGTATCGTTAAAACTATTGTCTCTATTTTAAAACCATTTAATAATTGTCGCGTATATGATCCTTGTTGTGGTAGTGGTGGCATGTTTGTGCAAAGTGAGAAATTTGTACAAGCTCATAGTGGTAATAGAGGAACTATCTCTGTTTATGGTCAAGAATCTAATGCTGACACTTGGAAGATGGCAAAAATGAATATGGCAATTCGTGGTATCGATGCAAACTTTGGCCCATATCAGGCAGATACATTCTTTAATGATTTACATAAAACCTTAAAGGCTGATTTTATTATGGCTAATCCTCCTTTTAATCTTTCTAATTGGGGGCAGGAGAAGTTAAAAGATGATGTGCGTTGGAAGTATGGAATACCACCTGCAGGTAATGCAAACTATGCATGGATTCAACATATGATTCACCATCTTGCTCCAAACGGAAAAATCGGTCTTGTTTTGGCAAATGGTGCACTATCTTCGCAAACTAGTGGTGAAGGCATTATTAGAAAGAATATTATTGAAGCGGATCTTGTAGAAGGTATTGTTGCTTTACCTACTCAGCTTTTTTATAGTGTCACTATTCCTGTTACTCTATGGTTTATTTCAAAGAATAAAAAACAAAAAGGAAAAACTCTATTTGTTGATGCACGTAAGATGGGCTATATGGTTGATCGTAAACATAGAGATTTTACTGATGAGGATATTCAACGATTAGCTGATACATTCTCGTCATTTCAAGATGGTACTTTAGAGAATGTAAAAGGCTTTTGTGCTGCTGTCGATACTAAGACGATTGAAGAACAAGATTATATTCTTACTCCAGGTCGATATGTTGGTATTGAAGTTGTTGAGGAAGATGAGGAGCCATTTGAAGAAAAAATGAGTCGGCTTACGTATGAACTATCAGAAATGTTTATAAAATCCCGTGAATTAGAAACGGAAATTCGTGAAAAGCTAGGGGCGATTGGGTATGACATTAAATGATGATGTTAGATATTATTTAATTTTTGATACAAATGTTTTGTTTCAAGCGTACGAAAGAAAAGCTGATTTTACCTCATTTAGTTTTAATTCAACATATGAAAATATCATTGATATGATTAATCAATTGGATATTTATAGTCAAGTAGTGTTAGTGATTCCCTCTGTGGTTTGGGGAGAACTAGAACAACAGATTATAGAAAAACACGATGAATTACTTTCAAAGTATATAAGTACAATAAAGCATAAGGTTTTTCCTGAATATTCTATAAAAGAGAATCCACCAATAGATTACTCAGAATATATAAAAACAAAAATTAAAGAATATAAGAGTGACATTCAACAAGGCATGAGTAAAGTAATAGAAATTCAAAATGCATCCAATAGCAGATTTAGAAGCATAATAGATCGTGCATTTAGTAAGCGTCCCCCTTTTGAAGGAAATGATAAGAAGTCTGATAAAGGATTTAAGGATGTCTTGTTATGGGAAAGTATTTTAGAATTTGCATTAAATCAGCCTAAATCGAAAATTATATACTACTCGAAAGATAACGCTTTTGGAGAATTTTTGCTTCGAGAGTTTTCAGAGGTTGTAGATAAATCATCCTTATTCATATGTAAAAATGAAAATGAAGTTAGACTATGCTTAGAAGCTTGGGCAAAGGATATCGATAAGTATTCATATCAACCACTGGAAGACTATGATGAAAATAAAGAAATTATTGATTGGCTTAACTCTAAAGATTTCATTAAGCAAATAATTGAAGGTGATTTTGATTTTATTGAAAGGGGGCGTCTGATTAATTCTGTGTCTGTACATCTAATCAATATTAATGATATTGATGAATGTTTAAGCTCAAATGAGGAAATACGCAATTATTATATTGAACTAACACTTAGACTTATGTATATATTCAAGGATGGTGCAGAAACCGCAGAAGAAATCGATGTAGGATTGGATGTTACAGTATGGGATGAGTGTATTTATATGTTAAAAGATGCTTATACTATAGATGATGAGTAGTTAAAAAGTAAAGTTTAGTTATGGATTATAAAAATTTGATGTTAGAAATATATTTTCCATTATGAGATTGAGGTGGTGGAGATGAAGTGTAAACTATTGGATATTTGTGAGTATAGAAAAGGAAAAGTGAATACTTCAAATTTAACGTTAAAAACATATATATCAACTGAGAATATGTTGCCTGATAAGGCAGGAATTCTTGAGGCTAACTCTTTGCCATCTACTGCATTGGTTCAAGAATATAAAGAAAATGATATTCTTATTTCAAATATAAGACCTTATTTCAAAAAGATTTGGCAAGCAAAATATGATGGGGGATGTTCGAATGATGTATTAGTTTTCCAAGGAAACTTGAATGTAGACAAAGACTTCCTTTACTATATACTTGCTAATGATGATTTTTTTGCGTACTCAATGGCAACATCTAAAGGGACAAAAATGCCAAGAGGGGATAAAAAATCAATAATGCAGTATGAACTACAGTTATTTGATATAAAAACCCAGAAAAGAATAGCAAGTATATTAAAGGTATTAGATAAAAAAATCGAATTAAATAATGCTATAAACAAGAATTTAGTGGCCTAAGGTTCTATGTCTGAAACATCCAGCTCGCCAACCATCAGCTTTAGTAATAATGCATCTCTAATATCAACAAGTCGTGAGTTTTCTGCTTCAAGCACTTCCTGCTGCTGGAAGATTGGAGTACAAAAGGCATTGAATTTATCAATAGTCTCGTTATCGGGAATTACAACAGGGACAGATTTCATCCCTGCACCTGATATTTCCTTAAAAGTTGAACCCGAAGCCATTCCCTCGATGGTCGGCAATAAAAATTTCAGAAGATAATACATAAAAGCTGTACCAACATTTTCATTTGGAACTATCGATTTGAATCCCTGATTAGTTGTTACTTCGTTGGCAGCAATGGCAATGTACCCAATAGGTGCTCTGGAACTAAACAGAACTGTTCCGGTTGGCATTTTGATTGCACTACTTTTGGAAAATCCTAATTCTGAAATATCAATTTTACCGTGAGAAATGAATTTTGACTTATTAAGAGATAAATCCTTTGGAGTAATCCATGCTATGCCTTTCTCGGAGTAATATTCAGGCTTTGTTTTGGAGGGGGTTCCACCAGCAACAACAGTTCCAAGGTCAGAAAGCACACCATCTTTCCATATTGGATTGACATTCTCAACAAATAATGAGTGAAAAAGAGCTTCTGCTTGACGCTCTAAATTCTTGTTTAACATACAACTATAGCTCTTGCGAGTGGCAAGAGTTAAAAATAGGGATTGCCACTCCGTAGTCTTTCTCTACGATAGAAAAGGAGAACAGACTATGAAACAGAAAGTAATTAACGAGGTTATGCAGGGTATGCTCGGCTGCCTCAACAATGCGCAGTTGGAAAGACTGCAAGAAGCGCTGGAACACGCATTGTTCCATAAGCAAGTAAGCGAGATGGAGGAAGAGGTAAATGTGGCACTAACAAATGAACAGCTTCTGGATAATTTTCTCGCGGCAAAGCGGATTGAGGGATGCTCCGAAAAGTCGTTGACTTATTATCGGGCTACGATAGAAACGATGATAGCAAAGGTTAAAAAGAATGTCCGAGAGATGGAAACGGATGACCTGCGTACATACCTGACAGAATATCAGCGGGAGAAAAACTCCAGCAAGGTCACGGTGGACAATATCAGAAGAATTCTGTCGAGCTTCTTCTCTTGGCTGGAGGATGAGGATTATATCTTAAAGAGCCCGGCACGTCGTATCCATAAGGTGAAAGCAGCCTTGACCATCAAGGAGACATATACCGATGAGGCCTTAGAGAATATGCGCGACAATTGCGAGGAACCAAGAGATCTGGCGCTGATAGATATGCTGGCATCAACAGGAATGCGAGTCGGAGAGCTGGTTCTGCTTAATAGGGATGACATAAACTTCGAGGAGCGGGAATGCGTCGTGTTTGGTAAAGGCAGCAAAGAACGGATGGTGTACTTTGATGCACGGGCTAAGATTCATTTGCAAAACTACCTGAAAGAACGCACTGACGATAATCCGGCACTGTTCGTATCGCTCCGGGCTCCGCATGAGAGGCTGAAGATTGGTGGTATTGAGCGTAGGCTTCGGGAACTTGGAAAAAGGCTGGATATAGAGAAAGTGCATCCGCATAAGTTTCGCCGCACACTTGCTACGATGGCAATTGACAAAGGGATGCCAATTGAGCAGCTGCAGCAGCTGCTTGGCCATAAGCGGATTGATACGACACTGCAGTATGCGATGGTAAAACAAAGTAATGTAAAACTGGCACACAGAAAATACATAGGTTAGGATGGTGAAAATATGGCTGAATGGGTAATGAAAAAGCTGAAAGACATAGCGGAATTTAATCCAAGGGAATCTCTTGCAAAAGGCGTAGTTGCCAAGAAGGTCGCTATGGACAAGTTACAGCCTTTTTGCCGGGATATACCGGGATATGAGCTGGAGCCATTCTCCGGCGGCACAAAATTTCGTAATGGAGATACAATCATGGCCAGAATTACTCCATGTTTGGAAAACGGAAAAACTGCAAAGGTCGCGGTTCTTGATGAAGGAGAGGTTGGCTTTGGCTCTACGGAGTATATTGTGTTTCGCGCTAAAGATGGTATAGATGAGGACTTTATCTACTATCTGGTTTGCAGTCCACTTGTTCGCGAGCCCGCGATAAAGTCGATGGTAGGATCATCCGGAAGACAGAGAGTTCAGACGGATGTAGTTCAGAATCTGGAGATAATGGTTCCGGATTATGAGGAGCAGAAACAGATATCCGGTATTTTGAAATCACTAGATGATAAGATTGTAGTAAATACGGAGATAAACAAGAATTTACTTGAGCAAGCGCAAAGCATTTTTACCCAAGAGTTCCTTATGCTTGACCGCATCCCAGATGGCTGGCAAGAAAGCTCTCTGCTTGGAATTGCCGATTACCTCAATGGACTCGCAATGCAGAAGTACCGTCCAAAGGATGATGAGCAAGGTCTGCCTGTTATTAAAATCAAAGAACTGCGCCAAGGTTCCTGCGATTTTAACAGTGAATTATGCTCACCTTCCATCAAGCCGGAATATATTGTTCATGACGGCGATGTAATATTTTCATGGTCGGGCAGCCTCCTTGTTGATCTTTGGTGCGGAGGGACTTGTGGTTTGAATCAACATTTATTTAAAGTCACATCCTCTACCTACGATAAATGGTTCTATTACGCATGGACAAACCACCATCTGCAAAAGTTCGCTGCTATCGCTGCAGACATGGCCACAACGATGGGGCATATCAAGCGCGAAGAACTGTCAAAAGCAGAAGTGCTGATTCCTTCACAATCTGACTATGACCGTATAGGTGGTCTTCTTGCTCCTCTATATGATCTTGTTATCGCTAATCGTATAGTGAACCGTAAACTTGCATCCCTACGTGATGAACTACTTCCTCAGCTTATGTCAGGACAGCTTGATGTTTCGGAGGTGTCGTTATGAACGAAAAGGAACTGAAGATTCCCTTTAATGCGCCTCTCAACGAGGTGGACACTGAATTGCAGACCTATGGCTGCCGTCAAAACAATCCCAACATCTGTGGTAACAATGGCCTTGCTGGTGTTTGCGCTTTTGTGAGCAAGGATGGAATCTGTTGTAAGTCATCTCGTGGATGGAAGAAGCAGTACCAAAAGCTAAAGGTTTAGGCCGCTAAATTCTTGTTTATTATACATGGTGGTAAATATTAATTTTAAGAAATACTTATTTTTGATAGTAGAGGGAATATAAATATACTAGCAATAGAGATATAGGAATGAAATTAACTTTTTAATAGGGAGGGGAATAGTAATGCTGAATTTTTTTCGAGAGGAAGATTATGAAAAATCATTAATTGAATTATTTCAAAATGATTTAGAGTATAAATATGTGTATGGCCCAGATATTGAAAGAGATTTTTATAGTCCCTTCTATGAGGAAGTTTTAATTGACTCTTTGCATCGCATAAATGCTGATGCAACTAATGATGCTATTCAGGATGCATTATTTAAACTTAAAAAATTTGAAAATGGGGAGCTTGTACGGAAGAATGCCATCTTTATGGACTACTTACAGAATGGTATTCCTGTAAGATATTTTGTTGATGGAGAAGAGCGTTCTTCAATTGTTTATCTTGTGGATTATAAAAACCCTGAAAATAATTCATTTGTTGTAGCCAATCAATGGACTTTCATTGAAAACAGTAATAAACGTCCTGATCTCATTCTATTTCTAAATGGCCTACCAATAGTATTAATGGAACTTAAATCCCCTTCTCGTGAAGAGACGGATGCTTCGGAGGCATATAGACAACTTCGTAACTATATGCAAGAAATCCCATCTATGTTTATTTATAATACTATTTGTGTTATGAGTGATCAGTTGATTTCTAAAGCTGGCACAATTACTTCCGGAGAAGACCGTTTTATGGAGTGGAAAACAAAAGACGGTAATTATGAGAACACCCAATATGCACAGTTTGATACATTCTTTGAGGGAATATTCCAAAAAGAACGATTACTTGATATTATTAAGAATTTTATTTGTTTCTCAAATGAAGGAATAAATAGCTACAAAATCCTTGCTGGATATCATCAATATTTTGCAGTAAAGAAGGCTATTGAATCGACTAAGCACGCTACTGTTACTGATGGTAAGGGTGGAGTTTTTTGGCATACTCAAGGTAGTGGTAAGTCTCTTTCAATGGTATTCTATGCCCATTTGTTGCAGGAAGCCTTAGATAGTCCTACTATTGTTGTGCTTACTGACCGAAATGATCTTGATGATCAACTCTATAGTCAGTTTGTAAAGTGTAAAGATTTTTTACGACAAGAGCCGTTACAAGCAGAAAGTAGAGAAAATCTTAAAACTTTACTTGCTGGGAGACAGGCAAATGGTATTATTTTCACTACGATGCAAAAGTTTGAGGAATCAGATGAACCTTTATCTGAACGTCATAATATTATAGTTATGGCGGATGAAGCACATAGAGGGCAATATGGGCTTGCTGAAAAAATTAAGATTACAAAGAATGAATCTGGTGAGGAAGTAGCAAAACGTGTTATTGGTACAGCCAGACTTATTCGTAATACATTACCTAATGCTACATATATTGGTTTTACAGGAACACCTATTTCTTCAAAAGACCGTAGTACGCGGGAGGTCTTTGGTGATTATATCGATATCTATGATATGACGCAGTCTGTTGAAGATGGTGCAACACGACCTGTTTACTATGAAAGTCGTGTTATCAGATTGAATCTTGATCAAGCAACATTGAGTTTGATTGATGCTGAATATGATTTGATGTCTTTGAATGCAGATAGTGAAGTTATAGAGAAAAGCAAACATGAGCTAGGACAGATGGAAGCCATTCTTGGTAATGATAATACTCTGGACTCTCTTGTGCATGATATTCTTGATCATTATGAAAATAATAGGGAGTATTTACTTACAGGCAAGGCAATGATTGTTGCATATTCACGTTCTATTGCCATGAAAATCTATAAACGTATTTTAGAGCTTCGACCAAATTGGGAAGAAAAAGTTGCTGTAGTCATGACTTCTGGTAATAATGATCCTGAAGAGTGGCGACAAATTATTGGCAATAAACATCATAAAAACGAACTTGCTAAGAAATTTAAGGATAATAATAGTCGTTTAAAGATTGCTATAGTTGTTGATATGTGGCTAACGGGTTTTGATGTTCCTTCTCTTGCTACCATGTATATTTACAAGCCTATGACTGGACATAATCTAATGCAAGCAATTGCTCGTGTTAATCGTGTATTCCGTGATAAAGAAGGCGGGCTTATTGTTGATTATGTGGGTATTGCTACTGCTTTGAAACAGGCGATGAATGATTATACATCTCGTGATAAAAAGAATTATGGTGATACGGATGTTTCTATGGTTGCATACCCTAAATTCTTAGAAAAATTGTCTATATGCCGTGATATATTCCATGGATATGATTATTCTAGATTTAAGAGTGGTACGGACCTTGAAAGAGCTAAAACTATTAGTGGTGCAGTGAATTTTATTATGGATAAAGAACGGGCAGATGATAAGGATGTATTTGTAAAAGAAGCCCTTATGCTCCATCAAGCTCTCTCTCTTTGTTCATCGTTAGTTAACGAAGATGATAGATTTGAAGCAGCATTCTTTGAAGCTGTTCGTGTACTTGTTATGAGACTTACTAATACTGGCGTTGGTAAAAAGATTTCATTACCAGAAATGAATGCAAGAATAAACGAACTTTTAAAGCACAGTATTAAGAGTGAGGGTGTAATTAATTTATTCTCTGATATTAAAGAAGAGTTCTCTTTATTTGATCCTAAATTCCTACAAGATATTGCTAATATGAAGGAAAAGAATCTTGCGATTGAATTGTTGAAGAAGCTAATTTCCAACCAAGTTTCTGTTTATCGAAGAACCAATGTAGTCAAGTCTGAGAAATTCAGTGAAATTATGCAACGCTCTCTCAATGCTTATTTAAATGGGATGCTAACAAATGAAGAAGTTATTGCTGAGATGTTAAAACTGGCAAAACAAATTGCAGCTGATAAACAAGAAGGGGAAAAACTTGGCTTAACAGCAGATGAGTTAGCCTTTTATGATGCATTGGTTAAACCACAGGCTATTAAAGACTTTTATGAAAATGAAGAACTAATCTCTATAACGAAAGAATTGGCGGATACACTTCGTAAAAATAGGACAATAGACTGGCAAAAACGTGAATCGGCAAGAGCCAAGATGCGCATGATCATAAAAAAACTTTTGAAAAAGCATAAATACCCTCCTGAAGGAATGGATGATGCAGTTCAAACTGTAATAACACAATGTGAATTATGGACAGATAATTACGATATGGAAGAAGAACATAAGGTTTATTCCTATTCGATGCCAACAGAGGAAAGACTAGCGATGGTTGCTGATGATATAGGGAAGTATAATTGATATATAATGTTTAAGCCAACAAAGTGCAAACTTTGTTGGCTTTTTTGTAAGTAAATTATAGTAGAGTAAAGAGTTAAGAATAAAAGTATGGGTAATTGGAGGTAATTATTAATTAGTAGGATTAATGATAGAGGAGAAATGCATTTGTTTGTAGAAAATATTAAATATTATAAGATAGATTATATCCATAAGAAAAAGTCATTATTGAAGTGTGATTGTATTAGTATTAAATTTTTATTTATAGATAATAAATTTAATGCTCGAAATAAATTGAAAATATTATATAAGGGGGACTGGAAATAAAGCGAGTAATAAGAAAAAGGGAACGATTTTATTGTTAAAGTATGGTTTACAAAAATTAAGTTTGTGGGAGAACGAGATGTATACTATAAAAATATCTAGTTGTAATAATATTAAAGATGGAACAATTGAAATTGAAAAGGGAAAACTTAATATTAAATATGGGATAAATGGAACTGGAAAAACCACGATTGCAAAGTCAATTTATTTTCATGATTCAAATGATGAACTGCAAAATTTAAAGTCTTTTTTCTCTGATGAATTACCTAGTGTTGAAATTACACCTGAATTGAAGAACGTATTAGTATTTAATGAGGATTTTGTTAACCAATTTGTATTTCTTGAAGAGGATATAATAAAAAATTCGTTTGAGGTATTTTTAAAAACACCTAAGTATGATGAACAAAAAGAAAAATTAGACAAAAGACTAGAGACTTTACATCAAATATTTATGGATAATCAAGAAATTACAAAATTGAAAAGTCTACTTCAATCTATTTCTTCAAAATTTACATTGACTGAAAAGGGAGGAATAAAGAAAAGTGGAGTATATAAAAGTCTCCTTTCAAAGCAAAATTTATATAATATTCCAGCTGAGTTAGATGGATATAAACCCTTTATTTCTAATACAGATATTAATATTGCATGGATTGAGTGGAAGAATAAGGGGGACGATTATGATATTAGTGGTTGCTGTCCCTATTGTACGGAAAAAATAAATCGAGATGATCATAATAAAAGAAAAGCAGTTTTTCAAAATACTTATAAGAAAAGTGATTCTAAGAATTTAAAGGATATACTAGACTTATTTCTAGAATTAAAAAACTTTATCAAAGAGGATAAGTATAAAGAGTTAATTTCATACATAAAGTCTGATACTGATGAACAATTAATAGAATGTATAGTAGGAAAATTAATATGTGAAATTCGATTAATTATTAGCCGTCTTGATACAATAGAATCATTTGGGAGAAAAAGAAGATTTTTAGCGGATATAAGTGAATTGGAAAGTTATGTAAAAGGTATGAGGTTACCTGCTGAATTTGACATTTTTGGTGGAGCACAAATTGAAAGTATAATAGCTAATATAAATGATAAAGTTAGTGAGTTGCTTAAAGAAATAAAAGTTTTAAAGAGTGAATTAGGAACTTTGAAATCTATTATGAATGCAACAATAAAGGCATCGCAAAAGGATATTAATGAATTCTTAAATACAGCAGGAATCAACTATGAATTACAAATAAATGTTAATGAATATGATGAAAATCAAAGTAAAACCATTTTACAACAGTGTTATTCAGGTGATAAAACTGAAGTAAAAAATGTGAGAAATCATTTAAGTTGGGGAGAAAAAAATGCATTTTCATTAGTTTTATTCATGTATTATGCTTATACACAAAACCCAGATTTAATTATTTTAGATGATCCAATATCCTCTTTTGATAGTAATAAAAAATACGCAATTATGCATAGACTATTTAAAAATATTGGAAGAAGAGAAGTGTCGTTTGAAAATAAAACGGTACTATTACTTACACATGATTTTGAACCTATAACAGATTTTTTAGTAGTTGGAAAATTGGATGAGCATAAAGCTACTGCTAGTTATATATGGAATGAAAATAAAGTAGTTCAAGAACAAATAATCGATATAAATAATGATATTAAATTGATTACAGATTCATATATAGATTTATCTACGGATCCTTCTCTGAATATTGTTAGTCGAATAGCTTTTTTGAGAAAATTGTGTGAGGTTAATGCGTGTAAGGAGGATTGGGGGTACTCGTATGAAATATTATCCTGTTTGATACATGGAAGTGAGCTTCGAATAAAGGTTGGGAATAGACTGTATGAGATGATTCCACAGAATGAAATTGATAAGGGAATCAATCATATTAGAATATATATTCCTGATTTTGAGTTTGAGTTTTTAAAGAATAATGTTTATATAATTCCAAAATTAAAACAACTTTATTTAGAGGAACCCAATTCTTACTTTAAGATACAACTATTTAGAGCAATGAGAGAAATTGAGAAGTCTAATGAAATAGAAATTTCTAAATTGGATACAGCCTGGTATAAATTTATTGATGAAACATATCATATTGAGAATGATTTGCTTCATTTTCTTGATTTGAAAAAGTTTAATATAGTACCTGAATATATATTGAAAAAAGTTGATTCAATAATGAAGCAAATTTAATGAAGATAATTTTATAATTATATATTTAAATTATTCATTTATTTAAATATATTTTTTCCTACAACTATGTTAATTTGAACTATTTTGAAAAAATACGTTAAGGGTTATTGAATAAATGTAATTATATGAGGCTTATTATGAGTAATTTAGACTTTACTATTAGTTGCACTGTTACCTTCTTTAGCGAGAGGAATACGAAACCACTAAATTTAAATAATGGAAAGTATAGTCCTCGTATTGTTGTAAAAGGCACTGAGGAACATCTTGAGGTTAACTTTATTGATAGTGAAGATGTTATCTTTGATCAGCCTATACGAGCTAATGCGCTGCCAGTAAATGATGATGTAGATTATTCTAGTTTACAAGTTGGTACAGAGTTCCTTATCATGGAAGGTAGTACTATTGTTGGAGAGGGCCTTGTAAAAGGAATTTTTTAACATAAACCACATGGAAAAAATGATTGTAGAGGATTGTATCCTTTGGAGTGTATATGATTAACATAGTTGATGGGAAACCGTATTTAGATCAGGTAAAAGCGTTAATTCAAGAGTACACTCAGTGGCTCGGTCGTGATTTGTCCTTTCAGAATTTAGATGAGGAATTGGCTGATATTGCTGAGAAGTATACGGCTCCCAATGGTGAGTTATTAGTAGCTATCGATGATAATGATGTGGTGCTCGGCATGGTGGCCTATTATCAGCATAGTGAGACTCGTTGTGAAATGAAACGCCTCTATGTACATCCTGAGGGCCGTGGACATGCTCTCGGTGATCATCTTATTGAAAGCATCGTGGACTATGCTAAGGAATCTGGTTATAAAGAGATGGTATTAGACACAATTGAACCATTACAAGCAGCGATTCATTTGTACAAGAAGAATGGCTTTACTGAATGTGAGCCGTATTATCAGAATCCTATGGGTGATGTAATTTATATGTGCAAGGTATTATAGTCATTTTATATAAATGACATAAAGCATATAAAAGTCTTAAGGAGCATTAGAATGGATAAACAGCCAGCAAAAGGATATCTTTTAGAAATTGTATTATCAAAGTTAATAGAAATAAATGGATATGATTTAATTACTGATAATGATATTGAAAGAACAAATGAAATTGTAGCTTTACCTCGTAATGGATTAAATATTAGAGGTCGAGGTGGATACCATCAATTTGATTCATTAGGTACTTTTAGAATAACACCACCATTTGTTTATCCTTTAAGGCTATTTATAGAGGCTAAATTTTATACGTCAGAGCGTGTTGGAATTGATAAAGTTCGAATGGGGGTTGGAATTCTTGAAGATGTTAATACAAATTATTCAACAGTCGATGTTGAGGATGAACAATTAGTTGTTTCACGGTATAATTATCATTATGCTATATTTTCGACTACTGGTTTTACCGAGGATGCACAACGTTACGCAATAGCACATAAAATTCAACTAATAGATTTATCAGGAACAGAATATAGGATGATAATTGAATCGATTGATCGAATAGTAGATAGTATTCCTGTTAAAATAAATGATAATAACAAGCCTAGAAAAACTTTAGATATTGACTTTAATGCATTTATGGCTTTATTTAGAGACGGTATATTTAATGATGATATTACTCCGGACTTTAGTAGTATATTACGAGAATATAATGAGATACTAAGAGAAGAAATGCTCCATTTAACAGATATAATAAGAGGCAGGTATTTATATTTAGCATCTACAAATAGTGGGCATATAATTCCATTACTTACCACAGATGCATTTAACGAAGTATTAGTATCAAATGCTCATCAAAAAATAGCGATAAAGTGGAGAGCATCAAAGCCTAATAGATGGATTATTATTCCCGATGATAATCATGATATTCGAATCACTTTTGAATTACCTAAATTACTAGATAAATATATGCGTATAGAAGGGCGTCTCGAGCATAACTCAAGGAATATCAAAGAGAATATCATAAAAAAAATGGCATTTATTGCATATCTTGATAGTGAGAATCCTACACTTTGTACATTAACTTATAATCAAGAACTTACAGATGAAATAACTCTAGATGAAGATGATGAGTAGTTTATTTATTGAAATATGATAGGGATAGAGGCTATAGCTATGTTAATTACCTATACTGAAGAAAGAAATTTTACCCCTCAACAAGTAGCAGAGTTATTTCTGTCTGTTCGTTGGGTGGTAGGTAAATATCCTAATCGATTACATAAGGCTTTAATGAATTCCTCTCGTGTGATTAGTGCTTGGGATGGCGATCGCTTAATAGGTCTTATTCGTATCATGGACGATAGTGAACTTGTGTGCTTCATCAATTATGTGTTGGTTCATCCTGATTATCGGGGCCGAGGTATTGCAGGTCATTTGTTAGAAATGGTGAAAGACACTTACAAGTCGTATTTGTATATCAATGTTATGATTGGCGACAGCAAGAATGCGACCTTTTACGAGAAACATGGATTTAAGGTAAAAGAGAATTCCTTACCGATGCAATATCGTAATGTACCTAAATATACGAAATCATAAAATAAATTAGTGTTGATTAAATGTTATTTCGGCAATCTATTTGGGAGTGTAGAGATGGATAAGATATGGAATTATAAAAATTTTAATATGGTTGTTGAGTTAGATGTATCAGGAGAGTTCATTTATAATGGTATTCATGAGATAAATCGATTGACGGGTTTTTCGAATGATGGTGCTACATTTTTTGCCTTATATAGCCTAGCGGTTGGGGTTGAGCGATTGCAAAAGATTGTTTACGTGCTTTGGGGTATGGATTGTTTTGATAATGAAGAAGCCTTTGAAAAAAGTTTAATTACACATAGCCATACAGGCCTACGGGATATAGTGAATGAGTGTCTTGGGCGTAAGGGTGAAAGTATAAGTTTTAGTGCACGTGAGAATGAATTTCTATTATTGTTAACTCAATTTTATAATTCTGCTAGATATAGTCGCTTTAATATTGATGGCGAATGGGCAAAAGAAGTTCATCTGTTGAGGTCATATATTGGTAAGTATGTTGATGATAATATTGATGATACCATTGACCCTAAAAGACTTATAGCTACAGATAAAGTTAAAGAATTTTTTGGTCGAGTAGTGGGGAATATTACTAAAAAGTATTATGATTTTATTAAAAAGGGAAGTCGTATTAATAATACATATACATATGAACTTAAATCTGATTCTAAGGCGGGGAAAATTTTTTTAGGAAATTATAAAAAAAATTCTCTTATTGAAGGACAAATAGATGAACGAATTGCTTTAAAGGAACTTTTAATTTATTTAAGATGCTCAAAGGATAAAACGCCTTATTTTAAATTTGTTGATGAAATAGAACCTTTAGAATTTGATCCATATATGGTAATGGAGTATTTGGAGGAAATAGTTTCTGGGAATATTCCGCAAGACTTAATAGATACTGTTGATTATCTATATGGTGAAAATAAATACTCTATTGATAGAGTTGAAACAGTTGATTTGTTTGCAAATTCTATGGTTTGCTTTGATGGGCTAATAAAAGAAGATTGTTGGAATATAATTCAGAAAATAGAAGCTAAAAATTTAGAGTTAGAGGATATTGAACAATTAAAAGAAAATAGACAGTTTGTAGAGGATGAAGATATTCTTGTTATTCTTGATAAAGTAATTCAAATAACTGAAGATTATCATAAAAATAGGGGTGAGAATACGAAAGTTTTCCATGATAATATGAAAAAGCTTTCAAGTGAATATCAAGAATATTATAAGGTAGATAATTGTGAGGATTAGTATAATTCACAAAGCGACAACCACAGATTTAGATGTAGTTACACATATAGAAGCAACTTGTTTTCCTCCGGCAGAGGCGGCGCCTCGTGAGGCTTTTAAGGAACGATTAGACTATTATGCAGGCCAGTTTTTAATTGCCTTTGACGGCGATACACCAATTGGTTTTATTGATGGCTTCGTATCTGATGATGAAATCTTAACGGATGAGATGTTCGGCGATGCTTCTTTGCATAACCCTAACGGTGCATGGCAGATGATATTTGGCTTAAATACATTGCCAGAGTATAGGAATCGCGGTGTAGGTGGTAAGTTAATTGGGGCGTTTATCGACCTTGCGAGAGAGGAAAAACGTAAGGGTGTTATTCTAACCTGTAAGAAAGAAAAGATACCTTATTATGCCAAGTTTGGTTTTGTAAATGAAGGTGAGTCTGAGTCTGATCACGGCGGTGCTAAATGGTATCAGATGCGCGTTGAGTTTTAGCACCTTTGTTATGGCAATATAGTTATTAATAGATAAAAATAAATTATAGAATTTTAAGGACCTTTCTACAGATTGTCCTAATGAGAAGCTAAAACTCCGCTTAGTGGTTGAGTTTTAGCTTCTTTTTTGCTGAAAAGTATAGATTTTATAGGGATAGCTGTACCCCTATATGTTTATTGACACTGCATATCCCTCATGCTACGATGAGAAAAATCACATATGATTGGGTTAGGTGTCTATTGACT
>ERZ773069.1058-NODE-1058-length-16803-cov-4.732207_pt1 | contig 16803 bp, 7 predicted proteins | sample MGYA00580619_ERZ773069 | MGnify/ENA primary metagenome ERZ773069 (study PRJEB29015, sample SAMEA2738007) | human oral metagenome | biome: human oral; feature: human-associated habitat; material: dental | place: China | collected 2108 ...
GCTGAACCATTTCACTTTGCCCGTCATGTCGGCTCTCCTTTCACTGATAGAGAAACCCTGTTGCAATCAGTATTTCTCCAGTCTCGCACGTATGCTTCTTCTTATTATAAGAGCCGTATCTGGTGCTGTCAATGGTCTATCATCAAAGGATTAGAAAAACTCATCCGTCCACATGGTCAGAGCTGCGGGAAAAAACTTTCCACCCGTCGGAGGCGTTCGCGCTCGAGCTCCTCGCGCCGTTCAAACATCTCGCGATAGGCGGCGATGTAGTCGTCCAAATGGTGCGCAAGGAGTCGATGTTCCGCCACATAGCGGTAGGCATTCTCGGCAAGCGTACGGCGAAGGTCAGATCGTTTGATGAGGAGATCCAGCTTCTGCGCAAACTCCTTCGGACTGCGGAAGATCAGGCCTGTCTCGCCGTCATGCACGCTTCCCGCATAGACGGTCGGGGAGGCAAGCACCGCCGCACCATGCCCCGCCGCCTCGATGAACTTCAGATCGGACTTGGCACGGTTGAACTCCGTATCATTCAGCGGCAGGAGTGCGATGTCCGAGGCGTGCAATGCCGCCGTATAGTGCTCGTACGGGGCAACAATGGAGGCATCCCGCACACCGCCCGCGAATTCCTTTGCCTCCGTTTGGAGCTCCTGATAGAATCCATGATCCGAAACCACGCGGAAATACAGGCGGTCGCCATAGCGGCGAATCGCCCCGTTGAGCGCGGGCATCAGCGGTTCCCAGTCCGCCCGGCGGTTCAGTGCGCCGAAGAAAATTGTCACATGGTCGCTCGGCATATCATAGCTGCGCTGTGCGGGCAGCTCCGCGAGCTGATTCTCAAAGAGATAGACGTAGGGATTCAGCTCACGCAAGAAATCCGCGAGATACCGCGTCGAGGTCTGTACGGCGGAGACGGCGCGGAAAAGGAAATAGTTGTCGCGCACCGCCCTGTCCGAAATCTGCGGGTGATCGTCCATCTCCTGCAGGAGGACATTCCCCTGCACTCCGGCCTGGGCAAGGATACGCCGAGATTCCGCTGTGCACGGAATATTTCTGCGCTGAAACAGGATGAGCGTGTCATGCCGCCCCGCAATCTCATCGAGTGTGGGGATTGCATCCCCATCCCTCATACAGCCCTCCACAGAGACTGCGCCCTGCACTGCGAGGCGCGAGAGCGGCGCATCTACACGCACGGGAGCACATTCCACAACGCGGCTCATGAGGAGGATGTGAATGTCGGGGCCCCCCCCCTCATACGTTTGCCGCAGGACGGGAGATACCTGCGGGAGCAGCGGATTGATAATGTTCTTGCAGTCCTCTTCCAATTTGGCAAGAGCCGCGTGATAGTCCTCCTCCTCCGTCAGAAAGACGCGCCGATGCCAATATTCATCAATGAGACTACGCCATTCGATCCCGGCACGAACGAGTGCCTCTGGACTCTGCCCCTCCTGTCCACCATGCATGCGAAACAGGCTGAGTGGTCTGCCGAATACGACAACATTCCCCTTTTCGAGAAGCTCGAGCCACATCGCACAGTCGGAAAGCACTTGACAGCCACGCGACTCCGCACACCAATAGTGATGCACGAGATCCTGCCGCCGAAAGAGGACGGCAGATGGCTCGCCCAAAAAATTATCATGGTTCATGAGGGTAGCGTGACCGATCGCTTCCCCATGGAAGCAGCCATATCGTCCGGGAATGGGCGGTGCACTCTCCCATTGTCCGAGGTATCTCCCCTCCCCATCAATAATGCCGCGTATTGAGGTGACGAGGGTCACATCCGCCTCCGTGAGGAAAGCATCGAGCATCCGCGTTGTCTTGTCCGGCAGGAGAATATCGTCATCCATGCACCATTGCAGGAACGCCCCCTGCGCGAGATGCTCGAACGGCATAAAGTTCTCCGCCTTCGTCTTTGCCTCTTTGTTGCGGATATAGCGCACGCGCACATCATCCTGATAGTCCCGCATCACTTCTTCGGTGCGGTCATCTGTCGAGTTGTCGCAGACAATGACCTCGATGTTCGGATAAGTCTGCGTGAGCGCGCTCGCGAGTGTCTCGCGGAAATAGTGCGGACGGTTATACGTCGGAATCAGGATACTGACAAGCGGAGCCCTCAGAAGAGCCGCGCGGGCCGTTGCACGGATGAGCGGGAGGTTGTACGCCCACGCGATCGCGCCCAAGGTCTCCTGCAGGATCGTCTCGGGCAGACCGATGTCAATGCCCCAACGTTCCATGAGCAGCGGACGCATCTCGGAGCGCGTCAGATCGTAGAGCTCGCAGCTCCCCGCTCCTCGATGTGCGAAATAGACAGGCGTGCGCAGGAGGTGAAAGCCCTCATATTTGAGGCGGAATGAAAGATCGAGATCCGTACCGCCGCCCGTAAATGCCTCGTCAAATCCCTGCACCGCCCAAAAGGCGGAGCTGCGCACGAGCAGAGCAAAGTCCTCGAGGAACAGGCTGTTCGTCAGCTGCGTCAGATGACGGCGTACCCACGCATCGGCATCCTCTCCGTGCACCGCCATTTCCTCTGCATTCAGATACTGCCATGAAAAGACCGTATGGTTGGAAAAAGGACCGACGGCAGCAATTTGCTCATCCGGCAGGAGGGTCTCAAGGAGTTTTTTCAGCCCGTCCGCCGTAGGGATAATTCCCTCATGCAGAAAGAGAAAAATTTGCCCGGCCGCATCTGCTGCCCCTGCATTCCACCGTGCCGCCAACGATTTCCCATTACAGGGCAACAAGCGGCAGGCACATCCATGAAGCACCTGCCGTACCATATCCGCATCCGCTGCCGCGACGGGTACAATCAGCTCCGCATCCACACCACAACCCTGAGAGGCGGCTATCGCCGCCTCCACAGTCTCGCGCAGATATACGCCCTCCTCCGTGACCGCGAGGATAATGCTGAGCGCGCTCATGATTTCAGTGTGCGCAGCAGCATGAAGTCCGTTCTGCGCATCGTTGCCGCCACCTGCAGGGCCTTGTCCTTCTCTCCCATATCGTGCAGGAGGAGTGCCATGTTCCGCAGCGTCATATCATCCCCGGGATCAAGCCGCAGTGCCGCCATGAGGAGCATCTTTGCGCCCGTGTTGTCGCCGGCGGCATATGCCGCCCCCGCGAATGCGTTCAGTGCCTCCACCTTCTCCATCGGGCGGATCTCCTGCGCGAGGATCTCCTGTGCCTGCTTCTCCGCATTCATAACGACTGGAGCAGGCTCCGCGGCGGCAGTCACTGTCTGGGCGGGTGTGGGTGCAGCGGGCGGCTCTGTCACATGCGCCTCGGCAAGTCCCAACAGTGCCGCAAGCTGCGGATATGCGGTTCGCGTACGCTCGGGATCGAGGCGTGCATCGAGCCCTGCAAGACGCCCGATCTCCATGCGCTGGTCGTAGGAGAGCTCGCGTTTGTGAGCGCGCAGGATGTTCTCGTAGAGATTCAGAGCATCGGCGGTGCGCTTCTCACGCTGACAGATGCGTGCGAGCAGGATACGCACATCCACATTGGAGGAATCCCGCGAGAGCGTATTCGTCACCCAGCTCGCCGCACGCGTATAATCGCCCAACTCAAAATAGGCGCGTGCGACATCGCCGAAGCATTCATCGGGCGGATTGCCCTGCGCGAGCATATCGGCAAAGGTATTGATGACCCCCGCATACTCCTTCTTCTCCATATGTGCACGGATCTGCTCCACCGTTGCAATCTTCTTCTCTGCCATTGTCATCGTCCCTTTCGCTTGTCGTTTTTCTTCCCGCCGCGCACGCTTCCTGCGCGCACGCTCGGCGCGTTTTTGCTTACGCTTCTTCATTGAGGTATCGCTCCCAAATCATCTTATATGCCGCCTCCACGGCACGGACGTATCCTCCGCCGTCCATCAGCGGGGAAGCCCGCATCATGCGCGGCACGGCCGTATGAAGTGCCGCGAGGAGTTCCGTATCGCTCCCAAGGGCGGCAGCGCGCTCCACATATGCCTCGGGCGTATCCGCGACCAGTTCCCCCAGCCCCGCATTCGCAAGGAGACTCGCGCCGAAGCGCGCCCCGTGCCGCGTGCCCGCAAGCGTTACAACGGGCAGCCCCATAAAGAGCGCCTCGCAGGTCGTTCCGCCGCCTTGGTAGGGAAACGTATCAAGGATGATGTCCACATCCAGATAGTCGCGGAGGTAATCCTTCGAGCCGGGGCGCACTTCGAGCCGTGCGGAATCAATTCCGGCAGCCTCGGCACGCCGCTGCATCCGCTGCAGCGTCTCCCTGCCCGGCCGCACATTCTTGAGCAGAAGCCGCGCATTGGGAACACGCCGCAGAATATCTGCCCAAAGCCCGAGCATCTCATCCGTAATCTTCGCAAAGTTGTTGAAGCTCCCGAACACCACGGGATCATGCGGCACACGGTGCAGGTTCTCATAGGCACGAAACCGCTCCGACGGCGTGAAGCAGAGATGTGTCTGCGGCAGCCGCAGGATGCGCTCCGTGAACAGAGCCTCCATCGCCGGCGGATCGACGATCGCGTCACCGAGAATGTAGTCCATCGCACGAAGCCCGGTCGTATTGAAGTAGCCGATGCCCGAGAGCTGCACGGGCGCGGGCTTATATGCGGCGATCTCCAGGGTCTTTCCGCCCGCCGAATGCCCCGCGAGGTCAAAGAGGATGTCGATCCCGTCCGCATGGATACGATGTGCCGCAGTCTGTGCCGTTTCCTTCGAAAGATCGGCATAGCCGTCCACCATCCCCGCCACCCAGTCCGTCACCTCGCTCTGCAGCGTCCCGATATCATAGAGATACACCGCAAAATGCGTGCGGTCATAGGCGGAGAAGAGTTGGATGACGAAGTTCAGCACGATGTGATCCGTGATGTTGGGCGAGAGATAGCCGATGCGCAGCTTTTCCCGCCGCCGCTTTGCGTGCGTGAACTGCGGCAGTACGCCGAGCAGATCGGCATATGCGGCATGTGCCTCCCGCATCTCCGTATTTGTAACACCATCGGCATAGTGAAGATACATGAGATAGTTGCTGAGTGCCGCCATCCGCGCCGCATGATCCGCGCGCGGCAGCTCCCACGCAAGGCGCAGGTGCGGCAGAGCCTCCTTCAGATCGGCAAGCCAGTAGAGGAGCTGCCCCATATACTCATGCATCTCATAGAGACGCTCCTCAGGGAAAAGTCCCGTGCGCTCCATCTCCCGCAGACGTACGAGAGCAGATTCCATGCGCTCTGCGGCGATATCCCGCTTCACCCGTTCGAATGCACGTTCAAACGGATTCTGCGTCTGTTTTTTCCCACGCTTCCCAGATCGCACGATAACAGTCCTCCATCTCACGAATATACCGCTCCTGATCCATGACAGGCGATGCCTTCATGCGTTCACGCATCCCTCGGTGCAGCGCATCGAGGAGGTCGAGGTCGCCCGCGAGTGCGACCGCCTTCTCCACATAGTCCTCCATGCGTACGGAGGCAAGCTCCTCAAGCCCGATGTTGGCAAGGAGGCTGTAGGTAAATCGCGTGCTGTGCCGCTCCGCATAGTAGGAGATGACAGGCACGCCCATATAGAGCGCGTCACAGGTCGTCCCGCCGCCCGGCCACGGGTAGGTGTCGAGTGCAATATCCACATCCAGATACCGCTCCATATAGTCCCGCGTCGCCTCCTCGAACATGACGCGGCTCATATCAAAACCGAGCCGTCGCAGCCGGTCCCGTGCCATGAGAGCGATCCCGCCCTTGGCGAACGCGCTGTTCTTGAGCAGGAGGCGGGAATTCGGCACGCGCTCCATAATCTCGCGCCACGCAAGGAGTGTCGTATCCTGCAGCTTCACATACTGATTGAACGAGGCAAAGAGAACATAGCCGCGCGTTTTTGCGGGTGTCCCCTCCGAGGCAGGAAGATTCGTATATCCATTATAGCAGAACTGGCTTGTCAGGCGCAGTAATTTTTCGACGTAGACCGATTCACTGCCGCTGCCCACAGGATCGCAGAAATGATCGGTCACAAAGTAGTCCACCGCCGGAAGCCCCGTCGTCGCCATATAGCCAAGCCCCGAGAGCTGAACAGGTGCGGGCTTCCACGCGAGTGCGGCAAGCCCTGACCCAGCCGTATGTCCCGCAAGATCGAACAGGATGTCAATTTCATCCTCGTAAACTGCTCGCGCAATTTTCTCCATATCCCGATTCAGAGGCCGAAGATCATGCCATGCCGTCACAAGCGTGCGAAAAAACTTCGAGTATTGATCTTCCTTGCCAAGGTTGTAAACATAGACCTCGAATGCATCGCGGTCAAATCCCGCAAGGAACGGCCAGATGAAATACTGCATGACGTGCTGTCGGAAATCCCCCGAGATATAGCCGATGCGGAGCTTTTCCTTTTTTCGCCGTCCATGATGGGAATATGGCTGTACATCGTCAAAAAACGCCCCGTAGCGGAGGCTGTACCGACAGACCTCCGCCGCCGGCATGTCCACGGCATTGCGTTGGAAAAGCCCCGCACTGTAATAACTGCGGCGCAGAACGGGATCCGTTTCCTCCTCCACATACTGCTGCGTATACCTCGATGCCGCCGCAGAGCCGACAGCGAGATCACCGTGTTCCGCACACGCCCTGAGCAGTGCCGTACGAACGGATGGGACGGCGGACAATCCATCGGCAATGAGATCAAGTCCGTGTTTCGCCCGCGCAAAGACCTCCAGCTCCGTCCCGACCGAATCAGAGCTGACAACGGACAGATAGATGCGCGCCGCTTCGCGCTCGCGAGAAACGCCCTCCGCTGCGAGTGCCCACCGCGCTGCAAGAGCCTGCTTTTGACGAAAGAAATACTCCCACGCGAGGCTCATGCGCTGCTCGGGGGCGAGCCGTTCCATGCCGTCCAGCGCATGTGCCGCCGCGATGGCTGCAGCCCAATCGTCGTGCGCGACAGCCTCGGCAAGATGCTGTGCAAGCGTCTCCGGCGACATCGTTTGTCCCCGTGCGAGGATACGCTCATAGGCGCGCTCGACAGAAAAAAGGATTGCTTTCACATCAAAGAGGTCGGAGAGGTGCCAATGCAGGCTTCCATGCAGTTCCGAAAGCCGGTCGCGGTCAGCAGCGAGGTGACAGATCTGCGCGCCAAGCAATGCCGCATCCTGCACAGGAGAAAGCCCCAGCTTTTCAAGTACGAGCACGGCATCATACCCATGCACGAACACCTCCGCCGCGAGGAGCGGCACGGAATGATCCGCCGCGCGGCAGACGTCAACGAGATCGACGTCCACGCCGACGGCGAGATCGAGCGTCTCGTAGGGAAGTTCATCGACGAGTTCGAGCGTCGCCGCCTCTGTTCCCGCTGCCGCGATCCGCTCCATCTCCTCTGAAGGGAGGGCTTCCGCAATGGCGGCAGGCAGGACAAGACGAATAGCGGGCATCTCGTGCAGCACGTCGCGGAGAAGATCGACAAGTAAAGTTACCGTCCCCTCCGTGAGCTGTCCCGCAATGCCGATTGCGGGCACACCCGTATCGAGAAGAGGCGTACGCACGGTATAGCGATGGACGCGCTTGAACGGCGTGTAAATGCGGGAGGGAATGCGTGCCCCCTCCACCGTCGGGAGTGCCGCCGCCAGTGCCGTGGGGCAGTCCTCTGCAAGCGAGACGATATGCGGGGCGGGGCGCAGCTCCATAATGCTGCGAATCGCCGCATCTGGCACATGGAGCGATAGATCGACGAGCAAATCGATGCCGTCCGCACGGATTACCGCCGCCGCCTCCTCCGCCGTCACGCCGCCGACTTCGCGCAGCGTCACCTCCTTCGCAAACGGCTCTGTATCGCCGCCCTGCCCCGTATGATAGGCATAGACCTCGTAGCGCAGATCATCATACGAAAAGACGTACGTAGGCAGCAGATCGCGCGTACGTCCCGCGCCAAAATCCGAGGACAGATAGCCGATCCGCACCTTTTGCGGCACATCCTGCGCCACAGTTTCCTGTCTTTTCTTTCGCTTCTTCATATACTCTTCCCTTCGCTCCGCTGCCGGAATATGTCCGTATATGCCCCCTCCAACGCACGCATATAGCCCGCCTGATCCATCACCGCCGAATGCTCCATCCGTCCGCGCAGCTCCCTGTGCAGCGCATCCAGTGCATCCAAGTCCTGTGCGAGGCGGACGGCGCACACCACATAGTCCGCCGAAGTTCTTACTGCGCAGTCGGAAAGTCCCACATGCGTCATCAGCGCGTACGAAAAGCGCGTGCTGCGCCGCTCACCATAACGCGTCACGACGGGCACGCCCATGTAGAGCGCATCACAGGTCGTTCCTCCGCCCGGCCACGGATAGGTATCGAGCGCGATGTCCACATCGAGATACCGCTCCATATAGTCCGTTGTCGCAGGTTCGAGGAGAACGCGACCAACATCGAACCCGAGCCGTGCAAGACGCGCTCGTACGGCCTCCGCCATCGGCTCCGCAAAGAAAATCTGGGACTTGATGAGCAGCTGCGCCCTCGGTACACGTTCCAGAATCTCCCGCCAGCAAAGAAGCATTTCATCTGTAAATTTGCGGTACTGGTTGAACACGCCAAAGAGGATATGTCCTCTCCTGCGGGCGGGTGTCCCCGTCGCCTGCGGCAGCCCTGCACGCGGGATATAGACGAATTGACTCGGCAGACGGATGAGCTTTTCCGTAAAATACGGTTCGCTCGCACCACCCACAGGATCACAGGCATCATCCGTCAGGAAGTAATCCACATCGGACAGCCCCGATGTCGCCGTATAGCCGAGTCCCATCATCTGCACAGGCGCAGGCCGGCGTGCCAGCACGGGCAGAGCACCACCCGCGGCATGCCCCGCGAGATCCACGAGAATGTCGATCTCATCTGCATGAATGCGCGCAGCGATCTCCTCGTGCAACATCCCGCCCATGTCACGCCATACCGTCGGATGCGGGCGCAGTGCCGCCGTTACATCGTCCGGCTCCGCTGCCGTACTGTACGCATAGACCTCAAAACGTGTGCGGTCATACGCCGTCAGAAGAGGCTGAACAAAGTGCTGCATCACATTGCGGCGGAAATCCGGCGAGATGTAGCCGATGCGGATCTTCGCATGGTGATACGGCACGCGATAGGTATAACGCGGCGTATCCTTGAAGAACGAATCATAGACGCAGTGTGCGCGGAAGAGTTCGTCCACAGCTGCCTCCTGCGCATTTTGAGCGAGCAGGAACGAACTGTAAAGCGCGGGATCGTCCGATTCCTCCTCATAGGCACGTTTGTAGAACTCTGCCGCCCGCACATCACCCATACGATAGGCAACGGCGGCGCGCAGACGCATAAATTCATGGCGCAGAGGTATCCGCCCTGCGGCAATGTACGACTCCGCAAGCGTCATCGCGCGTGGCAGATCGCCCTGACGCTCCACGGTATAGGCATGGAGATAGCGCAGCAGATCGTCGTCCGCATCCGCTGCAAGGGCACGTTCTGCACACTCCTGCGCCTTTGCATACTGTTCGTCCTCGAGCAGCGCAAAGATGCGATCTTTCAGCAATCTTCTGTCCATACTCATACTATCGTCATGAACGGAGGGGTACTTTAGCTGCTCCCGACGCGCGCCATACGCCGCCGCAATCTGCTCATACGCAGTTCCCACCGCTGCGCCGTATCCCGCCACATCCATCACGGGTGAGGCATGCATCATCCCGCGCAGCCCCGCATGCAGGGCATCGAGCAGATCGGCATCCTGCGCCAGCGTGACCGCGCACTCGATATATTCCTCCGCCGTATGCGCGATGAGTGCCCCCGCCCCCACATTTTCGAGGAGTGAGGCACCGAACCGACTGCCGAGACCCTCGCCCGCCAGTGTTACAACCGGCACGCCCATATAGAGCGCGTCACAGGTCGTCCCGCCGCCCGGATAGGGAAAAGGGTCGAGCGCGATATCCACACGATTGTATGCGGTGAGATAGTCCTGTGACGCCCCTTCCGCATCTACCCGATCCTGCGGAATGCCCGCCGCCACAATACGCGCGAGAGCCTCTGCACGCGCATCTGCATGAGAAAAAACATTCGTCTTGAGAAAGAGCCGGCTGTCGGGGATGCGGCGCAGAATCTCTGCCCATGTTTGCAGCACCGCATCGTTCAGCTTCGTAAAATTGTTGAAACTGCCGAAGACAATCGTGCGTCCCGCTGCAGGTGCGTGCACGGGTGCGGGTGCGGCATGGAGCGGCTGCCAGCAGAAATGCGTCGCGGGCAGGACGAGCAGTTCCTCCGTAAAGCCCTCCTCCGCGCTTCCTGCCGCAAGCACGGGATCGGCGAGGAAATAATCCACCGCCGAAAGCCCCGTCGAGGCAAAATATCCGATGCCCGACACCTGTATGGGCGCAGGACGGTGCGCGAGGATGGGCAGCGTCATCCCCGCCGTATGCCCCGCGAGATCAACGAGAATGTCGATGCCGTCGCGGTAAATTGTTTCTGCCGCCGCCTCTGCCGAGAGATGTGCGAGGCTGCGCCCCCCCGCAGCCGACTGCCGCACCTTCTCCGTATAGCCGTCTGGCGCATTCAGTGTGTAAACTGTCACCTCGAAATGCAAGGGGTCGAGCGCCGTCATCAGGGCATACGAAAAGGAGAGCACAACGTGCTCCCTGACATCGGGTGAGAGATACCCGATCCGAAGACGCGCCCCCCAGCGATGCGCCGTATGGTCAAATGTCTTCACATCCGCAAAGAGCGCACCGTATTCCTCTGCCGCCGCCCGATCCTCTGCAAGCGTCGCGGGCAGATAGTGACGGTTAAAGAGTACGTTGCTCGCGTTAAGTGCACGCAGCTCTCGCGTCGGAGCGGCATCGCGCGCCTGTGTGTAAAATGCGACGGCATCCGCCGCACGTCCGAGAAAGCGCGCGCACTGCCCCGCGAGGTTATAGACCTTCTCCGCGATGGCAGGGGACATCTCTGCCCCCATGATCGGCCGGAGTGTTTCAAGTGCGGCGCAGCGTGCCCCCTCCAGGAGGAAAATACGCGCGCGCAGAAAGACCGTATAGGGGGCATCGGGACGAAGCCGTGCACACTCCCGCCACGCAGAAAGAGCCTCACGTGCACGTCCCGCCTCGATGTGGAGCGCGGTGAGAAGCCCTGCGGCCTCGCACGGCTCATATTTGTGCAGACGCTTGATCCCCTTCTTTGCAGCGTGCTCATCCCTGCGTGCGAGTGCCGCAAAGATCTCATCGCGCAGTGCTTCGAGTGCCGCGCCCCTCATTCCATCCCTCCTGCGAGCCGCCCGATCCTGCGCTGCATCCGCTGCGCCTCGGGTGCGGCAGAAACCTCCCTGCACACACGCGGCAGGAGGAGCGCAAGCGCGCCTTGGCTCTCCGGCGCAAAGTCCGCTCCATATACCGCTGCAAGTGCCGCCGCACGCTCCATATCCTCGATCAGCGACGCCGCCGCAGAGTTCACATCCCCCGCGAGCAGGAAACGCCGCCGCGCATCAAAATGCACCTCTGCACGGCGGTCATAGTAGAGGCTCGCGTGCGGAAAACGTCGTGCCAGTACGGAAGCGAGAAAGTCTGCATCCGTCGCCTCATCATAGAGCGTCCGCAGCGTCTCAATCACGGCTGCATCATCTGCCCCCGCCCCATCGAGGAGATCCAAGAGCCCCACGAGTGCGGGCGCATAGCGCGGCTGCAGACGCAGCGCACGCTCATAGAGTGCAGCCGCCGCCTCCGCATCTCCCCTGAGAGCCGCCGCCTCACCAAGTCGCGCATAGGCACTCGGCGCGAGGACGCCGGAATAGTCCCCCTCACGGTAGTGTTCCTCATGGAGCTGCAAGCCCATCTGATATGCCGTACATGCCGATGCGAAATACCCCTGCTCCCACACATACGTTGCATAGATCAGCGGAAAATCCGCCTTCGTCGGGAATGCCCGCCGCGCTGCTCCATACGCCTCCGCAATCTCCGCATCCGCCGCCTTCATCAGAATGAGCGACTGAAGGAGAACCGCATGCGGGCGATCCTCCGAACCGACGGGACGATCACTGCCGTCGCGCGCGATCCGCGCATACCGCGCCGCCTCGGGATAGTCCTCAAGCGTATAGTAGCAGTCCATCAGATGATATTCATCGAGCGTCTTACGTTCCCCGCGCGCACGACGTGCCAACAGGAGCTCCAAGTCGCGCCGCGACTTTTCCTTGATGATGCGCGGCGAGTACCCCGTATGGTAGAGCGTCAGCCCCGGTGCCATCGCCATCTCGCGTCCCACATCGCCGCTGAGGTTCTCCACATGCTCGTGAATGCTGCCCACAAAGCGGATATGCGGCGCACGGCGAAAGATGCGCTGCACATCTGCCGACGTGCCGAGGAGTGCGCCCGTATCCATGTCAATGTTGACAAGGTGCACAATGAAGCCGTCAAAGTTCTTTTTTTGACTGTACTCCTCGATCAGCGGACGCACACGCGATACGCTCTCCTCCGTAAAATATTCATCCGCATCAGTGAAGACCACCCAGTCGCCCGAAGCCTTGTCAAGCGCAAAATTCTTCGCTGCAGCGAAATCGTTGATCCACGCAAAGTGAAAGACCTTCGCGCCGCCCGCGTCTGCGATCTGTACCGTCGCATCCGTCGAGCCCGTATCAACCACAATCATCTCGTCGGCAAAGACGCGCATGGATGCGAGCCAGCGCGGCAGGTTTTCCGCCTCATTCTTCGCGATGACACATGCCGAGATCTTCATCGTATCAGCTCCATCAGTTCCTGTGACTTTCGATGCGCTGCATCGATCGCAAGCGCATGTGCCAGATATTCCTGTGCCTGGGCACGCATACCGAGGTACAGAGAGGCGCGTGCCTGCCCATAGAGGCTGTCCGCCGTTGCACCTGTCAGCTCCGAGAGGCATGCCCACGCGAGAAGTGCACCCGCATGACACTGTGCATCTGCAAACGCCTCCGCAAGTGCACGCACAACATCCGCACCATAGCCCGCCGCCGCGCGCAGAAATCGCTCCGCCTGTGCCGCATCCACATGGTGAATGAACGCCTCGCGCACGAGATTGTATCCCTCCATGCTCTCCGGCAGTGGCGCAGCATCCGGCTCATCGTAATGCCGCCAGAACAGCTTCATCGCAGCGGGGAGCAAACCGCGCAGCCGATGATAGAGATGCGGACTCTCCGCATGGCGGCTGCGTTCCAGACGCAGGAGGATTTCCGGCATCGCGCGCACACAGCCTGCCAGCGCACCGACCAAGATTTTCTCCTGCTCCTGCGGCGCGCGTTCGAGCACGCAGTAAAGTTCAGGCGCAGGAACATCGCGCCCCGTCGTGCGCGCAAGTTCCGCACGTGCCGCGTATGCGAGCTGCATCCATCCGTAGCTGTCCGCAAACCGCGCAAGATAGTGCAGCGTCTCCGCATCTGTGCCGAGCATCTCCTGCAGAGCAGCAAGCAGAGCTCCCGCACCGCCGACACCATGCAGTTCAGCATAGGCATCCAGAGCCTCCTCGCGCGCCGTCCCGTCGGCAAGGACACGCAGGACTTCCTCCTCTGCCGCCGCGCGTTCGCCCCGCGTTAGCAGGAGATGAGCGCGTGTTGCAGACACCGACCCAGCCCATGCAGAGAACGCGCTCGCCTCACCACACACATCAACAGGTCGCTCATAGAGTTCCATTGCCCGTGTCAGGGCATCAAACGCCGCCTCGTCTCCCGCAGCGGCAAGAAGAATTCCGAGCCGCCCGTAGAAATCCGGCAGCTGCGGGAACGCCGCACACGCCGCACGCGCCGCTGCGATCTGCTCCGCAAGAGGGATTTCCTCCTTCTCCATCGCATCCAGGAGAAGATGGTGCAGATGGCTCTGTCCGCCGACGGAGGCCACATGCTCCTCAAGTGCCGCACGCGCATAGATGAGTGCGGTTGCATACTTCCCAAGGCCGTAATAGGTATCGGCAAGGTAGCGGCAGTCGCCGGGCAGAAGCCCCGTCTCCGCAATGCGCCGCTCCATGAGCAGCAGATTTCGTTCATGCTTGGCGCGGATACGTCCCGACGAGTATCCCACATGACGGATCGTAGGAAAGTTCGGCTCATGATAGAGAACCGGCTCTCCCCCCTCTTTTTTCAGAGCCTCATGCACGCGCCCCTCATAGTAAAGACCACGTCCGAGCCGCAGGAGGCGAACATGCGGCGCACGCCCCATCTCCCGCCCATCCGCGTCCTCGTCAACGTGTACGATCGGCAAAAGCACGGCATCCACATGGGGCATCGTCACATCCACCATCGCGAGATAGGTGCGCAGCTCTGTGGGGTCAAAGAACGTCTCATCGGCATCGAGAACAACCGCCCATTCTCCGTGCGCCGCTCCGATGGCGGCATTGCGTGCGGCGGCAAAATCATCCCGCCATGGGAAATCCTTCACCGTCGCCCCTGCCGCCACGGCAAGGGCGCGCGTCCCATCCGTCCCCCCCGTATCGACGACAATACGCTCATCCGCATAGACAGCAGTATTTTCTAGCCATCGCTCCATATCTCGCTCATCGTCCCGCACAAAGACCGCCGCTGTGATACGCAGCTGTACCGCGCGCTCCTCCATCCTCTGCCAGATCGTCCTGCGGCGGCGCAGCTCCGCACGCATCTCCTCGGTAAAGAGCGAGGGCTCAATCCCCGATTTTGGCGGCACTGCCGCAAGCGCACGCTCTGCCGCAGCTGCTGCCTCACTGTAACGATGGTATACCGCAAGTGCCTCTGCAAGCTCCGCCTGCATCTCGGGCAGATCGGGAAAACGGCGTGCCGCCTGCTTCGCAACGGCAAGACGCTCTTCCCTGCGTGCCGGATGTGCCCCATAGATGCGCAGGAGGATCCGATACGAACGACTTGCATAGACAATCGAGCGTCCCTTTAGTCCAATGTCGCGCAGAGCATAGTGCTCCGCCATGCGGTCATCTCCGAGATTGTCGTACGTCTCCGCAAGATAACGCCAGCAGCGCTCAGGATGCTCCGAATGTGCCGCCTCATCCAGCAGGAGACGCAGGTTACGCGCGCCCTTCTCCTGCGTGAGTGCCGCCGAGTATCCCGTATGTACGAGCGTCAGGAGCTCCGGCGCAACCATACGGGAAGGCGGTGCCGTGCCGTCCGCCTCCCGCAGTTCCTCATGAATCCGCCCCACATAGCGCCGTCCCTCCCTGCGGCGGAAGATGCGCGGAGCGAAGGAATCAAGCAGGGTCTCCCCCGTTATCTCATCAATGTTGTGCCACGGGAGGAGCAGTACCTCGGCCTCCGTTTCGTCCGCCTGCATGATGACCGAACGCAGTCGAGCACGGGTCTCCTCCGAAAAGTATTCATCCGCATCGATGAACACCACCCAGTCCCCCGTCACAAGGGCGAGTGCAGCATTGCGTGCGGCTGCAAAGTCATCCGTCCACGGCAGGGAATGAACCGTCGCACCAAGGCGCTCCGCCGTCTCCCGCGTATTGTCGCGCGATCCCGTATCAAGAACAATCAACTCATCCACTTGATCCCGCAAACTCTCAATGGACTTCTCCAGATGCGCGGCATCATCCCGTACAATATAACACGCCGTAATCCGCATCCGTGTCTCCTCCGCTTGCGTCCCATGCCTCTCCCGATAGTGACGTGCACGCTCTGCATAGGAGTGTGCACATGGCAACTCTCCCAGATGTGTCCAAATCTGTGCCAGCCGTTCAGCCGCCATCGCCGCAACAGCATCGTTAAAGAAGGAAGCATCCGCCGTATGCGCCCCGCCCGCATCGTAGCATGCAAGTGCCGCCGCCAGGCTCTCCGCCGCATCCCTATAGCGCGTAAGGCCGCAGAGAATCATACCGCGCTGTGCGTAGAAATCCGGCAGATTCGGATACGCTGCAAGTGCTTCGTCGGCAAGAGAAAGCATTTCCTCATCGGGATAGTGCAGCGCACGCATGGACTCAATCATCTGATGATAAAGTTTGCTCCCGCCACCGAAAATGACGCCATCACTGCGCAGAACCTCCTGTGACAGCGCAAGTGTTTTTTCATAGTCCTTCAGCCCGAAATAACAGTCCGCAAGATAGTAGGCGTGCATCGGACTGCGCCCATACAGGGCAGCATCCTGCTCGAGCATTGCAATATTGCGGCGTATCTTCTCTGCACCGCGCTCTGTAAGGTAGCCTGTATGACCGATGGCAAGACGGTCATCCCCATAGACAATGATCCGCTCTGCTCCATCATCACGCACAAGCTGCTCATGGATCATGCCCGCGTAGTGCAGCCCCGGACTGCGAAAGATGCGTGGGCTCTGCATCCAGTGCGCGTCAAAGAAAGAATCCTCTGTCATAAAATTGCAAAGCGGAATCATAATGATATCAAAGGTTGGGTGTTCGCCTACAATCTCTGCAATGCTCTCCCTTAAGCTCTCGGGGGAAAAGAAATACTCGTCTGCATCCAGAAAAATCACAAGATCGCCCGTCACCTGTTTCAGTGCATAGTTACGGGCAAGTGAAAAATCATTCTGCCACTGGAAATCATAGAGTTCTGCATGCACATCTGCCGCTGCCGCTGCCACAGCTGGACAAGCCGCTGTCGATACGATGATGATTTCATCGACTGCATCCCCGAGTGAGCGAAGCGACCGATGCAGCTCATCGGCTTCGTCCTTGACGATGTAGCAGGCAGAGATCTTCATGAGACACATCCTTTCACAGCTTCTCAAAGAATCATTATACGCGATTGCAAGGGATTTATAAAGCCTTACGGCAAAGAAAAAGACCCCCTCCCCAAAAGGGGAGGGAGTCCTGTCATCCGTATGTAACAGCCGAAGCGAATTACTGGAGGAGCGAAAGGACAGCCGAGCTGTTCTGGTTCGCCTGCGCGAGCATGGACTGCGCAGCCTGGAGCAGCA
>ERZ773069.1067-NODE-1067-length-16744-cov-20.648451_pt1 | contig 16744 bp, 14 predicted proteins | sample MGYA00580619_ERZ773069 | MGnify/ENA primary metagenome ERZ773069 (study PRJEB29015, sample SAMEA2738007) | human oral metagenome | biome: human oral; feature: human-associated habitat; material: dental | place: China | collected 2108 ...
ACACGGTGGAGGACGTATTCCAACACCTCGGTGCGGTGCATGTAGTCCTGCTTGATGTACTTGCGCTCAGCACCCGTGAATGACTTGTTGAACGGGATGATGAGCTGCCTACGGTAGAGCGAGCCAGACTTGTCTCGGAACCGGGGTGTGTCGTTGACGCACTGCACCATGAACCCTCGGAACTGGTACGCGATAGGAGTCTTATTCTTGCGGTTAATCAAGATGATGTCATTTGTAATGACGGCCTTGAGATTTGCCGCTTTATCGACGTATTCACCGACATCGTTCTCATCGACAAGAACAGCGTTTGTTCGGATCAAGGGTTCCAGATGGAAGTCCTTGCCGAAGTCTGCAACGGAGATGGATGTCCAGGCACGTTCACCACAGAGGTTACGCATGAGCGTCAGAAGCGTACCCTTACCGTTGTTACCGACTTCGGAGAGAAGCCACGCTGTCTTATCCCACGAGACATTTGGCCTGATGATGGCCGACATGATCTCCCACAGGAGGTTGACGATCTCAGGATCGTCATTGAGATCAGCCATCCATGACTCGATGTCCCAGTCGGTACCGTCCGCATCGTTATGGATGACGGGGTTGACTGGGTTGTCTTTGTAGTTGATCGCAGACTTTGCCGTGAAGACGACCTCAGGTGTGAATGGCAACAGCTGCTTCGATTTGTAATCGAAGATGCCGTTGTTCACAGCAATGAGATCACGATTAGTACTGACCATGACGCGGGGTGCGTTGTCGGCCATTGTGTCCATCACTTGATCAAGTTCTTTAGACGAAATCGAGTAGTTGTATTCACGGGCAAGTACTCGGATAGAGACTTCATCGGTGACGTAGATGCCGGTATCTGGACCGTGGTCCATATACACGGCAAGCACGTCGTAGTTGGGGTCCGTGTTCTTATCTGAGAGCATGATACGAACGATTCGATTTCGTTTGAGCATGCAGTCAGCGATCACTGCTGGTGGAAATGTGCGTAGTGTCTGGTAGACGCGCGTACCTTTGAGGCCGTAGTTCACATTCTCTGCGATCAACCGGTTGTTGATGCGGTTGAGTAGTTGGAACTCAACGTCTTGTGCGCCCAGGGCTTCCTGGTTTTGCGTTGCAAAAAATAGCTCGACCTCATCAGAGATCAGCTGGTTGACTGGGGGCAGCATGACCTGACTAGGCTTCGTCTGCTGCTGAGCAGGTGTAGTAGAGGCGTTGTTTGTCGTCATTGAAACCACATCCTCGTCATGTTGGATGCGGCGTTAGTGGAGTGCAGCATGTGGGACCTTCTTTCAATTCTAAGGGGCACGAGCGGTGGGACTGCCGCGTATGTGGGATACGCAGAAGTTACTCGTACGCCAGAGGAATCATACGTTATGTGGGGTTACCGCGCAAGCTGCGCACGGTGGTAGGGACCATGTTATCGGTCGCCATGTTCTGCTGTCTCTCGGCGCGCGACAGCGCGTTCTCAGGAGAGACTGCACAGAGGCGGGGGTGACACATGCGCTAGATGCGTCTGAGAGGCTCTGAAATGACATCAATGCGCCCAAGTGCCGATCTTCGTCTCCCAGGGCCGTAGAGACGCTCCTGGGGGCCTTCTCGGGGATAGTGGGCATCTTCAGCGGAGCGCATTGCTCATGAGGGTGGGTTGGCGGATGCCGTGAGAGGGGTTTTGTAGTAGGTGTAGCAGTTTTTCTTCCAGATGTAGCAGATTTAGAAAAATATCTGCTACAGGGTTTTTCGGCGGTATTACATGAGAAAGTACTTATTGAGAATTATTTCTAATAAATATCTGCTACATAGATAACCGTTGGTATTTCAAGGAAAAACCTGATTTGTAGCAGATGTAGCAGATATTTACCTCGTGATGCGCGCACGCACGCGTGATACCTGGAGAAGTTGTCTCTGTCAACCCTGAGAATCAATGTATTCCGTATCCTGAGATGATCACTTGACTGTATTTCAAGATGCGTGTATCACGCGCACATACGCGCATGCGCACCTGAGGACTTGGTGCTAAAAAGCTGCTACATCTGCTACAGGCGGCACTTTTCGTTGCAATGATGCGCGAAAGTGCCGTAGCAGCTATTTTTGGCGTTGTGGCAGTCTTCTGCTACAGGTGTTGTTTGCCTTGGTATTCCAAGGAAAACGTGGTGGCCATTTGTAGCGGTTTTTGTTGCAACATCTGCTACAACTTGCTTTTTGGCGGCGCGCTGGTGATCGGCACCACAGTCGGCTGAGCTGTTGTTTTCCAATATATGGCAGAGGTCACAATCGGCCTCATTGTCTGTTGGTGTTGCACGTGTGCGTCATGTTTGTGTATGATGTCGTCGACAGGTTGATTCGGGTTCGTGGAACGCACCTCTAAGATCTGGGACGATGTGGGACCGCACAACGTGAGACGAACGGGAGCTGGTGGGACGGCTCCCGTTCGTGTTTTTGGGGAGAAGTCGCGGCAAGATAAAACAGGGGCCATCCGGTGAGGATGGCCCCTGTTCTTTTCGCGAAAGGATCGCTTTTCACGATCCCGAGTCTGTGTGTTCTGTGGGTCTACGGTGATGTCATGCTGCCTGAGTACGCGCATGGTACTTTGCCTGCTGCTTGGCCTGTTTCTTGGCGCGGTGCTTGGCGGGGTTCCACCGTAGAGAATGGCGGTCTGCCAGTCGCTCACGCTGAGCCTTCTGCTCCGCGAGGAACTCAGCTCGGGTGAGTCCTCCGTAGTTCTGGCGCTGACGCCACAGCTCGAACTCCAACGAAGACGTGTCAGGCAGCGCGTAGATGAACTCAGCAGCGTACACGCGAGCTCGCTTCAGGAAGACGATGCGCTCGCGAATGAGCACGCCGCGACGATCACGGATTCGCCTCTTGGTCTCCCGGTACTGCCAGTTGCTGAGCAGATCGTTCTTTGTTTCGCTGGGCAGGCGGTTGTACACCACGTGCCGCAGGATTGCACCAGGGGTACCATCGAATCCCGTGATACCTTCTCCGGGCTTCGGAGGATCCCATGGACCGAGATCCTTCGGCAGATGCGGAATGACGATGTTCTGCTTGTTGTCGTACATGAGACCACGTTGGATAATCATGGTGATCCTCCTTTCTGAAAGCTTTGGTTTTGAAAGATTTGAAGAAACTTGTTTCTTCATTCCAATCCCCGGTTCGTACCGTGTACGAACCGGGAGGTGTGACGGGGGTACTCCACCCACCGTCACACCTCCCATGTATCTCCATCAACGCTTTTCGATCAACTGATTCACTCGGCGCTTTGCTTGGATGCGTGGAATGCACATCCATAGTCCGAGTGTGATGATGACGAGCGATGCAGCTGCTACAGCATCCAGGTTTCTGACTTGGACGCTTGGTAGCAACAATGCTGTTGTGTTGAACAGCATGTGCATGCTGATGCACGCAAGGAGATTGTGCGTTCTCTCGTACAGATACCCGAGGGCAATACCCAGTGGGATTGTGAGGACGATCTGTACGATGTTGCCGTGTAGCATTGCGAATAGTAGCGCTGTGATTACGATCGTTGACGTTACCGATAGCTTGCGCCTGAGGACCGGGTAGATGAATCCTCGCATGAGGGCTTCTTCACCGATTGGCGCGATGATGAGACTCATGATGACAATGGCGATAGCCGGTGTCGTTTCACTGAGTTTCTGCATGGGTGATGGTTGATTCAACGATTGCTTGACCCACAGGGCGAGAACGGTTGAGCCCAGAGTCATCACGATGGTGATAACGGGTACCATCATGCATTCCATGGTTGGAATACGCTGCTTCTTAATCATCGGATGTGCGCCGTTACGCCGTCTCCAGAAGATGACGCACGTTGCTGCGAATGCGTTGGTATAGGTGACGGCGAATATCGGTCTTCCAACGATTGTGTAGGCGAGCGCCATGACTCCTGCGTATGCGAAGATGGACATAAAAGCCATGACTACGAGACCTGTTCGGCTCTCTCGGCTTTCTCGTGTACCATCCCACATCTCGTAGATGGCATTCTTTAGTGTGATCATTACGCCCTTTCTTGTTCGTCTTGATGTTCTGGTTGCTCTACCTCATGGTCGACGATTCCTTGCAGGGTGGTACGGCCTGCGAAGGTGTTGAGGCCCAACGCCACCCTGAGACGGCACACCATGTCTGCCCCGTCGACGCTGTTTTTCCGTTCAGTGAGATGGGGCGCGAGATCCGATCGGTTCCACCACAGCAACGCAACACCTTCAGGTGTGATGAGCTTGAGGTGCTGCTTGTGGTCTCCCATCGTGTGGATCGAGCACATGGACAGGTTGATGACCACATCAACAGGAGGGGCTGGGAACCCGTGCCCGAATGGGGCGAGCTCTTTCACTTTGTCCATGTATTGCGTGATCGCTCGAATCTCATCGAGTGGTGCGTCCGCATCAGGCGCTGTTCCCAACACGAGCGCTGCTGGATCGGAGTGGATGAGCACACCTGTCTGTGCGATGACAGCATCGCGTTGTTGCGGCACAAGGGTTGCTAGTGCGTCATAAAGCTGTTGCGGCGAGCGTGCGCGCACACCACAAGCGAACTCGTGACCTTGTGCACTGATTGTGGGATCTTGCAACGATGAGAGCTGCTCGATGACGGGGAACCATGTGGGGGACCGCATGGAACCCGAGCATGATCCGTCCGGGTGGATGCGAACGACTGCAACGGGGTGTCCGTGCATGAGCATGAGGTTCTGAGCAATGAGTCCCAGCATGCCGGGTAGTGCATCTGTGGGGAACACGTACGGTGCCCATGGCTGATCCGTGTCCATGATGGAGTTGAGAATTTCGCGGACCTGGTTCTTCCTCTGCACGTTGTACTCGACGAGACGCTGTGCTGCCTCCTGTTGCTCGTCGACGGTGTTCGCCGTGAAGACTGCGAACCCTGTTCGGTAGTCTCCGTCGACACGCCTGGTGGCGTTGAACGCCGGAGCCACTGAGAACCCATAGAGCTGTTCGTCGACTCGATCGTGCGTTGTGCCTAGCTCTTGTAGGAGCAGGTACATGCCTTCGAACGCTCGCATGTACACCGGATGGTGGTTCTGCGAACGCAGCATGGCCAGTAGCGTGGGTGTTCGATCGATGTCGATCTCAATGTCATCGAGCTCGTCAGGCTCTTCGTACTTAGACTTCACCTTCTTGTACGTGGGTTCAGGCTCAGGGGTAGCGATGAGTAGCCTGGTGAACATGAGCGCCTCGCGCACGAGGTCTCGGTTTTCGTACACAAGACTCATCACGTCAGCTACTGTTCCGATGCCTGCAAAGACTTTGAGCCACGTGATGGCAGACAGCTTGTCTGGGTGGTAGAGCGATGCGTATCGTTCCACCACCTGGTACGCCACGTGCGCCCCACAGATCTCTCGGTTGGGATATGTCTCGTCGATCCTGTTGGGGTTGACGAGGATATGCGCGAGAGACTTGCTTTCTTCCACGTGGTGATCGGTCACAAGCGTGATGAGGCCGATGTTGTCTGCGTAGGCGAGAGCATCGCGGCTGTTGGTTCCGGCATCACAGGTGATAACAGCTTCCGTGTTGGGGAACTGCTGCTTGACTGTGCTGATAACCGATGGCTGGATCTCATGTCCGAGGTGATAGTCGGGGACATGAAGATTGGTGGTGAGGCCAATCTCGTTGAGCCCCGCGTAGAGAATCATGCCCGCGCAGATACCGTCTGTATCGAAGTCTGGCACGACGGTGATCTCTTTGTCGGTTGATCGTAGGATCTCCAGTGCCATCACCATCTGATCGATGTCCTTGAGTAAGGGATGCTGGGCATCGTTGATGCTCTTCAGGTACTGATCGGTCCATCCCATCCGTTCCCGGACACGGTTGAACAGTTCTAGGCCACTGATCTCGAACATGGATTCATCGATGTCGAGAGGCGTTGGAGCTGTTTTGGATTCCATGTGGTAGTAACTCCTTTCATCAGGTTTGTTACCGCGTTTTTAATAATGCGTAGTCCATGGGTGGCTCATTACTAGCCACATGAAGGCATCAAGGGCAATGTTGACTAATATCCATCCGATTGCGTAGTTGATAGCAGCTCGGTCGTTTGGATCAATGAGTGCGTTACTTCCTTGTACATCGGTGTCGTGTGACTTGTCCCTTACTTGGAAAAATGACCATGTGAGGTATAGCGATAGGATCCACATTAGTGCGCACATCGTAATGAAGAAGACATGTGGGAAATTGATACCTATCCAGGTCGTGCCAATGAGTAGAAGTGGGATGGCTATCGCTGTTGTAACAACGTTTACTACGATTGCGATTCTTGAGGCGATGGCGTGAGTCCAATATGCAACACTTTTGGAGTGTGGCTCATTTTCTTGTTCTCCATTTAGGCGCTCGGTGACGATCTTTTTGGAAATAATTGTGATGAGGTTTGCTGTTATTACTACAGCAACGAATGTCACTGTGAGCCATAGTGGTGGGGTCCATGGGAGCATTGGTTGATCTCTTTTCTCTGTTTTGGTGTTGGGACGTGGGATGTTGAGATGATGAAGCCCCGTAGCGTGGTTACAAACCACGCTACGGGGCTTTGTGCGATCGTTAGATCAGCAGACGGTGCGTCCTTCGATGATGACGCAGCCGGGGCGATCTGCCTGGCCGGGACCGAAGTCAATGCGACCGTCACCCGAGCCAGAGTTGTTGGCCGGAGGGTTGGGCGCAGGTGCAGGAGCAGGAGCCGGAGGGGTGTAGGAAGATCCACCGGAGTAGCTCGGGTTGTTCGAGCCGCTGTTGCTGCTGCCTCCATTGCCGTTGTAACTGTATGAAGGAGCGGGGGCGTTGTTGTTGCCCGTCGACGCACCCTGTTCAGGCGTGGTGGAAGCGTTCGAGGCGCTGCCAGCCTTCGCATCCTGGTAGGTGGTGATAGCTTCCTGTAGTGGTGCCACGGAAGCCGTCACCTCAGCAGCCTTCTGCTCAACGGTCTTCGCCTTCTCGATGGAGGCCACAGCCTCATCGTAGGTGGTGACCGTCACCGTGGTGGACAGGGTGTGAGACTCGGTCTCCACGGCCTTGAGAGCATCGTATGCAGCCTTTACGGATGCGTCAGACTCCATGTTGGGGTCTGCCTCGACAGCGGCGATCTGCTCTGCTGCACTCTGCTGGGCAGTTGCGAGGTTCGACTTGGCAGTGTCCATCAGCTCGTTGGCCTCGTCGGTGGCCTTGGTCAGACGGTATGCGTCACGCGTATTGACGAACGACTGGGTCTGATCCTTGATGGCCTTGATGGCGGCATCAACAGAGGTGGTGTCGGGCTCACCCGAGCACTTGCTCTTCTTGTTGTCGTTAGCATCAGCATTCACCTTGGCGTCCTCAGCCTCCTTGGCGCTCTTGGCAGCGTCGATAGCCTTGCTCAGGTCGTTGATGGCAGTCTGCCCCTCAGAGGACAACGGGAAGCCGTCCGTGTGTGCGAGGCGAGTACCCTCGCCGGGCTTCAGGGACGCGTCGACAGTCTTCAGTGCGTCCTTAGCGTCCTGGATCGCCTGATCCAGCTCAGCGGTCTTACCAGTGATGAGTTCCTGGTAAGAGGTGCAGTTCTTCGCGATGTTGGAATGCGAGCCGAAGACTGCGATACCGATACCTGCGATAGCGAGGATTACGGCAACAGACGCAGCGATCGCGGCGATGATCTTGTTGCGCTTCGACCACGTGCGCGGGTCGAGGTTGTTCTTAGTGGTAGTCATGGTGATGTTTTCTCCTTGATGATGGTGATTGATATGTGGTTCGGGTGTGGGGCGATTACCTTGGCCACATGGTCACCATCATCAAGGGATATTGATTAGGCGTCCGTGTTGGCCTCGGGATCTTGGTCTGCGAGGTGGACGTAGGTGGGCATCGCCACGACACGGATGTATGTGTCGGGGTCGATGTTGGACGGGGTCATTCGATACTCCGGTGGGAGCATCAACGTGATGAACGTGTCGTGAACACGCTGACCATTATCGTCGGAGCGCAGGATCTCGTCTTGCACGCGAACGAGGATGTTGTTCTCGTCGGGCGGTAGGGAGATGTTGCCTTCCTCTGCGTTGATTGCCAGGTTCTCGGCAGCTGGGACGACGATCGTTGTCATGATGTCCTCGTTTTCAAGGACATTGAGAATGCCCTCATCGTCAACGAGGCGGGCGCTGTAGCCGTTCTTCTTGAGCCAACCATTCAGGTAGGCGTTGTTCGTGACGACATTGACCTCGACATGGGGGATGTCGATGAGGGTACTGATGTCGTCATCATTGTTGATCGACTGCGGGATGTCGTTGGCGACGTGTGGGAGAAGCGCAAGATTCATCCGCGCGATGGTCTCCGCTACAGTCTCTCCGAGCTGGAACACCTTCGTGTTGGGCTCGGTCGCAACAGCGATAGTGATCGTGTTGTCGGTGTCGGTCATATAGATGGCTCCTGTCTGTCGTTTTTCATGGCTCTTATCTGGCCATGTATTGGCCACGATAAGACTCTTCTCAACTGCTCGGCTCGCCAGCGGCGAGCTGATCTGTTGGAACGAAATGATTGCAGGAATCATTGTTGAAATGATTTCCATCTTTCGATGAAAAGCCCGGTGCCACCTGTGGTGGCACTCGATGTATCGGAGCATGTGGAACAGACAGCCCGAGGCAGGGGTGGGTTGTTCCACATGCGATCCAGTGATCCTTACTGATCCGACTGATTATGCGCTGCGTGCTGAGACTTGTGAGAGTCTCAGTGAGATGCGTTTGCGTCATGTCGGATGGGATCTCTGTTCATTACTGCTTGCTGTTGCTTGTATGAGGTTGTTGCGACCCACTGTGCATTTTGTTTGTTATGTACGGGTTGCATATTGTGTGCATATTTGGTTGCACACTAGATGCCAATAACCTCATGAGCAGTGTTGGTACGGGGTGCATCCACCCCTGTATTTCCAGTCACTGTATTTCCTGTGATGGAACCTGTGGTGACCGTAGTGACACTCGGTACAGCCTGTGGATGTACGGTTACCGAATCCTGTTGCTCTCTATTGTGTGCAACTCTTACGTTTTTGCGCGAAGTATCAAAAACGTAAGAGTTGGGTGACGAGCAACAGGTGTTTCTTAGGGTCTGAGTGATGAGACCGTGAATCGTATATGTTGATGAGGCAGGTGTGATCTTATCTTGTGCCTCCCTCAGCGACATATACGACCAAGGTGGTTTGTAGTCATCGATTTGTGAATCGTAGATTAGGGTCTATGATTTGTTTCCCATCGCCTTGGGACACGGGACTCATCGCGAAGACCCGATGGCACAGATGCATCAACAATGCGTCTGTGCCGTGTTTCAAGCGTCTGGAACAGACGCGCAGAGGGCACCCGAGACAGCCCCAGTGGGGCTGTGGAGGGCAAGCCTGTGAAGCGATAGCGAAACAGGCGCAGTAAGAGCCCCAAGGAGCGTAGCGACGCAGGGGTGAGGGAGGGGTCGAAGCGGAGCGAGACCACGACCGAAGGGCTGTCGGCTATGCCGACCGAAGGAGTACGCGTAGCGTACGACTGAGCCAGCCCCTCTTATGCCCTTTTTTTACCCCATCCACCGCCAGCGACCATTAGGGAGCGAAAGGTGGGCAAAGTGGCGTAACGAAGGGGAAAACAGGCGATACCACCGGGGGTGGTACCACGGGTCGTTGAGGCGGTACCGCCTCCGAGACGTGGTCCCACGGGTGCCTGTTTTCCCTGTTAAGACGGGGTTTAGGTGGTACCACGGTCCGAGCTTGCTTGGCACCGTGGTACCGCCATGCGGCTTCAGCCGCTGTAACAGGGTGACGAACCGAGCGAGCGCAGGTTTGGCACACTGTTGTGACCCCCGTCTTGCCGGGTCGTGAAACGGCCCGTAAACGCCGTAAAGGAGCACGGTGTAACCGGGCTCCGTTGACACTCTGTAAGGCCCTGAGACAGGCTGTTGTGGCACCGCATTGGGACAATGTGGGACACGGCAACAGACTGGTTCAGGGACGTTTGTTTCTGCGCACTGAGACATTGAGGCAGCAGCTGAGATAACAGCTGCTGGGGAGTACACCAGATGGAGTTGCATCTGGTGTCTGAGAACGCTTGTTTTATACCTGTTTGAAGAGCGCAGAAACATGTCGGCGAAGCCTCCATTAACAGTCCACCGGATAACGCGTAACACCGGCTGATACACATGCTTCATTGCATGTGAAGCAGCCGGTGTTATATAGCGCTTATATTGAGTTATCCGGTGGTGTATCACTGCCACATGCAACAGGGTTATAACGACTTTTTATAAAGCCCTGTTACATGTGTGAAAACCATGTTGTTACGTAGTTGTTGTATGGCTGCCTATTCCCCATCTGAGACTATCTCTCTTTTCGAGCGTGTCTCAGATGGGGGTACAACAGATAAAACAGAACGTGAATCACCACATGTAACAACCTGTGTATAAACAGCTGCGTAGCAGTGTTGTATATGTGGTGTGGAAAGACTGTTTCGCGTAGAGGCTGAGAACCCATTTATCTGTGCCTCGTATCAACGTCTTGAAACAGCCCAGTAACAGCGCTGTAGCGCTGTTGTAACATGCGTCCGTATCACGGTTGTGACCATCGATCGATACTGCCTAAATAAACGTCGTGATGCATGGTTATGAGGCCCTTGCTGTCCCTTTAGCCCCGGTTGATGACTGCGTGAATGCAGAGCTGCAACCGGGGCTGTAATGCAACATGGCTGCGTACCCGGCCACGTCGATGCGTCTGTTGCAGGCGCAATGGTGACCAGATAATGGCCAATGAAAGACCAATAAGTGGTCAATGGTGACCAGTTTGGAGCCAGATAAGCACCAGAGACAGTAGTAGGTCTTTATCTGGTCCAATGATGGCCAGATAAAGGCGCTTTGTTGGCCGCACTATGACCAGTGGTACCCCATGGTCGTTATCGGGTTCTTTGTTGGCCTTATAACGGCTCATTATTAGACCATGTAAGAGCCAGGAGACAGCCTGGATCAATGATGGGTCGATAATGGCGCTTTGTTGGGCTTATGTATGGCGCAATGGTGGCCACAGTATGGCGCTTTCCGGGTCAGGAAAAGCCTGGTAGATGATGGCACAATGGTGGCCATGAAAGCGCCAGCGGTTAAGACAGCACTGCCAGCGCCAAATGAAAAACCCCCGGACACAGAAGCCTGTGTCCGGGGGTTTGCGTGTTGCTGCTGTGGTCAACATGTATGTGGTTTCTGCTTCGGTTGAGGGACTGAATACGGTATAATGCTGTGGGCCTACGCACACTGACTACCTGTTCAGGTTTGACAGGTTAGTACGTAGAGACCAATGATCAAGATCAATGACAAGACCGAAAGAGAGGTGTGATCTCTATGAAGATCCCTCGTCAATCCAGCAAGCAGTCCATTCGACCTGGCTTGCGTCGGCTGCCTGTGATGGCAGCTCTGACTGTAGCGATGGGCGCATCTGTCGCAGTGCTACCTACTTCTGCCGCAACTGCCGCGCCTGCCAGTGCAGACAGTGCAGCTTCGTCCTCGTCTGCTGCCGGGCTACCGGCAGCTGTAGCGAGTGGTTACAAGCTCGCGTTCCATGATGAGTTCGACGGCGACAAGCTCGATACCACCAAATGGGGCTATCAGTACGGTTGCTTCGATCCCGCTCAGCGATCGCAAGCGCAGTACACGGACAGCCCTGATAATGTGTCTGTGCGAGACGGGGCTCTGCACCTGACTGCACGGTACTCACCTACGAAGACCAAGTGGGACGGCTCGCAGATCGCTCGTACCTGCAAGGACGGCAGCACGACCTATGATGCGCCGTTCACGTCCGGCATGGTCACTACAAAAACAAAAGACGGCAAGGTGCTGTACGCAGCGCCAGGAACCGGCTTCTATGCCGAGGCGCGCGTCAAGCTTCCGACCGCACGTTCGTCCTGGTCTGCCTTCTGGGGCACTGGTACCAAGGGCGGCTGGCCTGGTAACGGTGAGATCGACGTGTTCGAGAGCAAAGGTTACGACCCGAGCTTCTTGATGAGCAACATCCACACTCCCAGGGTCGGCAACCCCAAGAAGACCACCCAGCACCAGGGCATGATGAAGGGCGACACGGCTACGTCTCAGACTGAGTGGCATACCTACGGTGTCTTGAAGACTGCTGATGCCATCGAGTTCTATTTCGATGGGAACATGACTCACCGCGTGAAGATGCAGGATATGAAGGGCGCGAGCAACCCCTTCGCGGATCCAGAGAACGGTCTGGTGCTCAAGCTGAACCAGATGGTGGGCGGCAGCTACTTGGCCAAGCACGACAATTGGTCGGATAAGACCTTTGTCGATGCAAGCAAGTACGCGGATGACTACAAGAGCGCGGACGGCGCTGGTTCGACCATGTATGTCGACTACGTGCGCGTGTACGAGCCCAAGACTCAGGCAGATGAGCCAGTTCAGCCTGAGCCTACTCCTGCGCCTGAGACTCCGACTCCTACGCCTGCTCCCGAGCAGCCTGCCCCCACTCCGTCTGAGCCTGCCCAGCCCGCTCCTGCTCCTGAGCAGCCCGCGCAGCCTTCTGAGCCTACGCCTACCCCGGCACCTGAGAATCCTGTGACTCCAGCACCTGAGTCACCTGCCCAGCCTGAGAATCCAGCTCAGCCAGCAGATCCAACTCCGGCACCGGCCCCAGAGACTCCGGCCCAGCCTGAGCAACCGGCCCCTGCGCCTGCGCAGCCTACTCCTGCGCCTGCTCCTGAGCAGCCAGCACCGGCCAAGCCTTCTCAGCCTGCGCCTGTGACTCCGGCACCTGCTAAGCCCACTCCGGCCAAGCCGACCCCTGCACCGGCGAAGCCGACTCCGGCCAAGCCCCAACCAGCACAGCCTCAGCCAGCTCAGCCGTCTGATAACCAGACTGACCAGAACAGCCAGCAGTCCGGTCAGGCAGAGCAGAACAGCCAGCGGTCTGAACAGGAGGGGCAGAGCAAGCAGACTCAGCCAGAGCAGCCCAAGAAGTCACAGAAGCCTAGTGCCGATCGTTTGGCGAACACGGGTATGACTTCGTGGTATCGCCCGGTCGTTGTCATGTGGCGGAGCTTCTGTGGCTGGATCACCAGCTGGTGGTTCTGGTGACAGATTGATCCGGTGAGCCACATAAGCTCAGTGCCCTGTGAAAAAAAGAAAGCCCCTGCGGGTCTTCGCTGTTACCAGCGTTGACGCCCGCAGGGGCTTTCAGGGTTTAGGAGAGAGGAAAGGTGTGGTTAGGGAGGCTAGGTGAGCTTAGATGGGCTAGGCGGGTTTAGATGCGTGGGCAGACAGAGCGAACAGAGCTCAGTCCACGAAGTAAGCGATGGTGTTGGCAGTCAGGAAGATCGCACACCACACGACGAGCGTGACAGCAAACAGCCTGAGGCCAGGGGTGGTGTCAGCGTAGATCCACTCATAGAGGTTGGTGAGCTTGTTCTTCAGCATGGTTTGGTTCCTTTGCGTGAGAGAAGCGAGAGGTAGAGAGGGTTTCTATCAATTCAGGATTCGGGGCGTCGATAGACGCCCTGCTTCTACGAGGGGGGGAGGTATCCTTGTTGTGGCGTGAGCCAAGCAACACGAATCCAAGAACCAAGGAGGTTTAATCATGAGAATTATGAGCGAGATTGTGGATCCGGAGGGATGGCTTGCGCCACTCCCCAGACGAATCGATTGGTCAATGAACAGCTATACTCACCCGAAGTGGCTCAAGGTTCCACCTTTTGACGATAATGCGGAGGGTTTTGACGTGTTGAACCCAGTAGAGAATGTCAGCTCTGCTTTGGTTGATGCGGTTGTTGATTGTATGGCTCGCTTTGCGTTGGGAGTTTCTGTAGAAAAGGCATTTTCGATGCCTTTGAGGTATTTCCAAGCGCACAGGGGGCGTAGCGAGGCATCGGACCTTATGAATGCCATCAAAGGTCTGGACGACGGATCCATCATCAACGCTGTGAAGCTGTTTAGGTTTGCTGACTATGATGATCGTTTTGGTATCGGGCACCTTCCATTTAATGAGGGTATTGAGCCCGATGAAGCGACGATCCAGAACGTGAGAATGATGGTCGAACGCTCGCTTCGTTTCTTCAAACCGCGTGGCCCAGAGTGGTGGAATGGGAAGATGCCTGAGGGGTTCACGCTCGCGCGTGAGAGCTTTGTCCCTGTTCGTATACCTGACGGAGACGCTATGTTGCCTGATACCTGTTGGGATCTCAAGGCATCAGAGTCATGCCCGACGACGTATGATGTGCTTCGATTGATCATGTACCGTTTTATAGGGATTTGTTCGAATTGTCCATGGTTGTTCCGAGATATTCCCTATCTAGGTGTCTACAACCCCCGTCTGGATGAAGCCTATCGGATCAACGTTGGCGACATCTCTGAGGATATGATTGCCGAGGTTGAGGGATGTGTGATCTACCACGCTTTGCGTCGATTGCGATCATACCTGATTTAGAAACATAGCCCCTCTGAGACAGCGCTCCTGCCAACAGGCAAGGCTACGTCCCAGAGGGGCTATCTGCGTTGTTAGGTTAGGATCTCGTCACAGATCAACGGGTCGGAAGTCGTTTGCGAACAAGTGCTTGGCGCACTGCAACGGCGAGCACCTATCGAAGTACTCCCAATGCTTCAGCTCGCTCATGATTTGGCACGCGGCTCGCAACACAACTGGCTCCCTGTAATCCCACGACTTTTCATCGCACAGCTTTTCCGGTGTGAGATCCTCCAGCGGGGTGGGCCCGACATCCAGACAGTCGATCCGGTTGATGTTCACACCGTACACTGTTGCGCAGTTCTGGATGTAACCCGGCATGATGAGCGACGGGAAATCCCACGATGTGTCGCGTCGCTCCACATCAGCTTCAGCAGCCTTCTGGCGAGCCCACTTGTCCTTGGTGAGACCGGGCAGGTTGATTTGATCCACGGGTGCTGTGACGGCCATCTTACCCAGCTTGTCTGCGTTGTCAGCAGACTGGGCAGAGTCGACAGTGCATGCCACAGGACGGCACTCGGCGGGCGAGTGTACAGTCTTCATCTTTGTCGCATGCGCGAGAGCACACTCAGCCGCCCATTCACCGAGAATACGGGGAATGATGACACAGCCGTCCGTGTTCCACCCCCAGAAGAGTGCGCCCTGGACGGGCTCGTCCTGGTACGCCGCCGACTTGTAGATCAGCCTGTCGCGCCTCGACGGGATGAGCACAGAGCCCTCCCAGTAATGGTCGCCGTCTGAGTCTTCGTCGAATGCTTCGACGAGAATGCCACCGTAACCGAGGTCGTAGACATCAGCTGCCTTGTGGTAGTAACGGATGTCCTCAAGGGCCTTGACGAGATCGCTTCCCGCTTCTGTCATGGACAGAGCCTGGATCATGGTGTGGGCCGCTTCGTGGTTCACGTGGTTCAACATGGTTGTTTCCTTTGAGTGTGAATTGTGGATGAGAGTAGGACTCAGTTCTGCGATCGGGACATCGAAGATGTCCTGCTAACAAGACACAGTGGTGAGAGAAGAAAAAATAGCTCCCCCACCCCGCCTCGTTCTCTGTTGAGCGTGTGTCGCCACACTGCTCTGAGAGAGGGTAGGGGTAGGGGAGCTATCTGCGTGTGTGGTTGTGTCTTCCTCAGTGAATCCACTCAATGTCAGGCGCTTTGTCTCCAAAGCATTCCTGCTCGTTTTCATATAGGAAGATTTGGACAATCTCCCCAAAGCGAGATCCACTGCCACGGATTTCGGAGAACTGCATGTACCGGTATGGTCCGATTCGGAAGTCAACGCGCCCATGCGTAACACTGCAATGATCCGCGTAGCTGTAATCGTTTCGGTACTCGGTCTCCAAATTCCAGTAGAACCAGCTTTCATCAACCACGTGACCAATGTTGTAGTTCATGACGCATCGATCAGAGTACTTGGCACTGTTCTTGATGTGAATGACCCTGTCATCCTTCAGCAGGATGTATGTATCTCGCCATTCGCTGTAGATGCCTTTGGCTCCTACATCCGCCAGCGGTTTAAGATCCTTGGTGCTGAATCGAAGTTCCTTCATGTTTTTCTTTCTTGGTGTGTGTTTTGAAACGTTTTTGTCAGGGCACGCTTACCAGCGCATATTGGCGGCCCCATCTGTCGTTGATGCGCCGCGCGTATCGGTCCCACGTTTCCCATTGGATGCGTGGGGTGTTTCGCCAGATTCTGAGGATCATCGTGATGAGCCGCTTTTCGTATGGCGATAATTCATCAGTGGTGGCGTACAGGATGCCGTTTGTATCCCAGGTACACACAATCTTGCCCGTGAGGCAGTTGCTGACGAAGTAACCTCGCATTCCACGGCTCAGGACATACTTCGTCCCGAGCTGCCTGGTGCCCATAAACTGTAGATCAGGGTAGATTTCTGTGAGGGTGTTCCTGATTGTCATAGTCATGCGCTCAGCCTCTCAGTCTTCACTCTCGTAGGCCAGGTATTCCTTGTAACTACGGCAGTTGTACTGATGCAGCGAACGCTTGAACTCCTGCCGCTTGCTGCGCTTCTTAGCGCGACGAGCAGCAGCTCGGGGCTTGCCCGGTGCATCGCCACAACACGTGCAGTCACGGCCACCAGGGCCGTACGGACACGTGCAACCGATCATGGTTGCGTGGGTGGGACTGCTCAGAGACAGAGCATCCAGAGCATCGAAGCCATCAGCGAAGCTATCGGGGCTGTAGTAATCGTTGGAACGCTTGTTGCGACGGGGCATCGCAACCTCCTTTTATATATGTGGGGATGTGTGGGTTGTTGGGGTTGTGTGGT
>ERZ773069.1071-NODE-1071-length-16702-cov-9.746741_pt1 | contig 16702 bp, 24 predicted proteins | sample MGYA00580619_ERZ773069 | MGnify/ENA primary metagenome ERZ773069 (study PRJEB29015, sample SAMEA2738007) | human oral metagenome | biome: human oral; feature: human-associated habitat; material: dental | place: China | collected 2108 ...
TAGAATTACGAAAAAAATTAGAATTAAATAACATTTATTTACTTTGTAATGCTTCGGTTATTAATGTTTATCCTTCTGGAATGCAAAAAGAATTTGGAGGGACAAAGGCGTATAAATTACAAATGGGGAAACAAGCAACTTTAAATGAAGTAGTAGATATTTTTGATTATGATAGTGAATTAAAAATTGGTAGTGTTAAAGAGCAGGAAGAATTTTATGAAAATTGGTTAGAAAGTTTTTAATGAGAAATTGTTGCTATGCTTTAGGAGCAATAGGAACGGAAGAAGCAAAAGAAAAACTAGTATATAATATTGAAATAAGAGGAGAAAAGTAAAATGCAAGAGATTACAAATTTAAGAAAAAATATCATAGAAATATTAAAAAATAAAAAAGAAAAATTAAAATTAAATAATATATTGATAAATATAGTTAAAGACAATGAGAAGGAATACTATATAATTTTAGAAAAGGAGAAGTACTGGGCATCTATTGTAATAGCTAACCCTTATTATGCACCATATAAAAATGTTTCATTTGAAATATATAGAGTAGATGATGCAAAAATAATTTCTTCCTATTATGATAATGAAAATATAACTTTTCATGAAAATATAGAAAAAATAAATGAAATTATGGATTATTTTATAAACATAGGTTGAAAGTATTACCAAATTTTTTAAATGAGCAAAAAAATTGAAATACGAAGTTATAAAGGAGAATAAATGAAATGGAAGAAGAAAATAATAAACTTTTAAATATAATGATTGAGTTAATGAAAAGTAAAAATAAAAATGAGATAAAAAATAAATTCAATATTAACGATAAAGAAAAAGTAAAAATTATTAAAAAAGGGCTAGAAGAGGCTTATGATGAAAAAGACGAAGATAAGCTTTATTATGTATGCTCAGCAATATGGGAATTTAATTTACATACTGAAGAATGGATAAATGTTTTATGCAAATTATCAAAAGAAAATTGGCATAACGAACATGAGGATTTTGCAAGTTATTTTCAAGAAATGAGGTCACCAAGAACGATAGACTGTATATATGAACTAGTAATTTCAAATTTTGAAAAATACCGTTGGGATGATAATTTTGCATTAGTGAGAAAATGCTGTTTTGCTTTAGGGGATATAAATACTCCTAAGGCGAAAGAAAAACTGGAATTATTATTACAAAGTGATGAAAAAATGATAAGAAAACATGCGATGGAGCAGTTAACTAGATGTGATTTTACAAATAAAGATGTTGAATGAAAGGATTAATTATGAAATCCCACATCTTAAAATCTTTATTCAATTGTGGTATAATAATTTATAAAATAAAATTGACGATATTAATTAAGAAAGGAAAAAAATATGATAACCGCCTTAAAAGGAATGAAAGATAGATATTCTGACGATGTGAAAAAATACGATGCGATTGTAGATGCTTCAGAAAAAGTTTTTGGAAAATATGGATTTGAGCGAATAATTACGCCGATTTTGGAGGAAACGGAGCTTTTTAGAAGAGGTGTTGGAGATGAAACTGATGTTGTTTCAAAAGAAATGTATGATTTTAAGGATAAGGGAGAAAGAGATGTTACAATGCGTCCAGAAGGGACTGCGGGAGTTGTAAGAGCGTATCTTGAAGCTGGATTTCATAAGTCTTCTCCAATAGTGAAATGGTTTTACAATGGTCCAATGTACAGATACGAAGCACCGCAAAAAGGTAGAATGAGAGAATTTCATCAAACTGGAGTGGAAATGTTTGGTGTAAGAAGTGCATATCTGGATGCAGAAATTATTAAAATGGGTTGTGATTTTCTTGAAGAGCTAGGAATTACTGGATTGGTTGTGGAAATTAACAGCTTAGGAAATGTTGAATCGAGAAAGAAATATATTGAGGATTTGAAAAACTTTATGTTTGAAAGACTTGAAAAATTGAGTGAAGATTCGCAAAAAAGATATGAAAAAAATCCTTTGAGAGCTTTGGATTCTAAGGATAAAGGCGATCAGGAAGAGTTTAAAAATGCACCAAAACTTTACGATTATTTGGATGAAGAAAGTAAAAAATATTTTGAAGACACTAAAAAATATTTGGAATTATTAGGTGTGAATTATGTCGTGAATGATAAATTGGTCAGAGGACTTGACTATTATTCGGACACAGTTTTTGAAATTAAATCGAATAAATTGGGGTCGCAAGCGACAGTTCTAGCGGGCGGACGATATGACAGATTGCTTGAAATATTAGGAAATGCGAAGGTTCCTGGAATAGGATTTGCCGCTGGAATGGAAAGAATTGCAATGTTAATGGACGATTCTATAATTTCTGAAAATAAAGAAAAAATTTATGTGATTTATTTCGATGATACAAAAGAATATTTTGTGAAAACAGTAAATGAACTTAGAAAAAATGGGATTAAAGTAAACTTTGACTATAACGCAAAAAGTTTTGGAGCACAAATGAAAAAGGCAAACCGTGAAAATGCTGAATATGTGTTGATTTTAGGGGAAGAAGAGCGAGATGAAAACGTGATTATGGTTAAGAAGTTTAGTACTGGGGAGCAAAAAAAATATGGCTTCGAGGAAGTTTTGGAGATTTTGAAATAAGTTGTGTAAGTTAAACTGCGGAAAGGGGAAAAATTGAAGTTTGTGGAGTTGATGCGAGTATGAATATGAAAGAAATATTTTCGGATGTTTTGGCAAATTATGATAGTGAAGTTATAAAACTTATTTCAGAAAAATATGGATTTAGTGAAATGGAATCAATGAGAAAATTTTTGTATTCAGAAACTTATGAAATGCTTTCAGATTTTGAATTGGAAATGTGGGAATTTAGTCCATTAGTAATTTTAGACATGTGGGAAAATGAGAAAATTACTGGAGATCCTAGAAATTCTGTGTATATAAGAGGTGAGAGTGGTGTCTAAAAAAATGAAGTTTTTTGTGTATTTGCTGGAAAAATATGCAGAATGGAAAAATGAGAATGCAAAAAATATTTTAGAAAAGTGGGATAAACTTTTGGTAACTGAAAAAATATTTGATATGTATGAAATGTATCATATAGAAGCGATAGAAAATGCGTTTGAAGATATTGAGCTGATTTGTGCTGAAAAAGAGGCATTGGATTAAAAATTCAAAAAGATTTAACTATTTTTATTGATTAAAATCAAGGATAAAAAAAAATATATATTAGATCTGTTTGATAACCATATAAACTTAAATTTAATAAAATAAATATTCTGAAGTAAGGGGGTTGACCTCTTGTAGAAAACTTAGGTTATCAAATATATCTTATAAAAAAATTAAAATATAAAATCATTAAATAAAGAAAGGACAAAAAATGTATAGAAACTATAAATTAAATGAATTAAGAATGGAAAATATTGGCGAAGAAGTGACTTTGTCGGGATGGATTTCTAAAGTTAGAGATTTGGGGCACTTTGTGTTTATTGATTTGAGGGATAGATATGGAGTTACTCAAATTTTGTTGAATGAGGAAGTTTCTGGGAGTGAACTTTTTGAGGAAGCTAGAAAGTATAAGAATGAATGGGTTTTGAAGGTTACTGGAGTTGTGGCTGAGAGAAGTAGTAAAAATAAAAATATTCCGACTGGGGATATTGAGATTGAAGCGAAAAAAATTGAGGTTTTAAGTCGAGCAAAGCAGCTGCCGTTTGAGATTAGTGAAACTGGAAATCTTAGTGAAAATATGAGATTGACTTATAGGTATTTGGATATTAGAAGACCGAAAATGTTGAATAATATTATTAAAAGAAACGATATGCTGTTTTCGATTAGAAAATTTATGAATAAAAATGGATTTTTGGATGTCGACACTCCAATTTTGGCAAAAGCGACACCTGAAGGTGCGAGGGATTTTATCGTACCAAGTAGAACTAACAAAGGGGATTTCTATGCGTTGCCACAATCGCCACAATTGTTTAAGCAAATACTTATGGTTTCTGGAATTGACAAATATTATCAATTGGCAAAATGTTTTAGAGATGAAGATTTGAGAGCGGATAGACAGCCTGAATTTACTCAATTAGATGTGGAAATGTCGTTTGTTGAGCAAGAAGATGTGATTTCAATGGCTGAAAAATTGACAAAGACAGTATTTAAAGATGTTACAGGAATTGAAATTACTGAAAAATTTCCTCAAATGAGCTATGATGATGCGATGAATTTTTATGGTTCAGATAAGCCAGATTTGAGATTTGATATGAAATTGATTGATTTGTCTAAAGAAACTTCTGACTGTGGATTCGGTGTGTTTGAAAATGCGTTGAAAGATGGTGGAAATGTAAAAGCAATTGTTGCGCCAAATGCAAAAAAATTCTCAAGAAAATATATTAAAGATTTGGAAGATTATGTGAAAACATACTTTAAAGCAAAAGGTCTGGCGTATATTAAAATGAATGAAAATGGAGAGATAAATTCTCCAATTGCGAAATTCTTCTCAGAAGAAAAATTGGCACAAATTATTGAAAAATTGGGAATTAAAAATAATGAAGTTGCGTTAATTTTGGCTGATAAATATAAAGTTGTGCATGATGGATTGGGAGCATTGAGATTGAAATTGGGAGAAGAACTAGAATTAATTGACAAAAATGCATTTAAATTCTTATGGGTAGTTGATTTTCCTATGTTTGAGTGGAGTGAAGAAGAAAATAGATATAAAGCACAACACCATCCGTTTACTTCGATTAAGGAAGAAGATAGAAAATATCTTGATACGAATGAACTTGCAAAAATCAAGACAGATTCATACGATATTGTCTTAAATGGTTATGAAATCGGTGGAGGAAGTATCAGAATTCACGATGAAGATTTACAAGCAAAAGTTTTTGAAAAATTAGGATTCAGTCAAGAAGAATTGGAAGACAAATTTGGATTTTTCTTGGAAGTGTTGAAATATGGGGTTCCGCCACATGGAGGACTTGCTTACGGAATTGATAGATGGCTTATGGCAATGTTGAAGGAAGACTCAATAAAAGAAGTAATTCCGTTCCCTAAAACTAATAAAGGACAAGACTTGATGACCGGAGCACCTGCGGGAATTGAAGAACAAGTTCTTGAAGATGATTTGAGATTGAAATTGCTGGAAGTTGAAAAAGAAGATTAATAAAGTCTCCCACTTTTTTATAGGAGTGGGAGAAGTTTTACTCAAAAATTGGGAAGTGAGGTATCTAAAATGATTTTAATATTTGGAACGAAAAGAAAGTTTAAAAATTTAGGAACACTAGAAAATTGTCATTGCTCAAGATGCAACAATACATCTGATTGGAATTTTATGGAATATCGTGACTGGTTTACTTTGTTTTGGATACCAGTTTTTCCGATAAGTGCAAGGAAAGAATATTTGGAATGTCCGATTTGCCATCAGGCTTATGAGGTGCCAAAGAATTAACTGTGTGAATTAAATTAATAGATTTAAAGAAATAAAAAAAGTATTTAAAAGTTTTTCTATTGACAAATTAAAAAAATGGGGTAACATAGGAATGTAAGAAATATTAATTAAGGAATAAAAGAAGGTGTAATTATGAATAAAGAACAATTATTGAAAAAATTAAAAGGTAAGTTGATTGTTTCGTGCCAGGCGTTGCCTGGAGAACCTCTTTATATAGAAAATGGGACTATAATGCATCTTATGGCTATTGCGGCAGAACAGGCTGGAGCAGCAGGAATAAGAACAAATGGAATAAGAGATATTGAAGAAATCAAAAAAAACTTAGATTTACCTGTTATAGGATTAATCAAAAAGCAATATGAAGGCTTTCCTCAGCATATAACTGTAACGATGAAGGAAATAGATGATTTAGTGAAAGCTAAAGCCGATATAATTGCACTAGACTGTACAATGAGAGAACGCCCTGAAGCAAAAACAATAAATGAATTTATAAAAAAAATTAGGGAAAAATATCCTGATTTGCTATTAATGGCAGATATTTCAACATTTGAAGAAGGTGTGAATGCTGAGAAAGCTGGTGTAGATTTTGTAGGAACAACACTTAGTGGCTATACTCCCTATAGCAAAAAATCAGAAGGGCCTGATTTTGAATTAGTAGAAAATCTTGCTAAAACACTTCATATTCCAATAATAGCAGAAGGAAAAATACACGAGCCGAAGCAGGCAAAAAAAATGCTGGAATTGGGTGCATTTGCAGTAGTTGTCGGAGGTGCTATAACAAGACCTCTTGAGATTGCTCAAAGATTTGTTAGGGAAATGGAGAAATAAAAATTAGTAATTAAAAATAAATATTATAGAAAGGAAATTATTGAAACTGTTTTAGAAAATAACAAAGAGAGGACGAAATGCAATATTTTAAATGGTTTCAATATATGGTATATGCTATGAAAAATAATGGAATTTTTGCAGTATTACAGAAAATAGGTAGGGCTTTTATGTTACCTATCGCAGTATTGCCAATGGCGGGAATACTTTTAGGGGTGGGAGGTTCTTTTACGAATCCTGTTCTTATAAAAACATATAATTTAACTTTTCTTGAACCAGGAACGCCGTTAAATTATCTTATGCAGTTGTTTTCTAACGTAGGATTGTTTGTTTTTGCAAATTTACCTTTACTGTTTGCAGTTGGTGTAGCTATAGGACTTGCAAATAAAAATAAAGAAACTGCTGCTTTATCAGCTGTTTTAGGATTTTTGCTTTTTCACACTATAATAGGAACAATTTTGAGTTTTAAAGGAATAACTCCTGATTCAGTAACTTATGATGCTCTTATTGGAAAAGGTTTGAGTGAAGCTGCGGCAAGAGGGACAGCGGCATTGTATGCAAAGGAACTTGGAATATTTACATTACAGACAGGTGTGTTTGGTGGTATTGTGTGTGGTATTGTGGCTTCGGCAATTACAAACAAGTTTTCAGATAAAAAATTACCTGATTATTTGGCATTTTTCAGCGGAAATAGATTTGTGCCTGTTATGACAATTATTTTATTTATTCCTTTGGCGGCAATATTTCCGTTTATCTGGCCTACAATTTTTATGGGAATTGTAAAAGCTGGAGAAATGTTTGCGGCAACAGGAGCGATAGGAACATTCTTTTATGGATTTACAATGAGATTGTTAAATGTATTTGGATTGCACCATGCGATATATCCTCTGTTCTGGTATACTCAGCTTGGAGGTTATCAGGAAGTGGGAGGACAGATGGTAGCAGGAGGGCAAAATATATTCTTTGCACAGCTTGCAGATCCAACAGTGAAACATTTTAGTGCAACAGCTACGAAAACAATGACAGGCGGATTTTTACCTATGATGTTTGGATTACCTGCGGCAGCTCTTGCAATGTACAGAACTGCAGATGACAAGAATAAAGCTGCTATAAAAGGAATATTGCTATCAGCTGCATTGACATCATTTCTTACAGGAATAACTGAACCGATAGAATTTACTTTCTTATTTGTAGCACCTGTACTATATGTAATTCACGCATTGCTTGAAGGACTAGCGTATATGCTAATGTATGTGCTTAATGTAGCAGTAGGAATTACATTCTCAAGAGGAATTATAGATTTTACTTTCTTTGGACTTTTACAAGGAAATGCGAAGACTTCATATTTTTGGATACTAATATTAGGACCTGTATACGCACTTGTGTATTATTTTGTATTCAAAACATTAATTCTGAAATTCAATATTCCTACACCAGGTAGAGGAGATTCTGAAAATAAACTTTATACAAGAAAAGACTATAACGAAGCTAAAGAAAATACAGAACTTATAGACAATATAGTAGTTTCATTAGGTGGAGCAGAAAATATAGAAAATATAGATGCCTGCATTACAAGACTTAGAGTTACTGTAAAAGATGCTTCTATAGTTGCTGATGATGCGAGATGGAAAGAATTGCAGGCAAAAGGTGTAATTCGTTCTGGAAAAGGAATTCAAGTAGTGTATGGAACTCAGGCTGAAACATATAAAAATCAAATAAGAGAAAAATATAGAATATAATTTTTACAAATTTTATTTGTTTTTTGTTTTAAAGTTCAAATTATACAAAAAATTTGATATAATTTTCTCAAGAAATAAAAAATAATTATAGACGTGAGGAAATAAATGATTTATTTTATTGGAGGAAAAAAGCAAAGAGAATTTAAATATTTTGAACTTTTGGAGAAAATTCGGAAAGAAAATATTGGAATTAGTGAAAGTTTTTTTGATGTGGATTTGAAGGAAAATGAAAAATTTTTGGAAAAAATAAATATTAATTCCATATTTTCAAGTCAGGAACTGGTTGTACTAAAAAGAGCGGAAAAGCTTAAAAATATTGAGGAAATTTTGAAATACATAGCAAATCTTGAGATAGTAAATAAGGAAATTATTATTGATTATGACAAGGAAGATGGGAAATTTGGAGTAAAATTAAAAAAGCTGCTAGATGAATTTAGTAAAAATAAGCAAATGGAAGTTTTTTTATTTCAGAAGGAAACAGAAGAGGAAATACGGGCTTATGTTGTAAATGAACTGGATATAAATGCAAGGGATGTGGCAATGCTTCTTGAAATGATAGGGAGCAATCCGTTTAAGGTCAGAAATGAAGTTGCAAAAATTAAGATTTTTCTGGATGGAAAAAAGTTTGATATTGAAAAAATTAAAAATATTGTATCTATTGAAAAAGATTATCAAATTTATGAAATGACCCGAAACATATTGTTAAACAATCCAGCGGATGTAATGAGATACTTGGAGCAAAAAAAAGAATATATGGGAATCTTGTATTCTCTTTACAATGAACTCGAAATAATGTACAAAATAAGCTCGTTAAAAATGAAAGGGCGAAAATTCAGTAAAAATTACAACACTTTTAAAATTGAATTTGAAGAAATAAAGGAAATTTTTAAATCCAATAACAGAATCCCAAATTCCTATGTAATTTTCAAAAAAATAGAACTGGAGCAAAACTACACAAATGCCAGTTTAAAAAAATTAATTTTTAGATGCTGGGAAATCGAAAAAGACATAAAGACTGGTAAAATAGAAATGGAAACAGGAGTGGAAATGTTAATTATGGAAATTTGCTCATTATTTAGAAAAAAATAATTTTAGAAATCCTAAAATATGAATAAATATAAACATCGAACAAAGATGTTTAAATAATTGATTTATAATTAGATTGCTTAAAAGCTACGTTAACTGAACTTGATAGAATTAAAAAAAATTAAAGAATACGAATAAAATTTGAAAGTAAACATAAAAGAGGTGTATTTCTAATGGGAATATTAAAAAAGATATGGGATATGCTGCCAGAAGGACGTCCGATTTGTGTGCCTAAGCCTGAAGCGTGGGGAGTAAAACAGGAGGAAGATAAAGAAACAGATAAAGATTTAAAGAAGAAAGATGAGGCGGAAAAAGTAAAGAAATAAAACTTATTGTGAAATTAAGTTTGAACATAAACTGATTATTTTCAGAAATAATAGAAGAGGGTGCATTTAGACACTCTCTTTTTTATTTTATAGGAATTTTTATACTAAATCCCATTTAAAAAATAGAAATAATTTTTTATAATAAGGGTGTTTGATAATGGATTTATAATCATTCAACTAAATTATTTTTAGATATTTTGATTAATAAATATTTTTTTATAATTACTATGTTTTTTCTTTTTTGCTTTCGCAGGATTGCTAATTGCCGTAAAACCTTATTTTGCAGTAAAGGTTTGAAAATCTAGAAACATAAAGCAGAAATATACAATTATAAAGAAATATGGTATAATAACAGCAGAATACACAGTAAAATACGAAATCAATATTTAGTACCAATAACGAAAACAGGAGATGATATTTTTTATAGTTCAAGAAATTGGAATAAACAAAAACTCATTATAGATGATTATATGCCAGATGAAAGTATAGATTATTTAATGATAAAGCTACTACAAGTTTAATGAATAAAATTGTAAATAGATGGACGGATTCTATTAAAGGTAAAAATACCAGTGAACTGGGATATAAAGATAGGCTAAAAGAACATAAAATAGTAGACTTTACTTTATCTAAGACTGAATTTACTGCACTGGGGAATACTAGTTTATTTACTTCTTCATATGGAAAAATAAAAAAAATAATGGAGGATATAATGTAAATATAACAGTACTTATTCAGTATAGAGATACTTTTGATGATGTGAAAAATATTTTAGCTTTAGGTTCACAAAGCAATCCGCGAAAAGAATTGGAAGGTGGAAACCCTTTTGGAATGGAAACACGAAAAAAAGAAATCAAGATTAATAAAACTTTAAAATCACTAAAAGAAATAGAAAATGAAGTAAAAAGAAAATTATCTCAAAGAAGATAGGAGTAATAGAAATGTTTAAAAAAATTATGCCAATAATCTTGATAATTATAATAGTGCTGTCTTTTAAATTACTTGTAATAAATAATTTTTATGTACCTAAAGAATTTTACTGGGATAGCTTTGATTTTAATTTTAAAGAAAGAGAATACTTTTTAGAATGGGAAGACGGATGTAAAATAATAGAAATAGGTAAAAGAGGTAAATACTATTATGGTAGGGTTATTTCAGGTGGAATAACATTATATAAGCCTGGAGAATATGATTACTCAAAATGTGAAGATGAATATTTTTTGATAGATTCTTCTAAGAGTTTGTCATTAAATTTATCATTAGATGGAGGTATTTACTATAAAAAGAAAGAAGATGTTTTAAATATTACAAAAGAGTATAAAGTAAAGAAGCCGTATGAATTTTTCATATTTTCTATATTAAGGTGGTAATTATTTAATTAAAAAGGATTGATATTTTTAAAAATAGAAATTAAAAGTAATCGTTGTTGTAAAAGACAGCGGTTATTTTTTTATATTGAATATAATTTGAATTTTTAAAACAATTTTTTACCCAGTAAATTTTATAAAAATAGTAATTTATAATAATTTCGGTTAAAAAGTAGTAATAAAATTTTTAAATAAACTTGACAGTGTTAAGATTTAGGTGTATAATCTTTACAGTGGTAAGATGATGAAAGTTAGGGGGAATTTAAATATGGAAAAAACTAAAAAAAGTTACCATCATGGAAATTTACGGGAAGAATTGATTGAAAAAGGGATAGAGGTGATAAATGAAGAAGGAGAAGAAAAATTATCTTTAAGAAAAGTAGCTAAAATGTGTGGGGTAAGTAATGCGGCACCGTATACATATTTTAAGAAAAAAAGCGATTTGCTTTACGCAATGAGTGATTATATCTGGGGGATATTGGCAACGGAACTTGATAGAACAAGGAAAAAATATGAAAATCAAGAGAATTTACTGGTAAAATTAGGAAAAACGTACGTTATGTTTTTTTGTGAGAATCACAGATATTATCATTTTATGATTTCAAGAAAAAATATGAAAATAGATTTATTTTCAAAGTTTTCAGAAATAGAAAATAATAACGAAAAAGCCTTTAGTATATTAAAAATTGAGGCGATAAAAATACTTGAAAAAATGGGAGTGTCAAATCAGGCTATGCAAGATAAAATTATAGCAATGTGGGCCTTGGTACAAGGATTAACAACAATAATGATTACAAATGATATAAAGTATTCTGAAAGCTGGGAAGAGAGAATAGAGGAGATAATAAAATCAGTTTGTATAGTAAGGTAACTTTAAAATATACTCAAATCCATTTGAAACGAAACTATTAAAAGTTATGTAAATTTAAGGTATTAGTAAAATAGTTATGGCGTTTAAGTTTAATTTTAAGACGTTTTATCATAGAATTGAAAGTTGCTGGTTATTGTAAGATTTTGAAACTTAAATTGTTAATATTTAGCAGTTAAATTTTAGATAGATTTTAATATATCTATGGAAGGTGAGAAATATGGAATTAATTATACACGATTTAGATGATGAAAAATTAGAAAATTTAAAGTGGAAAATTGAAAAAAAGGAAAAAATTACGGATAAAATAAAAGACAGTATAAATCAAAGGAAAATAATAGTTGGTGAAGATGTGTCTATAATTTGTGACAGCGGTAGAATTAAAAGCTGTATGGGATGTTTTGAATGCTGGATTAAAACCCCGGGGAAGTGTAAAATTAGGGATGGATATGAAAGTTTAGCAAAATTATATTCAAAAGCAGACAAAGTAGTAATTATAAGTCAATGTGTCTATGGTTCTTACAGTCCATTTGTAAAAAATGTGCTAGATAGGACAATTCCATATTTATTACCATTTTTTAAATTTAAAAATAAAGAGATGCACCATATCCCACGAAATAAAACAAAATTTGGATTAAATGTGTATTTTTATGGAAAAAATTTATCATCAAATGAAAAGATAGCCGCTAAAGAAATAGTAAAGGCTAATAGTGTGAATTTAGATGTGAAAACTTTTAAGGTTTCTTTTTTAGAAGATTAGGAGAATGATGAAATATGAAAATTAGTATAATAAATGGAAGTCCAAAAGCAATTAAAAGCAATTCTGAAATATTGGGAAATTATTTATCATCCTTACTTAAAGAAAATGAAATAAAAAAATATTATTCAATTTATTTTAGATTAAATGATGAAAATAAAAATGAAATTTATAATAGTGATGTTTTAATATTTCTTTTTCCATTATATGTTGATGGTATTCCGTCTAATTTATTAAAGTTGTTTGTAGAATTTGAGAAAGAAAAAGTTGTAAATCCAGCAACTAGAGTTTATTGCATAGTGAATAATGGATTTTATGAAAGTAAGCAAAATCGATTAGCAATTTTGCAGATAAAAAATTGGTGTGAAAAGGTTAATGCGAGATGGGGGCAAGGAATTGGTGTAGGTGCAGGGGAATTGTTGCCGCATTTGAAAAAATATCCATTGGGGCGAGGACCGCTAAAAAATTTAGGTAAAGTGTTAGATAAATTTTCTGCTAATATTCTAAATTTAAAAAGTGATGAGGATATTTATATAAATCCAAACTGGTTAAAAAGCCTGTATTTTTTTCAAGCCACAATTTCATGGATTTTAAAAGGCAGAAAAAATAATTTGAGAGTAAGGGAATTGTTTAAAAAAACCTTCTGAAAATTTTTCTCCAGAAGGCTTTTAAATATATTTTATTATTTTTCTTTTTTCTCAAAATATTCCCTAACAATCGGAACAACTTTTTCTCCATAAAGTTTTATTGATTTCAGCACTTCTTCGTGAGGCATTGAACCAACAGGCAAATGTAGCATAAATCTGTCTAATCCCAGCTCTTCGATTACTTTAATCATTTTATTTGCAACATCTTCTGGAGAGCCTACGAACATTGCACCATCAGGGCCTACTGAATTTAGGTATCTTTCCTTGCTTAACGGAGTCCAATGTGGACGTTCCTTTGAGATTTGATCCACAAGAGTTTTTGTAGGCCAGAAATATTTTTCTATGGCTTCTTCAGTTGTATCCCACACAAATCCCCAAGAATGTGCTGCAACTTTTAATTTTTCAGAACTATGTCCGATTTCCTTTCCGAATGTTCTGTAAAGTTGGATTAATTTTTTGAATGCCAATGGATTTCCTCCGATAATTGCATATACAATAGGAAGCCCCCTTTCGGCGATTTTTAATGTGGAATCTATGCTTCCGCCAGTTGCTACCCAAATTGGCAGTTTTTCATTGACAGGGCGTGGGTAAACACCTTTGTTATCGACATCGTGGGTAAATTTTTCACCTTTCCAGTTCAAAATTTCATTTTCGTTTATTTCAAGGAGCATTTCCTTTTTTTCTTCAAATAATTCTTCATAATCCTCAAGATTATAGCCAAATAACGGGAATGATTCTGTAAAAGAGCCTCTTCCAAGCATAATTTCAGCACGTCCGTTTGAGATGGCGTCTATTGTTGCAAAGTTTTGAAAAACTCTTATCGGATCGTTGGAGGAAATATTTGTTGTGGCACTTGAAAGTTTTATGTGCTTTGTGTTGACTGCTCCTGCGGCAAGTACTATTTCTGGAGCTGATACAGCAAAGTCAGGACGATGATGTTCTCCAATTGCATAAATATCTAATCCCAATTTATCAGAAAGTTCAATTTCTTCAATCACATTTCTTATACGTTCATCGTGTGAAATTACTTTTTTGCTTCCTTCAAGCGGTGTAGTTTCTCCAAATGAGCTTATTCCTAATTCTAACATATTAATTCACTTCCTTTTTTCATTTTTATTTAAATTTTATTTTTTATAAATTTCTTTTAATTTTTCGATTTCTTCATTAGTTATTTCGTGTCCGCTATCTAGCATTATTATCTGAAACTCTTCATAACCAATGCCTGAAAGTTGATTTTTTAATTTTACTACATCTGCGGCTGAAGCCATTAAATCTAAAGCGCCTGTTGTAGCAATAATTTTATTTTTTTCAGGCTTTTTCGTAAATTGCCAGATGTAAGGGTATAGTTGTATTGGCAATATCCGGGCGTTTTTCCAAAAGTCCGAGAGTAAAGTTTGCTCCGTTGGAATATCCGATGAATGTTATATTTTTATATTTTGAAATATCCATTAAATCCCAGTTTTTTAGAAATTTGTCAATTCTTTCTGAATAATCTTGTTTATTGACTTTTCCGTTTACAAGCGGATTAATGAATCTTCTATTTTTTCCAGTCCCCACATTCCCCAAAAAGCTGATTGCACTTGCATGGGAGTCCAGTTCGCCAGTTAAAAACAGCAAGTTGCTTTCATTTCCGCCAGTTCCGTGAAACAATACAAATAAATTGTCTGTTCCTTTTATGAATAAATGTTCCATTTTAAATGCACCTCTTCTTATTTTTTCTTTTTTATAATTTTATTGAAATTTAAAGTTTAGATTTTTTTCAATTCTTTCTCTTTTTCTTTCCAAAAATTCCGGTAAAAATAATGGAATTTCATCGAAGTCCTGTCCTTGTTCAGGCAAATCCTTTGAACTTCTGTCAAGCGGAGTCGCAGTTTCAAAAAGAAGATGGTTTGCTTCCCTGAAATAGCTTGAAACCATAAATTCCCTATTTTTTATTCCTGAACTTAAATAATTTTTTTCATCAATTTTTTGCTGTAATTCTTCCAAATCATCCAAACTTTCCACACCGAACGCAATGTGATGAATACCACCAACACCATTTCTTTCCACAGCGGAATCCTTATCTTCGATAATATGTATTTCATGTTTGAATGGACTGTTTTCAGATTTAAAAAGACTTATTTTCCAGTCGTAAAATTTTGTTTTGCCATATTTTTTGAATCCATAATAATCTTCAAGTATTTTTTGAGTCGGCTCTGTGTATCTTACACGCAAATAAACATCTCCAATTCCTAAGATAGCATGTTCTTTCGGTATTCCTTCCTTAACAAAAGGATTCATTTCCCCAATTTTTTCATTTCTGTAAACAAACCCCAGCTTTTGTCCATCTTCATCTTCAAATCTCAGAATTTTCTGATTATTGTATTCTTCGATTCCATAATGAAGCACATCGAACTCATCCAGCCTTTTTTCCCAAAAGTACAAAGATTCTTCAGACGGAACCAAAAACATAGTTCTTTCAATCGCATTTGTCCCAAATTTATTTTCTCTTGCCCCCTTAATTTCAAAAACTGTAAATTCTGTACCTTCACGCCCTGTTTCATCCCCAAAGAACAGATGATACATATTTGAATCATCCTGATTGACAGTTTTCAAAATCAATTTTAATCCTAAAATATTATGATAAAAATTATATGCTTTTCTAATATCGCTTCCTAATACTGAAACGTGATGTATTCCTGTATTTTTCATTTTAATAACCTCTTTTCGATTTTATATTTTTTCTTTTTTATTTTTATGAATGAATTATAACACGAGTTATTTTAGTATACAAGTACGTACAAAAAAGTGCTATAATATACAAAAGTATAGAAACTGAAAAGAGAGGTTTTGAATATGGAAAAAATTGAAAAAATAGAGCCAAATTTATGTAAAATAGACGATGGACTTGATACATTAACAGGAAAATGGAAACTACCAATTTTGCTGCACATTATGAAAAATGGAACAATGCGTTTTTCAGACCTAACCCGTGCAATTCCGGCAATCACTCAAAAAATGCTCACGAAAAATCTGAGAGAACTAGAAGAAGACGATTTGATAAGCCGTTTTTCCTATCCGACAATTCCGCCAAAAGTAGAATATTCGTTGACAGAACACGGAAAAGAGCTGGAACCGATTATTGATGCACTTCATGAATGGGGGATAAAGCATAGGGAACATATTATGAAATTATTTGAAAATAAGATGTAAAAGTTATGATTATTCTGCTCAAATTTCAAGATTATTTAATTTTGTCAGTTTAATATTAAAAGATTTAAGTATATTATGAAAAAATAGTTGAAAATTGAAAAATAAACACTTTATAATTAATAATTTTAAAATATAAAATAAATAAAAAAGACTATCCTTGGATTGTGATAGTCTTTTATTTTTGTTAATCTTAAAAAAATTTTTTTAAAATCAATCAGTAGCAAAAAATTAATTTGCCAATGAATTAACTTTTAATGTTAATCTAGATTTTTTTCTTGATGCAGTGTTTTTCTTAATAACACCTTTTGTTACAGCTTTATCTAATTCTTTATATGCTACTTGTAATGCTGATTTAGCTTCGTCGACATTTTTAGCTTCAACAGCGGCAAGCACTTTTTTTACGAAAGTTCTAGTTCTACTTCTAATAGCTTGATTTCTAGCTGCGTTTCTTTCACCAATGAAAACTCTTTTTTTAGATGATTTTGAGTGTGCCATTTAT
>ERZ773069.1073-NODE-1073-length-16684-cov-45.361597_pt1 | contig 16684 bp, 10 predicted proteins | sample MGYA00580619_ERZ773069 | MGnify/ENA primary metagenome ERZ773069 (study PRJEB29015, sample SAMEA2738007) | human oral metagenome | biome: human oral; feature: human-associated habitat; material: dental | place: China | collected 2108 ...
GCGGCGAGAACGGTGTGGGGGAAGATTGCTTGGGCGCCGGCCAGCAGTTCGGCAAGCTTCTCGTCGGTGTCGTAGCGGGCGCTGAAATGGGTGAGCACGAGTTTTTTCACCCCAGCCTGGCGGGCAAGTTCGGCGGCCTGCGTGGTGGTGGAGTGAAAATATTTCTGTGCTTTATCGGGATATTCGGGGCCGTAGGTGGCTTCGTGCACCATGAGGTCGGCGCCAGCGGCAAAGTCGGCGTGGCCGGGCACGAACCGGGTGTCGCCGAAGAGCACAATATCGGGGCCGGGTTGGGGTGGGCCCACAAAGTCGGCGCTACGGAGCACCGTGCCGTTGTCGAGGGTGATGTCTTCGCCGCGTTTCAGCTGCCCATAGCAGGGCCCGGGCTGAACCCCATGGTCGATGAGCTTATCCACCTGCAGCTCCCCTGGCTGGTCGGCCTCGGTGATGCGGTAGGCGTACGACTGCACGCCGTGGTCAAGCGTGGTGTAGCGAACAGTAACAGTATCATCCTGGCCCAGGGGGACCTCCCCGGCATGGTCGAGCTCTACCACCTTCAGAGGGTAGCGAATATGCGACGCCGAGGTGTTTAGGGTGACCGACACAAATTCCGCAATGCCGGGCGGCCCGTAGATCGTGAGCGGATCACCCGGGGTGCGGAACGCCCGGCTGGAGATGAAACCCGGCAGCCCGAATGTGTGGTCGCCATGCATGTGGGTGATAAAGACCCGGCTGACTTTGTTCATGTTGATGCCGTGGCGAAGCATTTGGTGTTGGGTGGCCTCACCGCAGTCGAAAAGCCAGAATTCACTACGATCGGGTCGGGCGTAGATCGTGGCCGCGGTATTGCGGGTGCGGGTTGGGGTGCCGGAGCCGGTACCCAAAAACGTCAAGCACATAATTCATTCCTTATAGGTAGTGTCGCTGGTTTTTGTCACCATTATCCCCCACCCCCAAATAATCTGACGTGATCTTAAATGGCGGCCACGCCCCGCTCACCAGTACGAACCCGCACTAGCTCCTGGATTTCTGTCACCCATACTTTACCGTCGCCGATTTTTCCGGTGTAGGCAGCTTCCACAATGGCGGCGATGGTGTCCTCCACGATGGGGTCGTCCACGACGATTTCGATCTTGAGCTTGGGAACAAAATCAATGGCGTATTCCGCGCCCCGGTACACCTCGTTGTGCCCCTTTTGCTGCCCGAAACCTTGGGCCTCGGTCACGGTCATGGCGTGCACGCCCACTTGTTCTAACGCATCTTTGATGTCGCTGAGTGTGAAAGGTTTAACGATTGCGGTCACAAGTTTCATGGCGGTCTCGGTTTCTTGGAACAGTTTCAGGTATTTGATGTATGGCCTTAGTGTAGTCACACAAAACCCCACCACAAGCGATTACTGCTCATGATGGGGTGGAATTTTGTACTTGCTCTGTAATTATAGGGGAGGACGCGCCTACCCCCACACACGTGGTGGACTATCCCAGTAGGGCGTCCACGAATCCTTCCACTTCGAAGGGTGCGAGATCGTCGGCGCCTTCGCCCAGGCCCACGAGTTTCACCGGTACTCCGAGGTCTTCCTGCACCTGGAACACGATGCCCCCCTTGGCCGTGCCGTCGAGTTTGGTGAGCACCACACCGGTGATGTTGACCACGTCACCGAAGGTTTTTGCCTGCACCAAACCATTTTGGCCGGTAGTGGCGTCGAGGACGAGAAGTACCTCATCCACCACGGCTTTTTTCTCAACAACCCGCTTGACCTTGCGTAATTGGTCCATGAGGTTGGTGGAATTGTGGAGCCGGCCGGCGGTGTCGATGAGGACCACGTCGGCGTGGGTTTCCACCCCCTTGCTCACGGCGTCAAACGCAACGGATGCGGGGTCGGCGGCCTCGGCACCGCGGACGGTGGTGGCACCAACGCGACGCCCCCAGGCCTCCAGCTGGTCGGCGGCGGCGGCACGGAAGGTGTCGGCCGCCCCGAGCAGCACCTTATGTCCCATGGACACCAGGACGCGGGCGAGCTTGCCGGTGGTGGTGGTTTTCCCGGTGCCGTTGACTCCCACGACGAGAACGACCGCGGGTTTGCCGTTGTAAGGCATGGCCTTGATCGAGCGATCCAGTTCGGGCTTGCAGGCTGCAATCAGGCATTCCCGCAGCATGGCGCGGGCTTCATCCTCGCTCGACACGCCGCGTTCAGCAATCATTTCCCGCAGCTCATCCACAACATTTGTGGTGATTTTCACACCAAGGTCGGCTTGGATGAGTTGCGTTTCGATGTCTTCCCACGCATCGTCGTCGAGGTCGCCGGCGGACAGCATACCCAGCACCGATCGGCCAAACACGTTTTGCGATTTCGACAGTCGACCACGCAGCTTACCGATGCGCCCCACCGCGGGTTCGATCGTGTCCTGCGGTTTCGGCTCGGCATCGGCGGGTTTCGATTCCTCCGCGGGCGCAGGGGTTTCCGCGCGAGCCTTGTCGGCGGCCTCGGCGACCGCGGTTGCGGCAGCGGCAGCCTCTAGCGCATCCTGCTTGTCGACGTCCTCCGGCTCGGGTTGTTCCACCACCGGGATTTCTTCGGAATCCGGCAATTCCTCGACAAGCTCGTGGAACTCATCGAGTTTTTCAAACGAGCCCTCAAGCTCCGTGTCCGCCACGTCCTTGGCCTGCTCGTCACGATCGCTTTGGGCGTTCTGGGGTGCGGGTACGGGTTCTTCCTTATGGTCTTTGGTGGTGTCGCTGTCGGATTTTTGTGGTTTCTCCGAAGTCTCATCGGCGGCCACAGTCTCTTCCGGTTTTTCCTGAGCGGCGGCACGTGATTGTTGTTGTTTCTTCCCGCGCTGCTTCTGGCGTTTCTGTGGCTTGTTCCGCTTTTGCCGACCCGGTTTCGACGGCTCCGGCTGTTCTTCCGGCTGGGGCGCTTTCGCTACCTCTTCCTTTACCTCTTCCTTCTCCGGCTCGCCTGCTGCCGCAGGCTTCTTCGCTGGCTGAACCTCGTCGGTTTCCACAGGCTTCTTCGCCGACCGATCCTCAACGGTTTCAGCGTTCACTCCGGCGGCGTCGTCGGCCTCCGGTTCTTCTACGGCCGATTGGTTTTCGACGGGCTCATCGTCGACCGGCTCAACCTCCGGCTGTTCCTCATTCTCCACCGTTTCCGGCTTCTCGTCCTCTGGCTCCTCAGGCTCAGTCTCCGGTTCCTCAGTCTCTGGCTCCTCAGGCTTGGTGTCCGGCTCAGAGTCTTCGGCAGTCTCCGTCGCCACGGCGACGGGTTCGTCTTCTTTTTCTGTTTCCTTCTCAGGCTTCTTCGTGACTACGACCGGCTCCTCGGGCTTTGCCTCGGCCTCAACCGTTAAAGCCTCGGGCTCTGCTACCGCCGCTTCCGCAACCGGTTCTGGATCCTCGTGCGGTTTCTCGCTCGCGGCGGAAGCGCTCGGGGCATCAATATTAGCCGTAGGTTGAGATGCCGGCTGGGCCGCCGTCGGGATGGCCGCAGTAGCCGATGTCTTTAACTCTTGACCAGGCAGGACGGCTTCTTCCTTCTTCGCAGGGGCGAAATTGAACCCGCCTTGGGCTTGATAATTTCCCGACTTTTCCTGTTGTGTTAATTGCTTTGGCTCATCAGTGGTCTTTGATTCAAAACTAATGGTTTTCGAGTCTTTACGACGCGAACCAAGAGCGATGATCATCATCACGACCAAAATGGCAAAGACGACAACCAGCACAACGATAATTGCAGCTTCCATGATTTCTATCTTGGCAAAAATCGCCAATCAACACACGTCACTAACTAACGACGCAGGATATGCAATTATCACGGGGGCAATCCCTCGGACTATAGACGTCGAAAAGTAAACATGGAACTACCCCCATATAGAAATAATGCTATTTAAATCATTGTGGACATGAGAAAAAAGAACGGACTAATAATGGTCCATAGGGCAATGCTAAAACCTAAACTCACCACCATCTTCGACCGAAGCGCTAACCCACTCAACGCCACTATGGAGCCGCTGAAAAAACAAAACGGGGTATATGCTGAAAACGCCACATGCATGGTAAACGGCAACACGATTATACTGGCGCTAATGAGAACAGCCAGCACAATTCCAAATTTATGAGCGTTAGTTTTAGTCTGTATTGAAGCCATAGCCACTGATGCTATCACCCAAATTCCCCAACGAGCTGGTAGCTTCCTGGGAATCTAATAACAGCCGGCTTGAAACAAGCAGTCAACGACCATTTTTAGCAGATAAGCAGCGACGATGCCACACCACGCCACAATAAATCAGAAATGCTACCAAGTGGGTGTGTCGTTATGTAAGCTTCATAGTCGCACGCTTATAAGAATTTCTGCACACCTTATATGGCTTCAATCCTTGAGGTAGTCCTAGGTTCACGGTAACATAAACTCAGCATTTTAATATTGTTGACAAGCCAACAGTAAGGATTATTTATTAATGAATAACTCACACACTTATTCGCCACATATGGTCTGGATCATCGCGGGGCTTTTACTGGCAGCCGTTGGCCAACTTACCGTCTGGTGTCTTAATAATCCCAGCTTACAGGGGGTTGGTTGGGTGGCCACCGTCATTGGTGGCGTGATTGCGGTCATATCACGAACGGTTTTTACCACCATGATTCCCGCCACAACCACCCGTGACTATTAGGCCACAACCACCCGCCATGGATATGTAATCACCGATATCTGGCAATAAATTCATTGACAGTATTATGGATTTCCACATCATGACCAACGATTAAATGTCCCCCATTTTCAAAGGGAACAAACACCTTATTAGGAAACCTACGAATCACCTTTTCCACATCTGTGAATTTAATTAGCCTATCATCCATGGCGCTGAAAATGAGGACTGGAACCGTGAGGGATTCAATCCGATAATCATCAAAATTTTTGGCCATATCCGGGTTACTAATTACCGAATCAATATAGGCGCCCGCCTTCCGTTTTTCGATGGGAAGTATCGACATAACCGAGTGCAATGGTGTGGAAGTCATCATTGCCACCACCGGGCTCAATAAATACATAGCAATATCGTTACAGATGAATTTTGGGGGACCCATGTATTTATATTGCATTGGTTTTGTCGGACGTTTCGGCAGCGGCATTCTCGAACTATAAAGGATCACGCCTTTCACCCGCTCAGGAAAGTCCAATGCCAAACGGATAGCGTGTGTGCCACCTGCGGAGCCGCCTATCACGAAGGTTTTATCCACACCGGAATAGTCCAATAATTCCACCAATGCCCGGGCCTGTTCCTTAGGTGTCCCCTGCCCCGACACATCGCTGCCCAGATACCCAAACCGCGATGGAGCGATGACCCTACCGGGAAAACCGCAGTTCACCCCAAGCTCATAGCCTTGATCGTAACCACCAAAGATCCCATGCAACGCCAGGAGAGTTTCCCCACTCCCCTGATCCACGTACGTCATTCTGCCGTAACTCAAATCAGCGGTTTTCACCTGATAACGTTCCAATTGTTTATAACTTTGTTTAATTATTTTTACACCCCTTACTATCGGAATTACTCCCATAGCGGATAATGTCATCAATAATGCGCTTAACCGCCTGGTATTCATACGTATATCGTACGCTCGTTACCAGTGATGGTTATTAATAATATGGAAATAATTACTGAGATAAAACCGGGATATAGTCATCACGAGACACAAAATAATCACTGGTACGGCGCGATCCTCCAGCACCTCTCAGCGATTCTATGTCTTTCTACATGCCGTGATAGCAGTAAACTTTCATTGAAATAGTTGAAAACAACCAACATTAATTGGAATAACCAATATAATTATGCCTATCGAACTGTTTGTACTCCACTCATGGGTTTGGGCGCGTTACGACGACCAGGGCACGGACGGCGGCCTACTACCTACTTGGCGTGCCAGGCGGCTAAGCGCTCCTTCAGCAGCGTTCGGGATTGCAGCGTCGCCTCCCGGTTGCCTTCCACTGTTCCCCCCAGCATGGTTTTCCACGAATTCCCCAGCTTGGTAGCGTCCTCGGTAAACACGTGGCCGGCGTTTGGGTAGACCACGGCCTCCAGGTTTTTATTGCGCTCGCTCAGCTCCCGCACCGCCGCTTCCCCCTGCCACATGGCATCCTGGTCACCCGCAAACAATAGGCCCCGACCAGCAAACTCCTCAATCTTAATCCGAGCAGCCTCCCGATCGGGTGCCTCGGCGAGCGAAAGCTCATAGGTTTCCCGATACGACACCGGCAGGGCCAGGATGGAACGGATCGTGGTGCGAAGCGGCATGCGCAGCGGCACATAAGGTACCGGCTCGCCCTTCCATGTGAAACTCGATGACGCCCCATTGCGATAGTCGCCCAACCCCTGATAGGTGTAGGCCGAAGGGGTAAACACCACGATATTGTCGATCTCTGGGTAGCGAACCGCCAGGTTTGCCACCAGCTCGGCGCCCTTCGACACCCCCAATACCGTCAGCGGACCCTGGTGTTGATGCTGCTTCAGCCAGTCTAATGCCTCCTGGAAAAAGTCAAGCGGTACCTTCACTAATTCTGTCTGTTGGCCCGGTTGGCCGAAGAAATACAACCCCAAGACGTTATATCCTTGGTCCTGGAGTGCGCGGGCCGCATCATTATTATTGCTGCCCTCCGAACCGCCGAATACCACTATGGTTCCTGGGCGGGCTGTGCCATGAGCCGGGTAGTAGAACCCGCGTAAGTAGTTGCCTGTCACAGACTCCACGTCACCTTGTTGAGCTACGACACTACTATCACGCGGGTTCTCCCCCGGCATTTTGTAGCGATTGTGGTTATATGCGATCACCCCTGCCAGTACCAGGCACAACGCCACGACAACGCTGACGCAACGCAGTAAAATCCTCAGGAGTTTTCGCATAATAAGCACCTACTTATCTCACCACAGTTTTCATGATAACTGCCCGGATCTCACCAGGAAATGCAATTTGTCACGATTATATAATTGCGAAAATAACGCCAAGGTCAATTGTGAACATAAAAACTTTTTTATGGATAACGTTGGCAATTCGTCGCAGTCAGGATTCGGGTTGTAGGACGGGTACACGCTTATCGGTGCCAGGTTTGTAGCCGCTGGAAGAGTAAGGCGTCCGATTGGGTTTTCGCCATTCGGTTGCCTTCGATAGAACCGCCAAACATCGTTGGCCATATTGGCCCATAGTGGGTGATGTCCTCATCAAACAAATGCCCCGCACCGTGGTACACCACGCCTTCCAGGTTTTTATTGCGGCTGCTTAGTTCCCGCACTGCCGTATCGGCCGGCCACATAGCATCCTGATCGCCCGCAAACAACAGACCGTGCCCGGAGAATTTTTCGATCGGGATGCGGGCAGCCTCTAGGTTGGTGGCCTCGGCTAACGCCTGTTCACTAGTTTTCCGGTACGACACTGGTAGGTTCATCACTGACCTCACCATGCTTGAGGGGAGAAATCGTAGCCGCACATAGTCGACCGGCTCGCTCCGCCAGGTGAAACTGGGCGATGGCTCCCACTGGTAATTTATCCCCTGATAGTTGTAGGCCGTAGGGGTGTAGAGCACAATATTGTCGATCTCTGGGTAGCGAATCGCCAGGTTAGCCACCAGTTCCGCCCCTTTAGACACTCCCATGACAGTGATAGGTTCCCGCACATCGCCATGGTCATTAATCCACGCCAATACTTCGTCGAAAAATTCCAGCGGCACATTCGCTAAATACTGTTGCTGACCTGGTTGGCCGAAGAAATACAAACCCAGCACGTTATAGCCCTGATCCCTGACCTGTCGGGCTAATTCATCATTATTGCTCCCATCGGATCCCTTGAACACCACAACCGTTCCCGGGTGCGCGGCACCATGGGCCGGGTAGTAGAAACCACGCATATAGGTGCCAGACACTGGGGTCACGCCACCCCGGGCCGCGACGACACTACTATCGCGGGGATCGGGACCGCGGCGCTTATAGTGGTGGTAGTTATAGGCAGAAACCCCCACCGCGGTGAAGACCAGCACTGTGATGACACCCAGGACCCGCAGGAGATTCTTAGTAATTTTCCGCATGGCATGGACATTACGGCGCTGACGCCACGTCAGGGCCTAATCGGGCAGGTCACGCCAAACTAGTGAGACGCTGCTTGGTTAGGCAATGCCGGGTTTGGCGATCGCTAACGCAATGGCGTCGGCGGCAACAATGTCGGAGATCACCAGGTCCGGCACCACCTCAGCGAGCCGCGCCCATCCAGCGGTGGCGGCGTCCAAGGTCTTGTTGGAGGTGATGAGCCCGTGGGCAGACACACGAGATGCCAGGGCCAGCACAAGGGACACGACGGGGGCTAGAGCCCACAGGTTTTCTTTCGCATTCGTGTCCACCCCGTCAAGCTTGTCAAACCGGATTCGGGCCAGCGCGTACAGGGATTTATTGCTGCTCCGCAGGGTGCGCAGGAGTGTCACCGCCGACGCGATCAGGTTTTCGGAACCCAGGAGTTCCCGCAGTTTGTCCCGCTGGTTGAAGGTTTCAAATACCGCCAGTAGTCGGCTGGAATCGTCTAGCACGGCGCCCGGCACAATGTGTTCCCCGAACACCTGGTTCAGTAAGAATCGTTGTTGGGCTGGGTCCATGCCGGCCAGCATGACGGTGGTTTTGTCGATGCAGGCGGAATCCAGTGTGGTGTCGCGGGCGGTTTTTAGGGTTTCTAAAATGTTGTCACCCGCTAATGCCGCTAGTTGTTTCTTCACTTCTTCCACCTGGGGTTTGGCCGCATCCGGGTAGCCTTCAGCGCCGAACAAGTGATCGAGTTGCCCGAGTAGTTCCAGGGTGCCTATCCACGCCGCAAGGTGCAGATCCGCGTCCATGGCTTCGCTGCCCGGCGTCCCGGTGAAGCGGCAACGCACCAGTCCGGTTTCGATAAATCGGCCGGGTTGCTGGGCGGATTTGACCAGTGATTGGGAGAGGCCGCGCAAGGACGCATCCGGGTTGGCTTGGAACACGGTGCGTACCGCTTTGATGGTTTCGGGCCGATGTCCGCCACTGGCCAACATGTCCCACAGCACCGGCATCACCTGGGGATCGGTGGGGATGGTGTCGTGGCTTCCCGAGATGAACGCCGAGAGAGTGCCGAGCACGCCGTCGTCGGTTCCGAAGAATCCTTCCTGCTCTAGCACGGTGGCCTCCGGGCCAGGGCTCACCGGGGTGTGGAGCACGGTGAAGGGGTCACGCACGTGTACCTGCACTATGAGGTTGCCGGCGTCAACATATTCTTCCGGTAATGCTACGGCGCCATCGACCACCGGGAAGGTGTCGGCCGGATGCCAGGGGGCGGTTTCTGGCCATACCCACACGCCTAGGTTTTGTTGTTCAGTGCCGGTGACGGTGAGGGTTCCACCGTCCAGGGTCACAGCCACAGGTTCGGTGGTTTCCACATCGGCGAGGGTGACGGAGATGCGTTTGTTGTTGCTGGGGTCGGTCCATTCCAGGTCGATGCGTCCCCGCGACAATACCGTGGTTGTCGAAACTAGTTTCGATACGGGTACCACATAGGTTATGCCCCCGTCTCGGCTTGTGAGTTTCGTGGTTTTCACGGGTTGCCCGTGGTGGTTGCGCACCGAGATTTTCGGGTCTTCCAGTTCGCCGGCGCCCCGCACCCGGATGGTGCCCTCCGTGTCGATCATGCGTGGGTGCAGCAGCATGCGGCTGGCCCGCCACATGGGCGGCTCGGTGAGCAGCGGTAGTTCGAAAATTAGGCGTGGGGGGTTGAAGCGTAGCGGCAGGGAGTCGCCTTCTTCGGTACTCACCACGAAGTCGGCGCCAGCTTCCTGGGAGGAGACATGCACCTTGTCCGGTTGGACGGTGAAGGGTTTGTTGCCGGGTTTCACGATGAGGGTGGCTTCGCTGAGTCCCCCACCGGCGGGAATGCGGCAGGATCCGCTGGAGCCGGCGTAGGTGGTGACGGCCAGCATGCCTTCCACGATGGCAAATTCGTGGCGGAAGGATTCGTTGCGAGGACCACGCATACGCACCAGATATTCCCCCACCCATGGCGCGTCATAGGCGTCCGGGTCGAGGACGTGGAATACGCCTCCTTCGGCCGGGACTTCTAGGGGTTCCGGTTGGGTGATTTCTTCACCTGCGAGACCGGCGCCGCCGAATGCGGAGATGGAGAGGTGCCAGATTTCGGTGTCGCCCGAGGGCGTGGGGGGAAATTCGGCGACGAGGGATTGGGAGTGAACTTTGAGCCCACCCAGGGTGGTGACGTGTTTGATGGCCTCGTCGGGGGTGCGGAAAGTGACTCGTTGCCGTGGGTCAACGACGCGCAGGAGTTTCAGGTCGGATTGGGTGGCGGTAGCCGCAGCATCGAGGCTGGCTAGCGAGTCCACTCCATCGAGGATCACATTGTGACAGACCCAACCGTCCCAGCCGTCAATGGTGAAGGAGCTGACGGGCTGAATGTCCATGTCATGTACCACGTCGACAAGTCGGTTTTCGGCGGGGATGAGGGCACGAATCCGCTGGTGGTGGAGGGATTTCTTGTCAGTGACAGAGCCGCCGCGTTTGTTGAACAGCAGTATGGGGTCGTTGGTATTGACCACCGGCACGTTCCAAGTGATGTGGTTGGATAGGTCTTCGACGGTGACTTCCCGCACGGGGCGGGGCAAGGTGATGTCGAGGGATTCGGCGTAGCCGGTGACGTCCCCCCAGGCGCGACCGGTGCGGTAGACGGTGGTGGAGCCTTCGAGACTGACCCGCCAGGTGATTTCGCCGCGGGCCGGGACGCGTTGTTCCGGCAGGCGGAGGCATACTTTTTTGCGGACGGGGTCGAGGATAAGCCGGGGCCGGAGTTCCCGGTTGGCGACCCCCACGGCGGCGGCCCGGTCTTCGGTGCCAACGGGTCGTTCGCGGAGTTCGGCGGCCACGGCATCGGCGATGGCGATGGGGAGTTGCGGTTCTAGGTGTTTGCGGTCGCGGTCGAACCAGGATTGGGGGTGGGTGATAGTGAAGTCGCGTAACGCCATGACGCCTTGGTATAGGATGGCAGCATGGGGGCTGACCTGGTGGAATCCCGAAAAATAGTGTGGGAGTTCCAGGTCGTCGATGGTAGGGTTGTCGTGTTCGGCGGCCACGGTGTCGATGGTTTCGAGCAGTTGCGGTATTTCGGTGTTGACGAATCCAGCATGCCAGCAGAGGACGGTGACGGGGTCGGTATCGAAGGCGCTGACCTGCATATTGGTGAGGTATTCGGCGAGTTTGTCGGCGAGAATGCTGTCGATTTGTGATTCCGACACCAGGTCGTTGAGGCCAATGCCGCCGAGGTATTCCCGGCTGAAAGTGTCTGCCGCCACGAGTTTTTTAGCGCGGGCGGTGAGCGTGACCAGGAAGAGAGCAGGGCTGAGCGCGGTGAGTTCGGCGAGGTTACCGCCGGCGGCGAGTTGGCGGGCGAGAAAGATGCCGTAGAGTTTTTCGATTCTTTCCACCTCGTCGCTGGCGAGATCCAGGTCGCCGATGATTGTGACGTTCGGGTGGTTGAGTCGTTGGGCGAGTTCCAATTCGGCCTGGGTCGCCCACCCCAAGAGGGAATCGGTGACGTCCTTGATGGGGTGCTCAAACTCGCTCATGAACTGCGAAATCCTTCCTATATGAAAAAGTATTAATCAGCATTATAGTGTTTAGCTTTGCGACGACTGGGGCGCAGACGGGTTGACAAGGTCGCCGGGCGTCATGCGCTGGGAGATTACCCTAGTGATGCCGTCGCCCCGCATCGTCACACCATACAGCACGTTTGCCACATCCATGGTGGGTTTTTGGTGGGTGATGACGATGAGCTGGGAGTCTTTGCGTAATTCCACGAATAGGGCGATGAGTCGCCGGAGGTTCACGTCGTCAAGCGCAGCCTCTACTTCGTCCATGACGTAGAAGGGTGAGGGGCGTGCCCGGAAAATGGCCACGAGCATGGCCAGGGCGGTGAGGGATTTTTCGCCGCCGGAGAGGAGCGAGAGGCGTTTGACTTTCTTTCCTGGTGGGCGGGCCTCGACCTCGATGCCGGTGGTGAGCATGCTGCCGGGTTCGGTGAGGACGAGTCGGCCTTCGCCGCCCGGGAAGAGTGTGGCGAACACTTTGGGAAATTCGGCTTGGACATCGAGCCAGGCGTCGGTGAAGAGTTGCAGAATCTTAGCGTCGACGTCTTCGATCACGTCGGTGAGGTCTTTGCGCGCCTGCTCTACATCGTCAAGTTGGGTGGAAAGAAACTCATAACGTTCTTCTAATGCTTTGTATTCTTCCAGCGCAAGGGGGTTGACCTTACCCAGTGACGATAAATCTTTCTCCGCCTGCTTCAGGCGTGCCTTCTCGTGTTTGAGGTCGAATTCCGGCCCGGGCGTGTAGTCGCGCATGATGTCGGTGACGGGCACCCCGAGTTGTTCCACGAGTTTGGTTTGGGCTTCCTCCATGCGCACCTGGGCTTGGCTGCGGGCGATTTCCATGTTGTGGGCGTTGTCGGTGAGCCGGGTTTGTTGCGTTCGCAGCGCAGTCACTTGATCTTTGGCCGTGGCCAGTCGGGTTTGCACCTGGTTGCGGCGGGTGATGGCGGCGTCCCGGTCGGAGGTGGCGCGTTCGGTGGCGTCGGTGGCGCGAGCCAGGAGGTCCCGAGCGGCGTCGGCCACGACCCGAGCCAGGGCCGCTTGGGCACGGCGGCGCGCCATGGCCTGCTCGTGGCGGGCCTTGGCCTGGCGTTCCTGTTCCGCCTGCCGAAACAGGTTGGTGCTCTTGCCGCGGACGGATTCGGCACGTTCCTCCGCGGTGCGAAGCGCCAATTGAGCCTCCAGTTCCATGGCTTTGACCTGGGCGAGCGCCTGGGCGACGGCGTCGCGGGCCTGGGTGGTGGGTTCCTCTAGGTCGGTGTCTTCTTCTACCCGGGCGAGCCGGTCGGTGGTGTCGGCGAGTTTGTGTTGCAGCTCCGCCAGTCGGGTCGCGGCCTGCATGGCGTGCCCGGTGGTGCGTTCGTATTCCTTGCGGTTGGCCGTCACCTGGGATTCCAGGCGTTTGAGGTCCCGGGTGAGCTCGGCGACCCGGGTTTCCTGCTCTTGTAACGCGTTGGTAGCGCCGGCGGCCCGGATGCGGGCGTCTTCGGCTGCTTGTTTCGCGCCGGCGAAGGTGCCGGCGAGTTGGTTCAGATCGGCGTGGGCGTCGGCGAGTTCGGCTTGGGCCGTGGCGATTTGGGCGGTGATTTCCACAGCGCCGCGGGTGCCCCGACCTGCAATGAACCAGCCATCACCCACAAGCACGCCGGTGGGGGTGACGGCCTTGAGGCGGGCATCGGCGTCGACGATGGCGCAGGCGCTGTCGAGGGTTTCGGCCCACACGACGTCGGCAAGCAGGCGGGAAACGGTGGCGGCGTAGTCGGCGTCGACGTTGATGTGGTCGATGAGCCAGGCGGCGTCGGCCGGCAGGTCGGCGTCGAGGTGCCAGATGCCGCCGGTGCCGGGCAGGATGACCGCGGTGCGGGGCACGGATTCGGGAATGGTAGCCAGCGCATTCCTGGTAGTCGCGTCGAGGCGGGTGGTGCCGGTGACCGCTTCGCTGAGTGCCCCGAGTGCCAGGGCCAGGGCACCGTCGACGCCGGCGGGGGCGGTGGGGCGGATCGTGATGTGCTGGGCGAGTGGGGTGAATTCGTGGGTGACGCCGCTGGCTTTGGTGAGGGAGTCGCTGAGGGCACCGTGCGTCACCGGCACGGTTGCCCGCAATGTTTCGATTCGGGATTCCAGGCGGGACACGTGTCGTTCCAGGTTTTGTTGTTGGGATCGCACCTGTTCTAGGCGCTGTTCGGCCGCCTTCGCCTCGGCGTCAGCCCGCACATGGGTTTCGCGCAATGGTTCAGTGTCGAGGGCGAGCCGGGCAAGGGTTTCGCCGAGTTCTTGGTGCTGCGCCTCGGATTCCTGCAGCCGGGTGAGGGTTTCGGCCACGAGTTCGTCGTGGCGGGTGATTTCTTCCTCCAGCGCCGTGACCTGGGCGCGTTGGGATTCTTCCTGCGCCAGCAGCCGGACGATTCCCTCGCGCCGGTCGGCCAATGCCCGCACCTGGGCCAGGTGTTCCCGATCGGCTTGGTCGGCGGCCTCCTGGCGAATGGCCACCTCGTCCCGCATATTGTCGAGACGTTCGGCGGCAATCTCGACGCGGGTGGCGAGCTCCTGATATTCGGCGGCGGCCCGCTGGGCACGTCGTTCCAATTGGTCCGGGTCCTGGCCGGCGTAGGGGGTTTCCTGGAAGCTTCCCACCCGGTCGTCGGCAATGCGTTTCGTGGCGGATATGCGTTCGACCAGGGAAGAAAGGTCGAACCAGAGTTGTTGCGCAGCGTCGGCGGCAGGGGTGGCGACGGCGAGTTCGGCTTCTAGGTTGGTGTGGATTTCAGTGGCCGCATCGAGTTGGGTGGTGACCTCTTCGACTTGGGCGAGCAGCATGGCCGTTTGTTCCTCGGCGCTGCCGAGTTTTTCTTGCAGTTGGGTGAGCTCATACCCGGCAAGTCTGAGCCGGGCTTCGCGCAGGTCGGCCTGGACGGTGGCGGCCCGGCGCGCGGCTTCGGCTTGGCGTGCGAGGGGTTTGAGTTGGCGGCGGAGTTCGCCGGTGAGGTCGGTGAGCCGGTCGAGGTTGGCTTGCATGCTGACCAGTTTGCGTTGGGCTTTTTCTTTACGACGGCGGTGTTTGAGCACGCCCGCGGCTTCTTCGATGAAGGCTCGGCGTTCTTCTGGTCGGGATTCGAGTATTTGGGAGAGTCGGCCTTGGCCCACGATGACGTGCATTTCTCTGCCGATGCCGGAGTCGGAGAGGAGTTCTTGGATGTCCATGAGGCGGGCTTTGCTGCCGTTGATTTCGTATTCGGAGGCGCCGTCGCGGAACATGCGGCGGGTGACGGAGACTTCGGTGTAGTCGATGTCGAGGGCACCGTCGGAGTTGTCGATGGTGAGGGTGACTTCGGCTCTGCCTAAGGGTTTGCGGCCGCCGGCGCCGGCGAAGATGACGTCTTCCATTTTGCCGCCGCGGAGGGTTTTGGCGCCTTGTTCGCCCATGACCCAGGCGAGGGCGTCGACGACGTTGGATTTGCCGGAGCCGTTGGGTCCTACTACTACGCAGATGCCGGGTTCGAATTTTAGGGTGGTGGCGGATGCGAAGGATTTGAATCCTCGTAGGGTCAACGACTTCAAATACACTTCAGTCACCTTAGCAGACAGGGTGGACGTGGGGGTTGGTGGTGCGAGGCAAATCCCCCACACTCACCACTTACCCCCATAACAAACTATCAGCATTACTGCTTTCTGGTTTTATATCCTAATTTACCCCCAATCACCCCCATTCACGTTATATGAGAACACGCCACAAATAATATTAATTTTCCATTATTTTAGCAGGTAATCTCCACCATTTCCATTATTCACACCCGTTTTTACCAAAGATATTGCTCCATAATGTGAACATAGGTATCATAGGTTCTAATGTCGCATAAATTCATACCCAGGAGTCATTATGACGCACCTCCCGCTCAACCGCCGCCTTATTTTCGTTGACATCGAGAACATCAATGGCCGAAGCATCGGCAGTGTTCAGGAAGCAAATTGGTGCCGCTGCGCGCTCAACCAATGGCTAAGCATCACCGACCGGGATCTCATTGTGGTTGCCGCCGACAAGTCAGGTATCCCCCACCTGCACGAATCGTGGGGTACCTGCCAGATACTCGACGCGGTAGGAAAATCCGGGGCGGATAAACGCCTGATCGCCGCCATCGCCGCGGAGCACAATCTTGCAGGCCGATTCAAGGAAGTCATCATTGTGTCCGGTGATGGCATTTTTGTTGATTCGGTGTTGTACCTCATGAGCGTGGGAATTCCCACGACCGTGTGTTCGTATAAGAGTGCCTTGAACGCCACGCTTGCCGCCTGTGCGGATAATATTTTGATACTTGGCACGCGGGCCACCCGCACCCATAAGGTTTCATCGGCGCGGCCGCTGCGCATCCCGAAGCATGCCGCCGCCCACCCCATCCCCAAACCGGGCCCCGTTCATGCGAACACCAGTACAATGAAGCCGTCCACTACCCCAGTGTCGGCTCCTGTTGTTCGAAAGGTTGACCCACCGTCACCATGCCCTACCCCACCGGTTATCTCACGCTCAAAGATATCGCCCATCTCGCTGACGTCTCTCGATCAGCGGTCAGCAATTGGCGAGCACGGCATTCCGACTTCCCCTGCCCAGTCAACGAGCCAGCAACTCGCCGACCGTTGTTCCGAATTCCTGAAGTCCTGCATTGGCTTCGTGAAAAAGGTCTGCTCCGTGATGGCAAAAGCAACGAATTAGTCGCCACGGCCCTTGTCAATGGCCTCATCCAGGTTTTTCCCGACCAGTTGCAGGCCACCCTGGCTGGGCTGACGCTGTTGGTCGACCCGGACCGGGGTGCGGATCTCGTGCGCCAAGCTGGGGCGTCACCCGCCCAGGTTGCCGACCTGCTTGAGAATAGTGCGTCGGCCGCCGCGACTCCCGGGGTGGCGACGCTCATTGTTGACATGTTGTTGGGGGTTGGGGGCCGGGGGTTTTATAGCCAGTTTGGGACGACGCAATCCGCTTCGTCGCGGCTTTTGGCCGAGGCCGCAGGCACCACGGTTACCGATACTGTGTTCGATCCTGCGTGTGGCATTGGG
>ERZ773069.1074-NODE-1074-length-16681-cov-28.792373_pt1 | contig 16681 bp, 17 predicted proteins | sample MGYA00580619_ERZ773069 | MGnify/ENA primary metagenome ERZ773069 (study PRJEB29015, sample SAMEA2738007) | human oral metagenome | biome: human oral; feature: human-associated habitat; material: dental | place: China | collected 2108 ...
CGGCGGCCGGGATCGAGGTGGCGAAGGTGAGCCCCACCTTGAGGCCGAGGTAGACATTCGCCGCGGTGAAGACGAGCGTGATGACGCCGCCGATGAGGACGCCGCGGATCGTCAGCTCCTTGACCGGGCCGGAGCCGGCACTGGTCGGCTTCGCCGCAGCGGAGCCGCTTGAGGTTGTTGTGGACATGGTGAGATCTCTCGATGTCGGGATGATTCCGAGGCGAGACTAGCACTCTGTCCGAAAACGATCGTTAATGGTCCATTCTCATCATTATAAAGCAGACGTAGCGGCTCAAGGCCGGGTAGCGCTCCGCTCAACCGCGTCTGCCCCACCCCTGAGACTCACCCCTTGATCGCCGCGGTGTCCCAGTATTCGCGAACCTCGCCGATGAGCCCGCCCTTCATGGTGACGACACTGACGATCTCGCTGGCGATGGGCCCTTGAGCGGTCGGGAACACTCCCTCGGCGTGCACCACGGCACCGTGCGGGGTCTCGAGCTCGGTGCGTATATCGGAGATGCGTACACCGGAGTCGTGCACTCTCCTCAGATGATCCACAACCGCCTCCTTCCCGATGAAGGTCTCCTGCACCCCGAGCGTGGGACCGTAGGGGAAGCTCCACTGAACCTTGTCATGGAGCACCTCACTCATGTCACCCGCGTTGAATCGCTCCAACATCCGAGGCAGTCGATGCACGGCAGCAAGACGTTGGAGATCACCAGCCGTGAACAGGTGGGGGAATACTGACCCGCCAGGATCGAGCAATGATGATTCTGCGAGCGTCCCAACAAATACGGGCACATATCCGGTAACCTCAAGGAGGTCTTCAATTCGCGGTCGTTCCTCAAACGCATCGGTGGCATATCCGACCCCCCAGACTCCGGGATTCTTACCTGCTCGCGGCACGAGCAGCTCCTCCTGAATATGGGAGAAGGCGCGCACAACCACTGAATCCGGCAGCATCTCGGCCATCCACTGCCCTTCAGTGCGCCCCTCCGGCAGCGTGGAGACGATCTGTCCCTCCCGTATACCAGCCGCGTTCATCACGTCGACGACCATCGCCCCCTTGAGGAGCGGCGCGAGAGGATCTATCACGTCCTCCGCAACACTGTGCTTGACCGCCAGGACCACCACCTTGTGACGAGCAGCCTCCTCAAAGCTGACAACGCGCACACTCGGGGGAACACTCACGCGCCTCGCCGACTCCGGAGACCGCGCACCGAGCTGAACCATGTAGCCGGCCTGCGCCCACAATGTCGCCAGCCCCTGTCCAATGGGACCGGACCCGATGATGCCAATCGCTTCGCTCGACTTGTCGGGCATACTGCTTCACTCCTCCTTGGTTACTATTGGTAACTACCCGAGTCGACAGTATGGCGAACCGATGGACGCGACAAGAAGGCACCTTCATGACAGATAGGCACCCGAGAGTAACCGTCAACGAGACCTCCACACAGGAGGCCGACTGCGAGCCCGACAGCACTGTCTGCGGCCTACGCGACGTCCTCGACCGGATCGGGGACACCTGGTCGGTCCTCGTCATCATTCAGCTGCGCCTGCACGGCAGGCGCCGCTTTGGGCAGCTACTGCGCTCGGTGGAGGGAATATCCCAACGCATGCTCACAGTCACCCTGCGTCGACTCCAGCGGGACGGACTCATCAGCCGGACGGTCCTGGACACCTCCCCGCCGCAGGTCGAGTACGCGCTGACCGGAACCGGTGAATCTCTCACAGTCGTTCTTCGTCAGCTCGTCGACTGGGCAACGGACAATCGCGAAAGCATTGCGGCTGCTCGCCGGTGCTGGGACCGGGGCGCAGACACACCCACCCGCTCTCTTTGACTCCACAACAACCAAAACGTCATGTACGGGGTCCAGGTCCTGCAGGACCCAGCGGATGGATGTCTGCCGAGGGTGGGGTCCGGCCCCGACTCCACCCCCAGGGACCGCAGGTCGGAGGCGGTCAGGTCGATGGAGTGCTCCCATATCGCCGTCAGGCTGCGACATCCGGCCAGCACCCCGGTCACGGCCAGGAACAACACCATGGGCAGGTCAAGGCGCACACCGCGTCTGTCGCGTGGGTCGGTGATGCTCCTGAGAACCTGGATCAAGGGCTGGTGCGACAAGGCGTTCGTGGTGGAAGCTGACATCAGCGCGGCCTCCCAGGACAAAGGGATTGATTAAGCACCACTCACCGTCCCCACGGGGCCCACGCCCCAGCGACACACCACCCCCATCAAAGCGCCTCCCCCCCTCACCCACCAACATTGGCCCCCCCTGACCCGGGGCCGCGTCCCTTACGAGGTTTTGGTCGAGGTCGAGAACCCAGCCAGGTAGGAGGCGGCCATGTCCTCGTGGGCGTGGCCGGCCTCGGCGACACGGTCGAGCCGGGCGGAGAAGGCCTCCATGCCATCGAGCCTTAAGCCGGCTTCGCGGGCGAGCTCGAGGATGAGGTGGGCGTCCTTGCCAGAGGTGTCGACGGCGAAGTTGGCCGGGCTCAGGGCGCCCCGTTCAACGAGGTCGGCCTTGACGCGCAGGAAGGGCAGGTCCAAGACACCGCCGTCGAGCACCTCGAAGAACTGGGCCGGGGGCACACCGATCGCCTTCGCCAGGGTGACGATCTCGCCGGCGGCATTGGACACGGCGATGACCCAAGAGTTGACGACCAACTTGAGGCGGGTCGAGGTGGCGGCGGCACCGTCCTCACCGGTCCACACAGTGCGCGACCCGACGGCGTCCAGGACCGGAGCGACCAGCTCACGGCCGGAGGCAGGGCCGGCGGTCATGATGACAAGGGTGCCGGACTCGGCGGGCTGGCGGGTCCCGGAGACGGGCGAGTCGTAGAAGAGGACCTCGGCGGACTCCGCGATGGCGGCCAGGCCGGCCAGATCATCAGGGCCGACGGTAGTCATCTGCAGCCAGGCGGCACCGGGGCGCATGGCGGGAGCGGTCTCCCGCATGACCTCGGCAACGGCGGCGCCGTCGAAGAGCATGGTGATAACGACGTCGGCCCCCTCGACGGCGGCGGTGGCGGTGGGGGCGATCTCGATGCCGTCGTCGGCCAGGGGCTGGGCACGCGAGATCGTGCGGTTCCAGGCGCGCACGGCGTGGCCGGCACCGGCGATGTTGCGAGCCATCGCCGAGCCCATGATTCCGGTGCCGAGTACGGCTACGGTCAGCTGAGACATACTTCTCCCTTAATTGTCTCTGATCGAGCTGTTGTCGACCTGTCCTTGGTCGGCCACCCGCCTGGGCACCCTCCGGCGCCCGGGATCGGACTTGTTGCCGCCCTTTGCACACGACCATAGGCGCCCGAGTCACTCGGAAGCCAGGGCGCCGGCGATCCTGTACAGAGCGATGGCCAGGAGGAAGGCTGCGACAGTGACGACGCTGGGGCCCCAGAAGCCGGGGACGCGGCTCAGGAGCTCGCCGCCGCTGGCACCGGCGATCGTGGCACCGAGGTACATCGCCGTGTTGGACAGTGAGGAGACGGTTCCTCGGGCTTGGCCGGCGTGGGCCTGCAGCTGCCCCATGAGGACGGGCAGGAGGAAACCAGCCACGACCAGGGCCGCAGCAAAGGCGACGACGGCACCCCACATGGTGGTCACGATGAGCGGCATCGCAGCAGCCAGGAGGTAGAAGGCGCCCTGGGCGAGGATGCCGCCCCACAACGACCGCCGCTCACCGATCCTTGCAACGAGCCGTGGACCGAGGATCGACCCCAGCGCGGTTCCCAGACCGATCATCATCATGGCCTTCCCGATGGCGCCCTGCGAGGCACCGAAGTCCTTGGCCAGCCAGGAGCCGATGAATGAGAACGACGCATAGTTGCCGGTCTGGAACGCGAGGTAGGCGAGGAGCGACCGCCTCAGCACCCGCGAGCCGAGGACCCTCCGGTAGGAGCCGACGACGTCAGCAGGCTCCCCCACCGGCCGCACATGGGGGAACGAGAGGAAGAGGAGTCCCCACAGGATGACGCTGACCGCCGCGACCACGAGGAACGGCAGCTGCCAGCCTCTGATCGACAGGTAGGAGCCGATCGGCACGCCGGCAACCTGCGCAACCGCCAGTCCCGCGGTCGCATAGCCCATGACCTTGATGATGGACGGCCGGGGCACCGTCACCGGGATGGAGGCCCAGATCTGGGAGCTGACGAATGCGGCACTCACGCCGGCCAGGAACCGCGCGGCGACCATGCTCCAGAAACTCCAGGCCAGACCGCACGCGCAGGTGAAAACGATGAAGGCCGCCAGGCCGGAGAGGATGACTCGGCGTCGGTCGTGGCGGTCCGAGACGGGGCCGGCCACGAGGGCGAACAGCGCGTACCCCAGGGCGTAGGCGGAGACCAGCCAACCGGCCCGGGACAGGGGGACGTCGAGCTCACGCTGGAGCAGGGGCAGCAGGGGCGCGACGAGGAAGGTGTCGGTCCCGATGACGAACATGGTGAAGAAGGACAGCCATCCCATGGTCGAGACGCGGACACCTTTCGGCGACGTCCTCTCGTCATCGACAGACACGTGCGATGAGCCACTCGTTTCTTCAGTCATCTCAAACCTCCTTAGTTCGATGTTTGACGTACTAAGAATTGTAGGAGACGATTCCCTCTGTCAACCCCCGTCCGGTGCGCGCCGGGGGCGAAGGTCGAGACAGAGAGGCAGGGACGAACCGTGAAGGACAGGGAGCTCTTCCACCCCGAGGCGGGCGACATCTCCCTGGACGCGATCCTGGGCGCCCTGTCAGACCCCATCCGCCGCGACGTCCTGCGCCGGATCGCCGATGAAGGCGCCCTGTACTGCGGGGACCTGAGCTACGACGTCGTCAAGTCCACGATGTCGCACCACTTCCGGGTGCTGCGCGAGTCGGGGCTCATGCATACCGAGCGCGAGGGCAAGCACCGGCGCATTACCCGGCGCGACAACATCATCGAGCAGCGCTTTCCGGGCCTGCTGGCCGCCGTCGGCCTGCCCGCCGGCAAGGGGCAGTGGCCGGACTGACGACCACCCGAGCGAGTACCCTGACGGCTCAAGGACGAGCCGCCGGCAACCTGTGAGGTGAGAGATGGCCAGGCCGCGCAAGCCGATCGACCCGACCCGACGTCGTCGCTTGATGCGGACGGCGCGCACGATGTTTGCACTCCGCGGGTACAACGGCACCGCGTTGAGCGACATCCTCTCCGCCGCGCAGTTCCCTCGCAGCTCCTTCTACTACTTCTTCACCGACAAGGCAGCGCTCTTCGACGCGGCTTTCTCCGACGGGCTGACCCTGCTCGCCGAGCGGGTGAGCCCACCCGATCCTGCAGCGCTGACCACCGAGTCCTTCTGGCCCAAGATCTTCACCTTCTTCGACGAGCTGGCGGCGGCCGGCGACGACGAGGACGTGGCGACAATCGCGACGCTCTTCCACATGCGGGACGCTCCGCCGAGCGCCTCACGCGCCGATTTCGAGAGGTCCGCCCGGGCGTGGTGCCAGCAGACCGTGCACGCGGGTCGCGAGCAGGGCGTGCTCGACCAGGAGATCCCGGAGGACCTGCATGTCGAGCTGGTGTGGAGCGTTGCCGTCACACTCGATCGGTGGTTGGCCTCGCAGGCCGGCAAGGGAGCGGATGCTCGACAGCTGGCGCACACCCTCCTGACGCGGCTGTTCGGGGCGCCATAACAGATCCCTCCCCGCTTGACCGCAGCCACGGGAACCGACAGCCTCCTTATTTGTGGACATGTCTGTCCATAAATGACTACCGTAGTTGTTACCAACCGTTCGCTGCCACAACGAGGTTCAGGAGGAATGCGAGATGGCGAGCGTTCTTGTCGCCGGGGCGACCGGATACCTCGGCCGGTACGTGGTCGCCGAGCTTCACAGCCGCGGGCACCTCGTGAGGGCCGTGGTGCGGGACCGGGATCGCGCCCGCAGGGAAGGGCCCTGGGGCTCACCGTCATTGGACGGCCTGGTGGACGAGTGGGCTCTCGGGAACGTCACCGATCCTCGTTTCACCCGGGATCTCGCAGCCGACGTCGAGCATGTTGTCTCGGCTCTGGGGGTGACGCGTCAGAAGGCCGACCCGTGGCAGATCGACAACCTCGCCAACCTGGCGATCCTGAACTCGGCGCTGAAGCACGCCGGCTCCTTCACCTACATCAATACCCTGGGTGGCGATCGCTGCCCCGCCCGGCTGACGCGAGCGAAGTCGGCATTCGCGCAGACGCTCTCGGTGGCGGAGATCAACTCTCAGATCATCAATCCGCCGGCCTACTTCTCCGACATGACGGAGGTACTCGCGATGGCCAGGCGCGGCCTGGTGACGGTGCTCCGCCCGACGGCGCGGATCAATCCGATCCACGGGGCGGACCTGGCGGTCTACGTCGTTGACCGGATGGAGGAGGGGGCTGCCGGCGCGTGGGACATCGGCGGACCGGACGTGCTCACCTGGAGACAGGTAGCTCAGCTGGCGTTCCGCGCCGTCGGCACACGGCCGCGCATCGCCGCGGTGCCCGCCTGGGTGCTGCCACCGGCACTGAGGCTGACGGCGCTGTTCAGCCCGCGCCTGGCCGACGTCGCCCAGTTCATGACCTGGAACATGATGCGCAACTGCGTGGCCCCGACGACGGGCACTCACCACCTCGCGGACTTCTACCGCACAGTTCTTGAGAATCAGAAGTAGGTAGGCACGTCACTGCGAGGTGACCTCGACCTGCTGGCGGGTGTTCCAGCCCATCTTGCCGCTGGTGACCATCCCCCAGACCCGCAGAGGGCGCAGGATCAGCGCGGACCACAGCGTCGCCGCCGGGGACAGGATGAGACTGATGCACCTCTCGGAGCCGGTGGTGTCAGAGCGCCACACGGCGATGTACCGCGAGCCCTGCGCCAGCCCGATCGCAAGAGGCACCAGCAGTGCCGCTGGAGGGATCCCATCGCCAACGACGAGCGGACGCCAGAGCACTAGATAGACGAAGAGGGAGATCACCAGCCAGACCTGCATCCACCCGGTGACCTGCCGCCACCACCCCCATGAGAGAACTGGCAGGAAGCGGATGCGCCAGAGCCCACGAATGAAGGAGCCGCGGAACCACCGCTCCTGCTGCCGGTAATGATGGCTCCACCGGTCGGGCATCCACGCGAAGGCGAAGGCCGAGGGCTGCTGGACCGTCCTGCCGCGCAGCAGGGCGAAGAGGGTTAACAAGGAGTCGTCGGAGAACTCCACGTGCCGCCGCAGGTAGCTCTCATGGGCGTAGATGTCGATGTTGTCTGCCAGGATGCTGCGCCGGTATGCGGCCAGACCACCCGAGTTGACCATCACCGACCCGAGCCGTGACATGAAGGAGCGGTCGATGAGCTGCTGTCCGACGAAGATCACGTCGGTCACACGTGCCAGCAGATTCTCCCGGTTGTTGATCGCCAGGATGACACCTGCGACCGACATGACCCGCGGATCGCTGAAGGGCTGGACGATCTCATGGAGGGCCTCGGCGTCGAGCATGGAGTCGGAGTCGACGGTCACGAACAGGTCGGCGTCGCGAATCTTCCTGAAACCATGGATCTGAGCATGACGCTTGCCCTCATTGGCAGTCCGTTGCCATGTGGCGTAGATGCGGGCCACCGCCGCCTGGCGGATGAACCAGTCCCGCTCCTCCAGATAGGCGCCCTGGGTGGAGCCGTCATCGACGACGTGGATCTCGGCCGGCGGAGAGGTCTGATTCAACAGGGCGGAGAGCATCTGAACCACGACATCAGGATCCTCGTTGTAGAGGGGGACGAGCACGGCGACCCGATACACCGCACCGCCACCGACCATGCGCCCTTCGAAGCCGGCCATCACCAGCTGCACGGCGACGATCACGAAGAGGACATCGAAGGTCCACACGACCCACGCGTCCAGAACATGGTGACGGTTCATCAGCACGCGCCAGCACAACCACCCCATCACACCGAGGACCACCAGAATGGCGGGCAGTGGCCCGCTGGCCCTCATGAGCGCCCGGGGCAGCCCGGTCGCATCGGCTGATCGCTGGGCCTCATCCGTCGTCGTCACCGGAGTGCGCACAGTGACCACCCCGCCGCGGTCCTTGCCGCGGACCCGTACCGCCCTGAGCCGCATCCCGCGCTTGAACAGCATCTTGACCGCCCCGCAAGCCAGCAGGATGAGAAGGCAGACGAGCATGACAACGAAGCCGAATGACCAGGGCATGCGTCAGCCTTTCCGTGTCGAAGAGCCGGTTCGGTGCGGAGTGCTGCGCTGTATCAGTCCGGGGCCGGTGCGGGTGACTGGCTGCGCATGATCTCCGGAACCGTCTTAACGGGCAGGCCGGAGTCGGCCACCTGCTTCATGAACCGTTTGAAGGTGGCCGCCGAGACCGACTCGGGAGCGTCGTCGGGATCCTCATCGACCCGATGGAAGACCATATGGGTCCAGCAGCGGTGCTCCCGGCACCGAGCCAGGGCCTTCTCGACCTGAGACTCGGTGGTGTAGGAGCCGCTGTAGAAGACGCGGAGCCGGTACGGGTCCCCCGGCGCGAGGGTCTCCGGGGCGACGTCGATGGTGCGCAGTGAGTCGAAGTAGCTCTGGGAGGTGCGCAGCACGAGGTCGTTGTACCGCCCCATGGGCAGGGCGAAGTGGGCGGCACCCTCGGGGTAGCCGTGCCCGAGGAGGAAGGACCTGATCGTCTCGAACTCCTGACGCACCCCCGCCTCGTCGAGCGTGGTGAGATCGGTGGAGGCGTGGGCGGCGATGTCCCAGCCGTGACGCTCGCGCATCTCAGCGAGCTGGTCGGCGCTCATGCGCCCCGGCAGTCCGACCTTGTCGGCGATGACGTAGGAGGTTGCCGCGCGGATGCCGCAGTCCTGCATGATCTGCCGGGCCGTCTTGTAGTCGCTGTCGTAGCCGTCGTCGAAGGAGATGGAGACGATGCCGCTGTCGGCCGAGGGCAGGGTGCCCAGGTACCCGAGCCACAGCCGACTCGGTGCCGCGTCAGAGGCGGGTACCACCTTCAGGCGCACCCGCGTCACCTGGTCCAGACGAGGGTTGCCGACGACGGAGCGCTCAGCGGCGCGGTTGACGGTCACGCGGCACCAGGTACCGGTGCGCAGCGTGCGCATGTCGGGAGCGACGTCCAGGCGCAGACAGTCCTCACCCTTCCCGCCGAGCTCGAGCTGGATGCTCTCGATCTGCCGGTAGTCCTCGGCGCGGAGCCACAGATCCCACTGGCAGCTGGTCATGTCGATGCCCGAGAGCGCCAGGTCGGCACTGGTGGGGCGGCGGGAGTCGCCGGTGGTGGTGATCTGCAGCGACTGGCTCCCGTGGGAGTGGGTGGAGGTGTCTGGGCGTATGGAGCCGGCCTCGGAGGAGAGGACCCAGGCACGCGGGTCCTGCATATCCGACAGCACCTTTGACGGCGCCGCGGGAGGACCGGCGGCCGGCGCTGGGGACGCGTGAGCCGCTGTCTGTATCGCGCCAGGTAAGAAAGTACTCGAGGCAGCCACGGCGAGACCGCCCATCAGAAAGTTCCGACGCTTCATCTGAGCATGCTGCGGCAAGGTGAATCTCCAGTTAACAGTCCACTTGGTTGGTTTCCATCCCAGGATACGCACGAATTCGCTGCCACCGCTGGCAAAAGTCGCACAAGCCCTACCTCGGTCGACTGCCACAACATGTCAGACATCCAGGAGATCCGCGCAACTCCGCGCACTTCTGCCGACCGTCGCCGATCATGTGTGAGTGAGATCACTGCACTGTCCTGGGGAGCTGTGACGCCCCATCGACCACCCGTCATTGATACGTCCTCGGTGACACTGCTCGTTCAGGACTCAGGCGAAGACCGAGGCGAGGCGGGCGACGGCGGGGTCGGAGTCGCGGGCCAACCGGCGAAGCGCCTCTGCGGCTGCAGCGACCGGGAGCTCGATGAGAGCCTGAGTCAGACGCAGCCGTACGGCGGTCTCGGCGGTGGGCGCGGCGAGCTCGTCAGTCAGAGCGTTGACGATCCAGGACGCACGCTCGTCGTCACGGCACAGCACTCCCAGCACCTCCGCCGCCTCCACATCGTGGGCACCTTCGACCACCATCGCGACAAGGACGGGGACGGCCTCGGTCATACCGCATCGTCCCAACGCCAGAGCGGCGCAGTCTCGCACGACCGCGTCGGGGTCATCGAGGGCCTGTGCGAGCACGACGGCGGCGCCCGGCGCCTCGGGCACCTCAGAGATCGCCCGAACCGCGCGCCGTCGAACATCCGTGTCCTCTGCGCGAGCACCGGCGCGCAGCGCCGCCACCGCATCACCGCCGGATCGGGCGATGGCCCAGCGCAGCGCACCCGCGACATCCGGCTCGGACTCGCTCAGAAGCGCTTCGGCCAGCAGCTCGACGGGGACCGGCGCTCCCGCAGATCGGATCAGAACGGCTTGCTGTCTGCGTGCGGCACTTTCCGAGTCGAGGTCTCGCATCAGGTCAATGACGCGCAGGACGTCGCGCCAGTCGGCAGGTGCGGAGGCGTCAATGGCCCGGAGTCGGTCGAGCAGCTCGCGCTCCTGGGCCAGACGCTCCTCAGTGCACCGGATGAGGTCGACGACGAGCGCGGCGGGCGTCAGGTCCGGGTCCTCCAGAGCGCGCCCCACCTGCTTGAGCGACAACCCCATGGATCGAAGGCTCTCCACCTGGAAGATTCTGCGAATGTCCTCGTCGGAGTAGTCGCGGTAGCCGGCGCTGGTGCGGCCCGTCGGCTGCACCAGCCCCAGAGCCTCATAGTGCCGGAGCATCCGGGCGCTCACTCCGCAGGACCGGGCCGCGTCGCCGATCAGCACTCCATCACCTCCTGCACCCCCATGGGCTCGGCCCCCTCAGTCCCAGCTCTTGCCACGCCAGTATCCGACTCCTCCGCGCTTGACGCCCCCGGTGTGAGCATCAGCCTCGCCTCGGAGATGGCCTCCTCAAAACCTCTCTCCGGGTCCTGCCGAAGCAGCTCGGTGGCACGGGCGTGCGCAGCCACCTTCGGATCGAGGCTCTGCGCGGCCCTCTCCAGGACGGGGTCGGCGAACTCGCCGAGGTCGATCAGCGCCCGGCTCAGGCTCAGCTGGACGCTGCGGTCTCCGCGACCGAGCTGGCGCGTCAGCTCCTCGGCCAGAGACGCCTTCTCGTCCTCCGGAACGAGGACGACGGCGGTGCGCCAGGCGGTCCGCGCGATCCCGTCGTCGGGATCGCCGAGCATCTCGCGGGTGATCCAGGGCCAGGTGCTCTTGTCGCCGATCTTGGAGAGTGTGTGCAGGGCCTGACTGCGGGCCTGGTTGCAACCGGAGTCGAGCTCCCGGTGGAGGCGCGGCAGAACGATCTCCGACGGCAGGCGGGTGAGGGCCCAGGAGAGCATGTCCCGAACGAAGAAGTCCGGCTCGATCGCGCACCGCTCGACGAGCAGCTCCGTGTAGTCGGCGTCGGCTCCGGACCCGATGGCCAGGGCCGCCTGCAGACGGATCGAAGAGCTCTCAGCGCTCAGGGCATTCGCGACACGGGAGTCCTGCGGGGTTGTACTGGTCATCGGGACCACCTCCTGCCCCAAGGGAAGGCCTTGTCACGGTGTCAAGGTCAAGTCGTCCCGGCGGCCGACGCACATCTGGACGGAGACCAAGTCTCCGGCCGTAGCCGGTCAGTACTGACCTCGATCATTCGCAGGGCCTGCCGTCTGAAGCCGGGGTCGGGGTTGACGAGCAGATGGATGGCGAGCCCGTCCACCAGCCCGTGCAGCGCCGTCGTCTCCGCCTCGACATCGAGGTCCGGCCACGACCTCCTGACCGACTTCGCCTGGCACAGCGGGCTATTCGCCGCAGCGGCAGCCACCACGTGGGTGGCGCGCAGTGGACTGCTACCGGATGGTGCGGACGTGTTCCTCAATCACGACGCCCGACTCGAAGCTTCGACAACTCACCAGATCAAAGTTCTGCACGACGGTCCCAGCGGCACTACCTCAATCTCAGTCAGCGAACCGTTGGTGGTTGAGGGTGCTAACGCCACCGGTGAACCGCAGGCCGGACACCGTAGATAGAACCGTCAACAACGCTCGTTGCAAGACTACTCCTTACTCATATCAACCGATTCCTCGCTCGCGGTTTCCTGGATCGCTAGCGCGCAGCACCCACTGGGCCAATGGCAGCGCGGCGAGCGGTAGGAGGACGAGTCCGGGCAAGAACGTCACCAGGAATGGTTGAGCCGACAGTTGGGTGTCAATGTTGAACCAGGCATCCGAGATGCGCTCGTTGAGTAGCCGTGAAACCAGCCAGGCGACGGGGAAGGCGATCACGATGCCAGCTAGCCCGAGCAGTGACGCCTCCATGACCACAGTGCAGCGAATTGCTCCGTTGCGGAAACCGAGCAAACTGAGCAGTGAGTACTCGCGTCTCCGTTCCAGGATCGTATAGCCAAGACACGCTCCCACGAACAACAGCGCCACCGCGATGCTTGTTAGGGCACCGAGCCACAGCAGGGCTGTGATCTGGGAGGACGACGCGACAATCAACTTGACTATCTCGTCCTTGCTCAAAGCCTGCTGCACCCCCGATTCGGAGTTCAGTGCATCGGTGGTCGATGCAATCGCGCCGGGTGAGGCCTTGACCAGCACGCCCGAGAACAGGTCGCTTCCAGTGAGTGAGCTCGCGAAGTCCAACGTCGAGCGAACCTCACCGGGCAACGCAGACGACATGATCCCCACTACTCGGGCCTCGTGCTTGGTCCCGGCTGCATTCACCGTGAGGACATCGCCCGGCTCAAGTGCCAACCGGTGAGCGAGTCCGGCCTCCATGACCACGCCATCCGGATCGGAGTCGGAGATGTCAGAGCCTTCGACAAGAGTGACCTTGTGCCAAGTATTCTGCGGGTCGAAGCCGCCGACCATAAGATTTTCGATGACTGAACCTTTGGCCGCTTGGGCCACCGTCTTGATGACCGGTGTCCACTCGCTCACGCCGGCCTCCCCCATGAGGGCTGCCGCCTGAGCCTTTGCCTGTGGTTGGACGAAGTCGACGGTCAGGTCCCACTCGTTGCCGTCAACGGCTGACCGAGAAGTGGCGATCACCGAGGAATACGACAGGGAATAGGCCGCCGTCAGGCCAAAGCCGATCGCGATGGCCAACACTGTCAGGGCAGACACCCATGGGTTGCGCTGAACGTTTCTGACTGAAAGTCGGGTTGTGGTGCTCGATACCAGAGCCCCCAGCCAGGCCCCTCTGATGCGGCCGCCGTGACCGGTGTCGACGGTGCGGGTCATCGCATCGCGCGGCGACATCCGGAAGATCCCTGCAAAGGCAAGCGCTGCGCCGAGCCCGTAAACGACGAGGGTGCCAACACAACCGATGGCGATCACCACGGGGTCGAGGACAAATGGCACACTCGGCAACCCGACCGAGGATGCGAAGTTCTCCAGGAACGCACGCCCTACGAGCACCGATCCCAACAGACCCACGAGGATGGTCCAGACGACCAGCCACATGTAGGGCAGGACATAGGCGCGGGCCACAGCGATGGGTCGATGACCCTGCACTAGCAGCACTGCGATGCTCTTGCGCTCCCGTGCGATCCACTGCGCCGACAGAAACATCGACACGAAGGCAGCCGACAACGCTCCCACCAGCACCATCAAAGGAATGACGACGCCGAAGACGTCAAGGTTCTTCTCGACATACTGGTAGGCGAACTGCTCTTCCCGCTCCAAGGCGTAGGCCCCGGACAGGTGCTGTGCGGCGGCTGCATCGAGAACAGACTGCCGAGCGGCGTCGAGATCCTGTCCCGGCTCGAAGTTGAAGACCACGCTATTCACGGTCTGCGATGACGGGGGCAGGTAGACCACGCCCATGGAGTCCTTGGCCGAGATGAACAGACTCGGGTTGAGCGGGGCGATGAGGAACTCGGGGTCACGAACGATCCCGCGTACGGTCACGGTTCGCGTGGTGCCGCCAACCTCAATGTCCAGTGAGTCACCGACACCGACCGAGTGGTAGTTCGCCATGCCCTGGTCGATCAATGCACCTGACTCGTCGTCCCGCGTCAGAAGGGTCCCCTCAAGGGGCGTCAGAATGTTCAACCGGGACCCTGTCCATACCGAATCGGAAGAGATTACGGTCAGCGCCAGGTCGTCGGCCCCGGTCAGCTTTGTGCGCCCGGGCAGGACCTGGCGGGACATACTATCGGTCAGCCCGGGCAGCTCATCGAAACGCGGCGCCGACTGGTTCGGTGCGGGGGTGAATCGCAGTTCCAAGTCTGCGAGTTGACCCGCAGAGTACCAACTATCACGCGCCTTTGTGATGCTCGACAGGGCCGAGTACTCGCCAACCAGCATCGAGAAGGCCATGGACGCTACCGCAATCAACAGCATCAGCCGACCGACCATCGACCAGGCCGAGCCGAGGGCGAACTTCTGCAGCGAGGTGAGCGGAAGGACACGGGCCGGATTGTGAATCTGGATCATGAGCGACCAACCTCGATAGCGCCATCGCACATTTCCCAGGTCTCGGTGGCATAGCTGATAACGATCGGATCGTGGGTGGCGACGATGATCGTGGTGCCGATCTGCTGCTGCAACCGGGTCAGGCACTCAAGTACCTGCGTCGCATTCTTGTGGTCAAGCGCACCAGTTGGCTCATCGGCCAGAATCACCGGAGGCTGCTTGACCATCGCCCGGGCGATCGAGACACGCTGCTGCTCGCCACCGGACATCTGGGCGGGGAAGTTGCCGGCAAGGTGTGCGATCCCGACTGCGTCCAACATGTCCATCGCCTGCTCGCGCCGCTCAACAGCCGCTTTATCCAGCGGTTCGAGCGCCGCAGACACATTCTCCAAGGCGGTGAGGGTGGGCAGTAAGTTGAAGAACTGGAAGATGAAACCAATGGTGCTGGCCCGGAAGGCAGTGCGTTGTCCTCGCGACAAGATGCCCAGGTCTGCCCCGCTCACCTCGACCTTTCCTGAGTCAAACACCTCGATGCCACCCAGGATGTTGAGCAGGGTCGATTTGCCGCTACCCGAGACACCCCGCAGAGCAATGTAGCTGCCCCGCTCGGCAGCGAGCGAAACGTCGTCGAGCACCTTCAGGCCATGGGTAGGCCCCGGGTACGTCTTAGTCAACGAACTGACGCGGATGGTCCCGCGATCGGTTTCAACGGACGTGGTCATGGGGATGCTTCCTTCCATCGATCGCGGTTCGAAAAATATGGTATAAAACTGCACCACAACTCGCTATGATCTGTAGCGGAAGTTCATGTTGGAGATGTTGGAGATGATGCGCAGGCAGGCATCCAGGTGCTGACCTACGATGGCCCGCGCCTCGATGAGCGCCCCACGCTCCCGCATGATGCCGACCGCGTTTCGTAGCTCGCGCTGATCGGTCGTGCTAGCCCGCAGGATGCGGACCAGTTCCACTGCCCGGTTGCGATCGGCCCGTTGCAGGATGAGCAACACCTGCAACGTCACCGTGCCCGCTGCGATGTCCTCGGCAGTAGTTTTACTCCACTCTTCTGTCAGTGGAACTACGTTGATCTGGTCGTCGATCACGTGAAATGCCAGCCCGATTTCCTCACCGAGTCTCGAATATGCCGCGAAAGCCCGCTCGTCGGCATTGGCTATACTCGCGTCGATCTTGAACGGCATCCGATAGGTATAGGAAGTCGAGCGATGCAATACCGACTGCAGGTATTCGAGGGGATCGTGGGCCATGGACTCCTCGGACAGCCAGATCGTATTGATGGCGGCGCCAAAGTCTCATCGAGATGGAGCGGATTGTCCACATCACGCTCCAGTCTCACTGAACACAGCCGGTAGACGTCCTCACCATTGAAGTGTCATGAGTAGAGAGACCTCCGCGTAACAGCGGAACCGGCCTGAGGCCAGAGTACGAAGGACTGTGCGGCGTCTAGCTCCTCTAAGTAACCGCTCCACCCGATTCGGGTAGGGCACGATCCGTAGGGTGAAGCCTAGGCGCTCAGTGGACTGCTACCGGATGGTGCGGACGTATTCCTCAATCACGACGCCGGACTCGAAGCCTCGACAACTCACCAGATCAAAGTTCTGCACGACGGCCCCAGCGGCACCGAACAGCCGGACACCGTCACCCATGACGATGGGAACGCCGAAAAAGGTCTGTCCCGCCAGGATCCTGGCGGGACAGACCTTCTGAGTTGGTGGAGCTAGGGGGATTCGAACCCCCGACCTTCTCATTGCGAACGAGACGCGCTACCAACTGCGCCATAGCCCCAAGTGCGGACCGATCCTAGCATCGCCGCCGGGAGTCCTGGCAAGTTCGGTGGCGGTGAGCCCGCCCACCGCACCGGAGCCGCCCGGCAACGTGTCGCGGGAGCCTCCGAACTACCCTCCGGCGGCGCGGCGCCCCTCGAGGATGGCATCGAGGTCGATGGGGTGGAAGAGCTCTTCCTCGTCGTCCTCCACGGGAGCGGGGACGTAGGCACGGGCCGTCTGCGGACGGGCGGGCACCGGCGCGGAGGTACCGGGATCGACCTCCGGGTCCGCGTAGGAGCGTCGGGGAGCCCGGGCCGCCAGCGTGTAGGTCGGGGCGGGTACATGGACCGGCCTCCACCCCTGGGGTGGGGTCGACGTCGTCGTCTCCTCCTTGGCGACCCCCTCCGTCTCGGAGGGAGCAGCGGCGGCAGGAGCCTGCGGCCGCATGGCCGGACGGGCCGGTTCAGAGACCGCCGGCGAGGAGGCCGGA
>ERZ773069.1075-NODE-1075-length-16678-cov-5.268965_pt1 | contig 16678 bp, 13 predicted proteins | sample MGYA00580619_ERZ773069 | MGnify/ENA primary metagenome ERZ773069 (study PRJEB29015, sample SAMEA2738007) | human oral metagenome | biome: human oral; feature: human-associated habitat; material: dental | place: China | collected 2108 ...
GAAAGATAAGTATAAAGGCTAGAAATATAAGAATGAACAGTAAAGATGAGATAGTGTATGTAAGTGAGTAAGTTAATAAGATGACTGATATGGAAAGTTAGAAAAACAGGTAATGGTAAAGGAGAATACTATGTCCGGAAATAATGAATTACAGAAAATGTATGAATATCAGGAATTGAAGGGAAAATCCGGTTATGAGTATGTGGTAAGGGGTGCTGAGGTTTTTTGTGGGAGGGGAAGCAAGCCTTGTGTTCTAAATCTTCCTAAAGACCATGGAGTATATACTTCTGATGGAAGACCTTTGATTACAGTAAGTGACACCAAGCCGGGGAATATAAGTGGATTTGGAATATGTAATATAGACAGGAAACATCCTCGCACATGTGTCCCGGAACTGGGCTCATGGGAAGTTTATGGAAATTCTGACATGAAGATAAACGGAGAGTATGCTGTAAAGAGAAATGCTACTGTAACATGCAAAAAGGGTGGAATCATTATACTTAATACATCGGGTCAGACATCCCCAAGTTATGATAAAACAAAAATAAAAAATGCTGTAGAAATAGTAGAGAATGTAAAAGGAAGATGGGGTAATAATGAATATAATAATGACTTTCTAGGACATATAAAGCCTAATAATGCCGGTTTATATAATTTTGGAATAAGTTTTTATAATAATAAAATAGTTAATAAGCCGGGAAGTATATTCGTTTATGAGACCGGTGGAGGAAAACTTAAGTTTATAGGTGCATATGAGATAAAAGATCATGCCGGTAATGAGCAGAATAAGTTTTCGGAAGATACAATTAGTGAGAGCAGCAACGATCAATCTATGTATACATACTCTGCTTATTATTGGAGATACTGGGCAGATATTGCACTTAAAGCCGGAAAAGACTATTATTTTGAGATTGATTGTCCAAGTAGGGAGGCATTTGATTATAAAGTTATTGGAAACCAGGATGCAGCAATACTAAAGAGTTATAAGAATGGTTTGGTAGAACAAGATATTATATCAGGTATTTGGGTGTTCAATAATAGTCTTAAGGAAAATCATTTTGAAATTTACGATAGAATGAAACTAAATAATAACAATGGGAATCCAGTTGTAGTAATGTATTTAAGTGGAGCATATATGCCCTATATATACTATGTAATAAGTAAGATAGAGGAAAATAATGGTGCATCTGAAGCAGCTGAAAACTTTGGATGGGGTTCGCTGGGGCTTACGGCACTTTCATATGGAATACCTATATTGTGTAGTGAACTGGGAATAGCGGTTTCAACTGTAGCTGTTGCTACATCTTTTATAGGTGGACTTAGTGCAGCTTTATCTGTTATAGCAGCAATTTTTACATTAATGTCAAAGACTGTATTAAGTAATTTGAAAAAAGTTATTCTTAGCAGAAATGAAAAACCATCAAAAATTATTTTATACGATGTTATTAAGAGTTCTTATTCAAGTGCTGACGGAGTTAACCATTATAGTAGACAATATTCAATAGAGAAATTTGATGTAATAGACTTTAATGAGTATACAAGTGAGAAAAGTGTTGAAATATTTGGAGAAAAGTATTCTTATGGAGAATTTGTATTATTGAGTGGATTTAGCACTGCTAATGATGCTGAAAGTATAAAAGATGCTATGGAAACATTAAATAGGGTACTTAATAAATAACAGATTACAGGAGTTTATATTATGAAAATACTTTATAAGAATTATTTTAATATCATTGAGAAGTATAGGAATAATAAGCTACTATTGCTTTTTTATATATCGATTTTTGTAATTACTGTCATATATATATCTGTTAACGCAAAATGTAAATTAATTATTGAGAATGATGTATTAATCAGAATAAAAAGCGGAATATTTGAGAATAGAAGAAATATAAAACATGTCATTATCCCTAAAGGAGTTAAAGTGATAGGAAGAGAAGCATTTGATTGTTGTTTTAAATTAGAAAGCGTAGATATACCTGATACAGTAGAGAGTATAGAAAACTTTGCATTTTGTAACTGTCAAAGTTTACAGACAATAGATATACCCGATACAGTTAAGAATATTGGTATAAGTGCTTTTTTTATATGTGAAAGTTTGAAAAGTGTAAAGATGCCTGTCGAATTACAAACATTAGGTAGTAATGCTTTTAGTGATTGCATTGAGCTGGAAAAGATCAATATCCCGAAGGGACTAAACAAAATTGAATCATATACTTTTAAAAATTGTAAAAAACTAAAGGAAGTTAGACTTCAGGAAGGAATAGAAGAAATAGGAGATGAAGCTTTTTTATCTTGTGAAGAATTATCTTTACTGGAGTTTTGTAATGGCATCAAAAAAATAGGCTCAAAGTCATTTAGCAATTGTATAAAACTTCAAAGTGTAGATATACCTGATACTGTAGAGTATATAGATTATAATGCCTTTTACAATTGTTTAAGTCTTCATAACATAAAAATGTCGGAAGAGATAAAATATGTAGGCAATAAGGCGTTTGAAGATACAGCGTATTACAATGAAAAGCTTTTAAGTAAAGAAGAGAGTATTTATATTGGAAGAGTACTTATAAAACATAAAAATATAAATACAAAGGTAAAAGTTGAAGAGGGAGTAAGAGTAATATCGGAAGAAGCTTTTATTGATAATAATATATTGCTAAGTATTGATTTGCCGAAAAGTCTTATATCTGTAGGTAGGAGGGCTTTTAAGAATTGCATAAATCTTAAAGAGGTGAACTTACCTGAAAATTTAGAAAATATTGAATCTGAAGCATTTAGTGAATGCAATATAGAAAGAATAGAAATTCCTAAGAGCGTAAGGAATATAGGATATGCTGCTTTTAAAGATTGTAAAGAATTAAAAGAAGTTAATATGCATGGTACTCCTGATACGATAGGTGGTTCTGCTTTTAACAATACAAGTTGGATCATGAATATAAAACCGGATGAGTATAAGTGCAGGTATTTTCAAAATATACTTTTAGAGTATTTTGGAAGGGAAAAATTTATAAAAGTAAAGGAAGGAACAAAGGTTATAGCAGGTGAGGTATTTAGAAGTTCAGAAGAACTTGAAAAAGTAGAGTTTCCAAAAAGCTTGGAGTATATAGGATACTCATCTTTTTCCAACTGTGAAAATTTAAAACAAATTATATTTGAAGAAGATTGCAATCTCGCAGTAATTGATACTGAAGCCTTTGAAGATTGTGTCAGTTTAGAAAGTCCGGTCTTGCCTGTAAAGTTAAAAAAAATAAATCATATGGCTTTTTGCAGATGTAAGAAAATTGAAGAAATGAAATTTCCTGAAAGTGTGGAGTATATAAGTAATTATGCATTATCCAGTTGCGTAGAATTAAAAACTATAAAGGTACCTAAAAAGATGGAAGGAAAGTATGAATTTAAAACAACAGTTAGCATACATGAAATAAATCCTAAAATAATATTCTACTAAATTTATAAAAAAATAAAGAATTATATATTGTTGGGGATAAATATATGAATAAATATATTGACGAAAAAATCATACCTATGAAATTAGAAACTGATAACAGCATTTCCATGTCCTTAGAAGACGGTTACTATATATCAGGTAAGCTTGAAACTTTTACAAAAGCTTTATACTTTAATGATGCCGCATCCATATACACCCCGTCTTCTTTTATAGATATGCCGGATGAAATAAAGGAAATAAAGTATCCTACTAATTTTAGACCTGAAATAATAAAAACCAACCTTGCAGGAGATATAAATTTAAGTCTAAGTCTTTTGGAAGAAGGCAAAGATGCAGATATAGAAACTTTGTTAAGTGATCTTAGAAGCCTTCTTTCAAAGGCACACAAGGGTATTAGGTTCCTTGAAGCTAAGAAACTTAACAAAGAAGGCTTTGTGGAAATCAATTGTTTTGATTTTATTCTACCCGGAATAGATGAAAAGATCTACCACATGATGGGAATGGGAAAAACCGACAGACAAATAATACAAGTTATATTTAATTGCATGGAACCGGATGCCAATGCATGGAAAAAAGCCGTAATTGATATATTTGAGAATATTGAACTTATAAGAAAGTAAAAGATGAACAGAGAAAATAAAAAAATAAAGTATTTCGAAGCCTTCAGGTATAGATGGATAAGCGAAAAGATCAAAGAGTACAAAATGTATTCTACAGAAAATTTAGAAGAGGAATTAAAGGCGCTTTTGTCAGCTGCTATAGAAGACAAAGACAAAACAAAAGAAACGCCCCTTTTTTATATTGCCATGTTTTTTCTTAATACAAGCCTTTATACGAGATCTTATAAATATATGCTTATTGCAGCGGATGAAAGTTTGTATATAAATAAGCCGCTAAGCATAAGGTACTGGGTACCTGATCTTATAAAGAAGGATGAAGATCTTATTAGGGAAGAACTTATACAAAACAAAGCAAAGCTACTTGACCTAAGCGAATCGGAAATAGAGGAAGGGGTAAGGTTTGTTCTAAAAGGATATGAGGGTATTATTGCAGTCCTTTGGAAAAAGGCGGTAGAAAATGTACTCTACAATGATATTTATAAAAATAACGACATAAAAGAAACTCCTCATATCCTTGTTGGAGAGTACATGGGGGAATTAAGAAAAGTAGAAATTTAAGATAGAAATATAAATTTAACCGGGAAATAAAAAACATAAAGTTAGGTAATTACAGTTCCATAGAAAAAACATCGTAAGCGTTAATGGAGGTAGTGTCTGATGAAGAAGGTAAAGAAAAGTTCCATAAAGTTAAGCGGGGAGGTAAACATAGCATCTAAAGAAGTGGTGCTAAAGGGAAAAAAGTCAAAGACATGGGAAGATCTTAAAGAACCGTACAAAGATATGTCAAAGGACTTTGAAAAGCTTTTGCCACAGATGCTTGGAGGCTTACCAGTAACGGCAGGTGTACCTAGTGAAAAAGATAAGCTTATGCTAAAGCTTATGGGAGGGCTTGCCGCCTGTGCCAAAGTAAACATTACTAAAAACCCCAACGGAAGCTACAGCGTATCCTATACCAACGCATTAAACAGGGTAAGAAACAATGCAAAGCCTGTTATAGGAGAACTTAATGAAGAAGGGTTAAGACAAGAGATCTATAAGATCATATCAGCTATGCTTGAAAAAGGCGGTCCGGCATTTGCCTCATGGAACGCTTTATTAAAAGACCTTATGAAAAACCATGGAATGGAAGATTTTCTAAAAGGTGCAAGAGCGGCACTTTGTGCCATGACGGGAGATCCTGTAAATGCCAATACGGGAAACTTCATCTACATAAAAGAAGACATCAAGATACAGTCAAGGATACCTTTAAGCCTTACAAGGTCTTATAACAGTAAGGAAGAAAAAGTAGGAGTGTTCGGAAAAGGCTGGAGGCATAGTTATGAGATCTCTGTAAGCAGGGAAGAAAACGGATATATAGTACATCTGTCGGATGGTCAGGATGAAGCCTACCTTTTAGATGATGAAGGAAATATAATATCTGTTTTTGATGACTTTAACCGCCTTCAAAAAACAAAGGACGGATTTGAGTATAAAAGCGGCGAGGGTCTTTCCTATCTTTTTAACAAAGAAGGCAAGCTTCTTTGTATGGAAAGAAAGGACAAAGTAAAAGTAGTACTTTCTTATGATACAAAAGGAAGACTTTTAAGCGTATCAGATAAAGCCGGAAACAGCCTTAATCTTTCCTATGATGAACAGGGGAAACTTAGAGCAGTAAAAGATCACACCGGAAGAAAGATAGAGTACAGATATGAAAGCGGTCAGCTTGGAACGGTATACTATGGCGGGCAAAGGGCGTATGACTACTTTTATGACAAAGAGCTTTTGGTAAAAATAAAAAATCCAAGAGGAGTGTATGTACTTGAAAACCTTTATGACGGTGCAGACAGGGTAAAGATACAAAGATTTGCCGACGGAGGAATAATAAGATATGAGTACGACAGCGAGGAAAGAAAGACCTTTGTTACAAACCAGAATGAAAATATAGAAGTACATATACATGATGAAAACTTCAGAAACATCGAAAGCGAGTATGCGGGAGAGAGCGAAAGCTTTACTTATGATGAAAGAAACCTTTTGACATCATATACGGATAAAAAGGGAAATACTACTACATATAAGTATGACAAAAAAGGAAACTTAACAAGCTGCATCCACTCTGATGGAGAGGTGGAAAGCTTTGAGTATGATGAAAATGGAAATGTAAGTATATACTATAAAAATAAAGAAGAGATAGAAAGATATACCTATGATGATAAGGGAAGGCTTTGTGAAAGAAAGGATGCTTTAGGAGAGATCACAAGCATAGAGTATAAAGAAAGTGGATATAAAGAAAGTGAATATAAAAAAGATAAGGAAACTAAAGAAAGCGTTATCATAACCCTTCCTGACGGTTCAAAAAATAAGCTATCCTATGATGAAAGGGGCAACATATCAAGGATAGAAGAAGAGAGCGGAAGTGTATCAACATACGAGTATGATGCCTTAAACAGGGTAAGGGCAAGTATTGACAAAGAAGGAAACAGAACAGAGTTTTCCTATAATGATAAAGACTTGCTTACAGGAGTAAAAGATGCTATAGGCAATACCTGTAGGTATGAGTATACCGAAAACGGCAAGTTATCCCTTTTTGAAGACTTTAGAGGAAGCATTACAAAGCTTAACTATAACGAAATGAATAAAATAAAGGACTTTACCCTGCCTGACGGTGAAAACTTTAAGATGGAGTACGACCTTTGCCAAAACCTTACAAAAGAGATCCATCCTGACGGTGGAGAGGTAGAGTATATCTATAATGCAGCGAATCTCATAGAAAAGAAGATCCTGCAAAACAAGGGAGCGTATGAATACCGTTATGATGCAAACTCAAATCTTATATCGGTTACGGATCCTCTGGGAGGCACAGAAGAGTACTCTTATGATGAAAGAAACAGACTTGTATATCATAAGAATAAATCAGGTGCTGTAACAGAGTATGAATACGGTAAAAGAAGCTTAAAGATAAGCAATGAACTCGGAACATACACCTGTAACTATGACATACTTGGAAGGATAGTGCTTGAGACAGATATGCTCGGCAATACCAAAAAGTATGAATACAATGAGCTTGGGCAGGTATCAAGCGTAAAGACAGGGGAAAAAGAGACCGTATATAAGTACAGTAAGGGCGGACTTTTACATAAAAAGATATATCCTGACAAAAGGTATGAGATATTCAGCTATGATAAAGCAGGGAAGCTTATAAAAAGAGAAAATGACAAAGGTGAATTTCTTGAATTTACTTATGATAAGTTAAACCGTATCACCAAAGTAAAAAACAGCTTTTTGCAGGAACAAAGCTTTGAATACGATGCCATGGGCAATGTAATAAAAGAGATAGATGCATTAGGAAACAGCACAAGTTACACCTACTCTCTTGGAGGGAAACTCACCTCTGTTTTAGATGCCATGGGCAACAGAACAGAGTACGGATATGATAAGGCGGGAAGGCTTGCTACGGTATACAGACATGAGGGAAGCAGGGAATTACTTTCATGTATTGAAGATGAAGAAAGAAAACATTCATTAAAAGAGATATCAAAAACAAATGAAAAGTATGGTAGACAAATATCCGAAAGCCTTAAAGAAGCAAATGTTCCAAGGATAACAAGATATAAAAGAAACCTTATGGGAGATGTTGAATGTATCATCAATGCCTTTGGAGAAGAGGAGTACTTTTCATACGATCTTTTAGGAAGAGTGATACTTAAAAAAGATATGGACGGGTATGAAACAAGGTATTCATATACCAAGGCGGGAGATATAAAAACAGTTCTTTATGCAGATGGATATAAAGCGGAGTATGAGTATGACAGCTTAGGAAAACTGACTCAGGTAAAAGATGCCCTCGGAGTTATAAGTATAGAAAATGATAAGCTCGCAAGAACAACGAAGGTAACAGATCATGACAGTAAAGAAGTAAGATACAGTTACGGAAAGTTTGGAGAAAGACTAAAAACTATATATCCTGACAAAAAAAGTATTGATTACGGATATGATGAAGACTTAAGACTTGTAAGCCTTATATCAGGGGATAAAGAGATAAGGTATTCATATGATAAAGAAGGAAGACTGATAAGAAAAGATATGCCTGATGAGATAAGCAGCCTTTATTCGTATGATGAAAGAGGGCTTTTGGGCAGTCTTTGCCATATGAAGGGAGATAAAAAACTTGAAGAATACATATACGGATATGATCTGCTTGGAAATAAAACAAAGGTAGTAAGACAAAGAGATGTAGACCATAAGGGAATAAAAGAGGACAAGAATAAAGAAAAGATCGTACATAAGTTGTGGGAAGACTCATCGACCTTTAACTATGAGTATGACAGCTTAAGCCGTCTTGTGGCAGTAAAAAGAGGAGAAAAGGAAGTCTGCAGGTACGCCTATGATGCCTTTGGAAACAGAAGCAAGATGAAAAAAGACGGCATAGAAGTAGCCTATACCTATGATGCTCTTGACAGACTCATAAGGATAAACAGCCTCCATACAAATGAGAGCTATGAGTACGATAAAAGAGGAAACCTTATAGGAGTAACTGACAGAGGAAAGAAGATAAAAGCCTATGAATACGGTGCGTCAGGTAGGCTTGGTTTAAGTTACTCAAATTTAGGAAATGCAAGAAGTTATGATTATGACGGAATAGGTAACAGAATAGGGTGCAGGGAATACAAGTTTGAAAGTAAAGGTCTTGGAGAAGACAGACTTAAAAGCATAAATGAACTTGACCTAGCTAAAAAAGAGCCTGTATATGAAGAAAGATATGTACTTGACAGGACAAGACCTTATAACAACATGCTGCAAAGAAGTATGTCAGACAGGGGAAAAGAACAGACACAAAGCTATGCATGGGACTTTAATGCGGTATTTATGGAGGAAGAAGAAAAGGTCTATACATACTTAAATGATGAACTTGGAAGCACTATCCGACTTCTTGAAAAAGAAGGAAAGAGCCAAACGATATACGGCTATGATGAGTTTGGAAAAGACACCTACGGCACACAGGGGCAGGTACAGCCCTTCGGATACACGGGATATAGATACGATGCGGTGGCTGACACCTACTTTGCTCAGGCAAGAGAGTATATAGCGGGAGTGGGAAGATTTGGAGGAGAGGACTGGATAAAGGGAAGTATAAGTTATCCTAATTCACTGAATGCTTACGGATACTGTTATGGAAATCCGATGGTGTGGGTGGATAGGGATGGGCTGTACCCTGTGGCAACTTCAATTGGAGTACCTAAAAACAATATAATAGATTGGTATATAAAATTATATGAAAAAGGTAAAAAAACATATGATAAGCAACGAATTGATATGCCAGCACCTGTATTTCCACCAAGGGATAGCAGCATGCCTGATTATACAAGTGGAATTAATGAATGGTTGTATAAAAAGGAAGCAGATTTTCAAAATAGTAGGAGCAAATGGGGTGATGAGATTACATTGATAAAGTTTTATAATGAAGTAAAAACCGGTGGTCCTATGGATATAAAGCAAGCAGAAAATTGGAGTGAGGCTTTTAATACAAATAATATGCCTTTTCCTAGTGGTTTTTTTGTATACAATAATCAAGTTATGGATGCAGGTACACTGGGAAATATAACATATGGATATATAGGAACTTCATTAGGCTATCCTCCTGAAATTTTATACTATGGTGGTGGATTTGCTAATGTTAAAAATATGGGGACAGAATATTTTGCCATATGGCCTTTATTGCCTAATTATGGTGATGCTCCGGAGGATATTAAAGCAATTAGAGATGGTATAGATTTGTATAATAGTACACATAAAAGACCATTGTCATTTGTACCACAAATCCCAATTTTATTATCAGGAAATTTTGATTGTAAATCTATTCAGTAAAAGTATATGGATAACATAAAGGAGTTACAATGAAAAAAAGAAAATTAAGTATAATAATACTTGTAATTATAAGTATTATTTTGTTTACTATTTATAAACTTTATGACATGGGAAGATATACCATAAAGAATAAAGACGACTTAATAGAGTGTGTAATTAACGATGAGAGTGAGCTGTCATCTATAGTAGAATTAATATGTAGTTACAATGATAAAAACATACATGTCATAAATAAAACCAGTGAAAATGATTATAGAAAACTTAACAATACAATATTAAATAAAATATTTTACAAATATAAACTGAATGCTATTGGTAACAGGTGCGATACAGGAACTATATGGTTTTATTTAGAAAGACATAAAAAAATGACATCATACTGGGGATTCTATTATACAAAGGAAGACAACCCAAAAGGATATTTTAATAATACAGATTTAGTAGCAGATGGAAATGGGTATAAAGAAAACAATGAAATTACTCAATATTACACTGAAAAAATACTGCCCAATTGGTATTATTTTGAAATTTATTGGAAACATGCACTTAATCTATAATTTTTTATCATAATTACAAAGAGAATACATTAGATTAGGAAAAAAGAGCATACTCAGAGCTGTGGTTGGGATTTTAATGTCTTATTTTCAGATGAAAGAGGGAAAGTCTATAGATATCTGAGTGATGAGTTTAGAAATATCAGTTATTCTACTTCACTGAATCAGTATGAGTATTGCTTTGGAAATCCATTGGGATTAATTGACCATAATGAAAAAACTTCAAGAAAGGCTACATTAGCCAATCCATCTAATGCAGAACTAATATCAAGGAAAGATGCTGAAAAAGATGTATTACAAAATGATAACGGTGCTCCTTATGTTAGAGTATTTTATTTAAATTCCACATTAGGTGCAGGTGGTAACGGACATGTAGCTATGCTGTTACTTAGAAGTTATTGCTAAAGAAACTGAGTATAAAAATGCAATGTTTGGTTATCTGAATTATATTTGGACTAAACTGCATCCACAATTGTATTTTGTACCTACTGATGAAATAAAATATACCACATGTAATTAGGGGAGTGAAATGAAGAAAAAAGTAATAAGCACAATTCTTTTTTTTATAGCTGTTCTAGCCATATTATATATATATATATAAGTCAAACAAGTAGACAGATGATAGAGAAACCCTCAAATCAGTTACCTATAGTGTTCTCAGCCAGATTGGAGAATGGAGATATAGGAACTTTTAAATATGATATAAGTAGTGACAAGTACGAAAAAATTTCCGACTTTGTCTTTTACGAACTGTCATATAGCGAAGATCATGAGCGTATTATTGGAGCTGTATCTGAGGATGAATTTCAAGGAATAGCGGAACTCGATATGAAAGATAATACATTTACACCTATCATAAGCCTTAGTGATCTAAATGCCTGTGCTAAAGAGTTGGGTTTGGATGAGATCAAGTACTCCGGACCCGGATCAACAAGTATACATATGCCTAAATATTACAAAGACGGTTATACATTTTCATGGGAGCTTTGGAGAAATATTATATGTTACCTTACTAAGGAGAACGATACTTGGCATATGGAAGTATTGCATAGGTATAATGGTAGAAACTACAGTTATTTTATAAAGGAAGAAAACTCCGAAGAAGTCATATTTTTGGAAACAAGCGAAGAAATTTTCAAAAGAAAACTCGAGAAAGGAGTAGATAGAGCGCTTGACGATAGTGACTTGGAACTCGTGTTAAATATTCCTAAAGCAGATTTTGATGACTTGGACGGAATTATGGAGATGTCTGATGACAAAAGCAAGCTTGTATATTATAAGGAACCGGGAATATATATATATGATTTAGAAAGTAAAAAGAAAGAACATGTTATCAGCCAATTTTTGTTTTTTCAGTATATTTTAGATCTCAAGTTTTCTTCTGATGAAAAGTACCTATTTTATACTGTGGCAGATGTCCCGTATATGTGGGAAGATATAAAGCAATTACACTTCTTTATAGTGGATTTGGAAAGCAAAGAAAAAATCGAATTAACTAAGTGGAAAAGATGGGATATATTTTATGGGATCGATTGGTAGGAGGGTTTTAAAGAGAAACCATAGTAAGTGTTAGCCTAGGTGGTGCTTAATAAAAAATATTATGGAAGGGGTTGCACCTATGGTGATAAAAGAAGGCTTTTCAAAAGAAAGAATGCTTTAGGAAGAGTTACAATAATAGAGTACGAGAAGCAAGATGAAAAAAGACGGCATAGAAGTAGCCTATACCTATGATGCTCTTGACAGACTCATAAGGATAAACAGCCTCCATACAAATGAGAGCTATGAGTACGATAAAAGAGGAAACCTTATAGGAGTAACTGACAGAGGAAAGAAGATAAAAGCCTATGAATACGGTGCGTCAGGTAGGCTTGGTTTAAGTTACTCAAATTTAGGAAATGCAAGAAGTTATGATTATGACGGAATAGGTAACAGAATAGGGTGCAGGGAATACAAGTTTGAAAGTAAAGGTCTTGGAGAAGACAGACTTAAAAGCATAAATGAACTTGACCTAGCTAAAAAAGAGCCTGTATATGAAGAAAGATATGTACTTGACAGGACAAGACCTTATAACAACATGCTGCAAAGAAGTATGTCAGACAGGGGAAAAGAACAGACACAAAGCTATGCATGGGACTTTAATGCGGTATTTATGGAGGAAGAAGAAAAGGTCTATACATACTTAAATGATGAACTTGGAAGCACTATCCGACTTCTTGAAAAAGAAGGAAAGAGCCAAACGATATACGGCTATGACGAGTTTGGAAAAGACACCTACGGCACACAGGGACAGGTACAGCCCTTCGGATATACGGGATACAGATACGATGCGGTGGCTGGAACCTACTTTGCTCAGGCAAGAGAGTATGTAGCGGGAGTGGGAAGATTTGGAGGAGAGTATAAAGATGCATTTATAAGATTTATAGTTCCACAAACTATTAACCTATACACATATTGTATATCTAATCCGTTGACATATACAAATAAAACAGGTTTTGAATCCAGAGAGAATTCTGAATTATTTGATACTGTTAAACAGTACTTTGGTAATAAGTATGATATATTTGGTCTTATGATTGGAGCAAATTGGATGGCAGGTGTCGGTATTGATCTTGTAGAAAAACCATCAATGTTTACAAAAGTAAATGGTCAATATGGTTCATATATGATGGAGAATCCTATTTTAAGAGGAAAGGTGGGAGATTTAGTTATTCCTATGGGTAATAAAGTGCTACCGGGAGGAAGTATGGATGTAAACTTAGAAATACCACACATGGTTATTGAAAATGGTGAAAATGCAATAGGATATCAATTTTTACATGGAACGGATGAAACAGTAGGAGGTTTTCAGATAAAAGGAAAAATCAGTAAAAGTAAAAGCGGTGATACAATATATGCTATGAATTATACATGGAATGATATTATAGATCCTAATAATATGTATGCTACAGATGTTGAAAAGTCTAATGCTGCAAAATCAGGAAATATATTTACACCAATGGATTATAAGGTTCATATAACATGGTTTGATAGAACAGTAATTATGGCAAATAATTCACAAAAGCAAAACATGGGTTGGTTAAAAGATTGGGATAGAGGTTGGAAAAATAAAATGTCCTCGGAGTACCAAGAAAGTTATAACAAATCAGAGCTGGAACAAGTTGCTATAGGAGCTCTTAGATGGGAAGATTTAAGAAATCAAATTTATGTATCATATCCTGAATATTATTGCAATATATCAGACTAAAAATATATGTTATTTTAAGAAGTTTTATTTTTCTTGATATAATTTACAAACTATGTAAAAAAGGATGGAGTATGAAAATAAATAGTAAAAAAAATATAATTATATTAGTTTTGATTTGTATATATCTATTAACATTACAACTGATAGATATAATTACTCCCAAGGTTGCAATGATTAGAGATAATAAATTGTTTAGCAGAATTGAACATCCAATAGGATTTATATATTATAATGATACAACAAAAAATGTAGAAGCTAATTTTGGAGTTCATGTTATAAATAAAGATAATAAACCACATAAAGTTGCTTTTAATATAGACTCTAAGGAATACAAAGAATATAGTTTTATTATTAGTGATTTCACTATACTGAAAATATATAGAGGATATGAAAATGAAGAATATACTATCGGTAATGAGATAATAATTGAAGGAAAGAAAACTGAGTATATAAGTTTTTATGCCATAGCAGAGTATGGTGGAGTGAAGGATCATAGAAGGGCAGGTCCTCCTGTTGAATTAAAGATATTGGAATAGTTTTCGTATAAGCTTTAGTTAGGCGTTTTACAGAAGCATATTTACGATAAAGCTTGATATGTTTGTGCTTTTTGCAATAAATAAGTATAGAAAAGATGACATGATGCCTAATGCTACATATATGAATACGGTTGACGATATTAGAAATGGTAAAATAAAGGGATATACAAATATAAAATATGGAGACTTATATGATGTTTGGACAAGAATACAAAAAGAATACCTCTCATGTGAATAAGAATTTTAATAAAAAAAATCACCTTTGGATAATCCTTACTGTACTAATATTAGCAGCAATAAGCTCTTATTTAATATATTTAAATATAACAAGGAAAAAAATATTAGAAGACCTTCAAAACCAACCGCCCATCGTAATTTCGCTAGGATTGACCGGAGAAGACGAGGATTATGGAACTTTTAAATACTATCCCGGTACAGGAAAGATGGAGAAAATTTCCGACATGGCATTTAAGAACTTATCTTATTCCGAAGACAGAACAAAGATAATAGGTGTGGTAAATGACGGATTTTATGGTATTGCAGAACTTGATCTGAGAGATAATACAGTAAAAGAAATAGTAAGTATTGAAGATGTAGTAAATAAACTTAGCATTGAAAAGGTAATAAAAAATCCTGAGACAATCAATTATATAAATATGAGTTATGAATTGAGAGAGGTTAAGTATTATAAAGACGGGTATACCTTTATGTATAATCGAAATATTTATTTCTTATATCAAGATAAAGGTGTATGGAGTATGAAACCTTTGCTTAATAAGGATGAATATATGCCGGATAATTATTTTTTTAATAAGGATAACAATGATGAAGTATACTTGGAAGACGGATACTTATTTAAAAAAGTAAACATACAAAATAATAGTTCAAAAATCCTTTTGGATATGGATACGGAATATATGATGAAAGACGGTTTATCCGACATGTCGGATGATAGGAAAAAATTATTACATCATAAAAAAGGGTATATATCTATATATGACCTTCAAACCGGCAAAGATAAGGATATAATCAAGCATTTTTCTATGTATCAGTATATACTGGATTTGAAATTATCCAAGGATAACAGATATGTATTTTATACATTAGGAGAAAGCTCTTTTATGAATTCAGGTGACTATAGATATAATTTCTACATAGTAGATACTAAGACGGGGAGCCGTATTCATTTAAAAAGATTTGATTATAGCGATTACTTTTATGGCTTTGATTGGTAAAAACAGTTTGCAGACTGTGAATTTATAGAAATAAGAGGGGTATGATGCTATGAAAGATATAAGAGGTTCCGTATTTGGAATGATGGGTTTCTATTTTATAATGTCTGCATGTTTTATAAGAGGAATACCTACTTACACGGAAGAATTAATGGCTTTATTAAGCCTGATATATGCTCCTATGCTGCTGCCGGTACTTATATGTCTGATAGGTATCAGAGGTGAAATGAGTCTTTTTAAACTAAGGGCTATTAAAATACTTGCTAAATTAAGCCTTGTATATGAAGTTATTATACTGCCTGTGATTTTAATTAACTGTGGTATGCTGGGGATACTGTTATTTTTGGGAACTTTTGTAGTGGATCTTTCATCAATCATGATGTTGATATCAATACTAAGCAGAGCAGGCAAAGAGTATAAAGAATATAGCAGCTAGTGTATAGTAGCGTTGATATGTTGTGGTCAAGTGTTATAAAAGAGATATTGTCTTGTATTAATAAGAAATGAATGTGGATAAGATTCGAGTGAAATATCTTGAGAATGTTATTTTTATATGCTATTATTACCTTATAAAAAACACAAATATTTACAAGTAAAATTGATATATTTTATGTTTATTGTGATATTATTAAGTAAAAAAGCAAGTTTATGTATATGTTTTAACTAAAAAAATATTGGCAGTTGAAGATAGTTTATATGGAAACGAATACAATGCTGCTTACTCTTTCTTTTTAGTATGTATTCTATACTGCCAATAATAATAGCTATTGGTTTTTGTGTCTTTTAGTGAATCGCTAAGATTATTTCATTTTTTGATAAGTAAGCTAAGTAGTAAGTTTATTTCGTCTTAAGACAGGAATATTTACTATAGGCTTAGCTGTGTTAAGTTATTATGCAAGTTCAGGGAAAATATAGTCAAGGGGGATAGAGTATTTTCTTATATTGTAAAAAATAGAAAAAATAATCATTGAGGGATAAGAAGATGAAGCAGAAGTATAAAATTCGTTGGATAATTATAGTCGGAACAATAATTATTTTGATATCATATATACTTTTAAATCTTAAAGGGCATATAGTTTTAAGAGATAACAAAGTTAGCGGATATAAAGCAGGCTTGTTGGATAAGTCAAAAAAAGGAGTGTTCATAAGTATACCTGAGGGCACAACAGAAATTATGGACTATGCCTTTTACGGCTGTAA
>ERZ773069.1077-NODE-1077-length-16645-cov-20.376190_pt1 | contig 16645 bp, 15 predicted proteins | sample MGYA00580619_ERZ773069 | MGnify/ENA primary metagenome ERZ773069 (study PRJEB29015, sample SAMEA2738007) | human oral metagenome | biome: human oral; feature: human-associated habitat; material: dental | place: China | collected 2108 ...
CTTGAGTACGGTAAGGCGACGCTGACGTGGTTTGAATTTGATTTTCGAAGAGTATGAAATTGAGTTTTGCCTAACCTCTTAGTATAGACGTATTGGATTTTTGGATTTTTTAGAAAATTATGATAAAATAAAGGATATGAAAATGGGGACTCCTCATGCCTAGTTTAACTAGGAAACAAAATAGAAATTAGGTAGCTAGATGTCATCAAAAGTTATTGTTACAATTTTCGGTGCAAGTGGGGATTTGGCCAAACGCAAGCTCTACCCTTCACTTTTTAGACTTTATAAATCAGGTAATCTTTCTGATCATTTTGCTGTTATTGGAACTGCTCGTAGACCTTGGAGTAAGGAGTATTTCGAATCTGTCGTTGTCGAATCTATTTTAGACTTGGCAGATAGTGTGGAAGAAGCTCAAGAATTTGCGAGTCATTTTTACTATCAAAGCCACGATGTTAATGACACTGAGCACTACATCGAATTACGTAAACTTCAGGCTGAATTAAACGAAAAATATCAGACTGAGCACAACAAACTCTTCTTCCTCTCAATGGCACCTCAGTTCTTTGGTACCATCGCTAAACATCTCAAGTCTGAGCAAATTGTTGATGGTAAAGGCTTTGAACGTTTGATCGTTGAGAAACCTTTTGGAACAGACTATGAGACTGCAAGCAAACTAAACGAAGAACTCCTAGCTACTTTTAACGAAGAGCAAATCTATCGTATCGACCACTATCTTGGTAAGGAAATGATTCAAAGCATATTTGCCATTCGTTTTGCTAATATGATTTTTGAAAATGTTTGGAATCGTGAACACATCGATAATGTTCAAATTACCTTTGCAGAACGTCTAGGTGTTGAAGAGCGTGGTGGCTACTATGATGAGTCTGGTGCCCTTCGTGATATGGTTCAAAACCATACACTCCAACTCCTGTCGCTCTTAGCTATGGATAAACCAGCAAGCTTTACGAAGGATGACATTCGTGCAGAGAAAATTAAGGTCTTCAAGAACCTCTACCACCCTACAGATGAGGAACTCAAAGAGCACTTCATCCGTGGTCAATATCGTTCTGGTAAAGTTGATGGCATGAAATATATTTCATACCGTAGCGAACCAAATGTCAACCCAGAATCAATGACAGAAACCTTCGCTTCAGGTGCCTTCTTTGTAGATACCGACCGCTTCCGTGATGTACCTTTCTTCTTCCGTACAGGTAAACGCCTAACTGAAAAAGGAACACACGTAAACATTGTCTTCAAACAAATGGATTCAATCTTTGGAGAACCACTAGCACCGAATGTTCTGACCATCTACATCCAACCAACCGAAGGATTCTCTCTCAGTCTTAACGGTAAAAAGGTCGGGGAAGAGTTTAGCCTTGCGCCAAACTCGCTTGACTATCGAACAGATGCGACTGCAACAGGTGCTTCACCAGACCCATATGAAAAACTCATCTATGATGTTTTGAACAATAACTCAACTAACTTTAGCCACTGGGATGAAGTGAGTGCATCATGGAAATTGATTGACCGTATTGAGAAGCTTTGGGCTGAAAACGGGGCTCCACTTCATGACTACAAGGCTGGTAGCATGGGACCTCAAGCTAGCTTTGATCTCCTTGAAAAATACGGTGCTGAGTGGACTTGGCAACCAGATATCGCCTATCGTAAAGATGGTCGTTTAGAATAATTAAAAACATCCTGCAAGAATTCTTGCAGGATTTTCTTTTATATCAAACCTTCTAGAAGGCCCTTCATGAAGTTCTCAGAGTTGAACTCACCAATATCGTCAATCTTTTCACCAAAACCAATCAACTTAACAGGAATATTGAGTTCCTCACGGATAGCCAAAACAACACCACCTCGGGCAGTCCCATCAATCTTGGTTAAGACAATTCCTGTAACAGGAGTAATTTTTGAAAACTCTTTGGCTTGTACAAGAGCGTTTTGACCTGTTGAGGCATCCAGAGCTAGGAAGGTTTCATGCGGAGCTTCTGGCACGACACGTTTAATGATCCGACCAATTTTTTCCAACTCTGCCATCAAGTTTTCCTTGTTTTGTAAACGGCCAGCTGTATCAATCATGAGAATATCAACACCTTCAGCCACTGCACGTTCCATCCCATCAAAAACCACACTCGCTGGATCTGCTTTTTCAGGTCCAGTAACCACAGGAACATCTACACGACGACCCCATTCAGCTAGCTGGGCTACCGCACCAGCACGGAAAGTATCCGCAGCAACAAGCATGACTTTCTTGCCAGCTTGTTTGTAGCGATGAGCTAATTTACCGATTGAAGTTGTTTTCCCGACACCATTAACACCTACAAAGAGCATGACTGTCAAACCATCTTGGAAGTTAATGCTTTCATTATATTGTCCATCTTTTTCGTAAAGCTCTACCAATTTTTCGATGATGACACGACGGAGGACATCTGGTTTCTTGGCATTTTCAAGTTTTGCTTCATAGCGCAATTCTTCAGTGAGATTTGAAGCTACCTGTACACCAACATCACTCATGATTAAGAGTTCTTCTAGTTCTTCGAAGAATTCTTCATCAACAGAGCGGAAGTTAGCAAAGAAAGCATTCAAACGAGCTCCAAAGCCCGTACGAGTTTTCTTGAGACTACGGTCATATTTTTCCTGTACAGTCTCTTGAACTTGAGGAATTTCTTCGATTACTAGATCTTCTTCCTCTTCTTCAGAAGTATCTGACTCCGTCTCGTCTGGTTGAACTTGATCAGCTTCTTCATCGTCGCTATCACTTGAAGGTACTTCTTCGACTGGTGACTCAGGTTCTTCTGCAACAAACTCTGCTACCTCTTGAGCTCTTTCTTCAGTTTCTTCAACTTCTGTTGACTCTTCCTGACAACAATGGCACTCAGTTTTCTCTTCAAACTGAGTTGCTTCTGGTTCAACTGTTTCTAGAGTAGCTTCTGCCTCTGGTTCTGCAGACTCACTAGCTTCTTTAGAATAAGTTTCCTCAACTTCTGAACTTTGATTGATTTCCTCAGTATTTTTCACTTCAACTTCTTCAGTTCCAAGTGCTTCAACTTCCTCGCTAGGTTCTGTCAGATCCAAGTTTTCCAAAGCTTTTTTAACGACTTCTTCGATTTTTAGTTCTTCTTTTCTCCCAAATAAACGGTCAAATAATCCCATTCTTTAGTTCTCCTTCAGTACATATTTTTCAATGGCCCAGGCAACAGCTTCCTCGTCATTGGTCATAGGGGTTACTACATTTGCAACTTCCTTGACCTCAGGCACAGCATTTTGCATAGCAACTCCGAGTCCTGCCCATTCAATCATGGAAAGGTCATTGGCTTCATCTCCACAAGCCATCACTTGACTTTGGTCAATTCCTAGATGGTCGATCAATTTAGCTAATCCAGTAGCCTTATGAACGTTCTTTGGTGACCATTCCAAAAGCATGTCGCGAGATTTGAAAATTTCATAATTGTTAAACAAGTCTGGTGAAATATTAGCAATTGCGGCATCCAGTGGTTCTTGGGCAAAAGCGGTCACACATTTGTTGTAGGTCATCTGACTAGACAAATCTCCAAAGTCAATTGGAACAAAAGTCAGAGCAGGATTAAATTTAGCATACAGACTTTCTTGATCTGATTGAATTTGGTAAACTGTTCCTTCTGAAATTGCATCTAATGGAATTCCTAGTTTTTCAGTTTCCTCGTAAATACGTGTCACATCATCAATGGAGAATACTGTCTTATCAAGGATTTCACCCGTATTTTTCTGAACCAATCCACCGTTGAATGTGATAGTATACTCGTCATCATGGCCGTCGGTTCCAAGCTCTTTAAGGAAGAAATCCATAGCCTTGAGAGGACGTCCAGTAGTTAGTACCACTTTGACTCCCTGTTCACGCGCAGCCTTTAAAGTTGCCTTAGTACGATCAGTCAATTTCTTGTCTGTCGTCAGCAAAGTCCCATCTAAGTCTAGGGCAATTAATTTAATATCTGCCATTACAATCCCTCCATATAAGCAATAACTGATTGGTCTTTGTGATGTCCGATAACTGTTTCAGCTAGTTCTAAAATCTCTGGACGAGCATTTTCAGGCGCAACTGGGTGCCCTACAACTTGCATCATGTGCAGGTCATTAAGATTATCACCAAAGGCCATCACCTGGTCCATATCTAGATTTAACTTCTTGGCCAATTCGACAATAGCAACTCCCTTGTCAACATGGTCTAAAACGATGTCAATGGATTCAAAGCCTGTCGTCATAGCCTTGACCCCAGGCACATGTTCATTGACCCAAGCTTCTCCAGCGTCAACCGTTTCTTCAGTAAAGTTAGTTGTGAATTTGAAAATCTCATCGGTAATATCTTCTAGTCTGGCTACTTTTTTGATATTTTCATTGTAATGATGGCTAAACATAAGATAGATTTCATCTACTGTATCTAAGACATAGCAAGCCTCTTTACCAGTCAAGAGCATCTTCTTCTCATCAAAATAAGGTGAAGTCTTTAGCTTTTCAAATGTTGATAGGTAAAAATCACGAGGCATGGTTGCTTCATAAAGGTCCTCTCCATGAAAACGAACCAAACTACCATTTTCAGCAATAAAAATAATTTCATCTTTGACATCCGTAAAATGCTTTTCAAGTGACAAAAGCCCACGACCAGATGCAACAGCAAAATAGATTCCTTTTTCTTTATAAGAATGGAGCAACTTTTTCAGACGCTCCATATCAAATTGACCGGCACCATCCAAAAAAGTACCGTCCATATCCGTTGCTACTAATTTAATCATAAAATTCTTCATACTCCAATTAATAAATCTACCTTCTATTATACCATAGAAAAAGTAAAAAAAGACGTGCTGAATTGACACGTCTTTGTCTTCTATAAATAATCCCGTAATGCCAATTTAAAGGCCAGGCTGATTTGCTTACTTTCTTTTATATCCAACCTCTCAACACTTTTCTTCCAAAGTTCTCGATTGAAGTCTATTCTGAGAGTTCATCAGCTATTGCGTAAAAATTATCAATCTTTGGCTTAGATACATTTGTCACAATCATAAATAGCATATAGTTCTTGACATATAATCTTGCATATGAAAAAATACTTGTTGGAGGTTGATAATATGACTGAAAAAATCAAAAACTGGGTTAATATTTGCGTTTTGAAAAATCAAGAAATTTTATTACTTAATAGACAGCACGATAATTTTCCTGGCTGGATTCCACCCGGGGGAAAAGTTGAATTCCCTGAAAGTTTTTTTGAAGCTGCATTACGGGAACTTAAGGAAGAAACTGGACTCACTGCATTAAATCTTGAATTAAAAGGAATTTCAGGCTTTACTAATTCAATTGGTAATGAGAGATTTGTCTTCTATGACTTTTTATGTACTCAGTTTACTGGTGAACTAAGTACATCTGCTGAAGGTGAGCCAAAATGGTGGAATCTAAAAGATATTGATAAAATACCAATGCAAGATGAAATAAGAAAAAGGCTACCACTTTATTTAAGAAAAGGAAGCTTTGAAAGTATTAACTATTGGGATGATAATAAGAAATGTATTAGTGAAAACAAAACAATTTTATTTGACTAATATTCTCTGTGCTATAATCAAATGCAAAAATCTCAATCCATTAGTAATTTTTGTATACTTTAGTACTCAACACAATCTGTCTTTAATAACATATAGTTTAACGTTTTACAAAACAAGAGTATCCAAATAAAATCATCTACTCTAGCAATTTTTTCCTTCTACCTAAAGATAGCTAAAAAGCCTTGGAAACAGCTTATTCCAAGGCTTTCTTTGTATTTTACTGTATCAATTTCCTTATTCCGATTTCAGTTGTGACAAGTTTAATCATATATATTTCCATTCTCCGGTTAAAATTCTATCTTCTATTGGACTAACTGTTATTAAAAATATAAGCCCTTCTCCACACTTTCCTGAATCAAGTCTTCCGTCAGTTTCCATAATTCTTCTGATTCACTTTTTATGAACTTTTTCTTTTCTAATACCATTTCTGCACTGATATTATCAGGGTTATAATTGAATTCTGACACTTCTAAGTGATTTATCAGTGGTACCAAGGCGTCGATCACTCTTGCATATCTTGCTTCAGCACTCTGCCCTTTTTCAAATTCCAACCACGAATTTTTCATTTGTAAATATTTTTCTTCTGGAAGGAGGCTTATTGTTTTTTCTAGAGATGCTAGTTCTCTATCATGAGAATGAAGCTTTTTTTCATCATCAAAAACCCAAGTATCTCCGGCATAAATCTCACCTAAATCATGAATCAATAACATAGGAATCACTTTTTCCATATTCAATTTTTCAGGATAATAATCTTGAAGAACCATAGCAGCTATGGCACCCTGCCAGGAATGCTCGGCACTATTTTCAAATCTGCCATCAAGAGTTCTATTAAATCTTGTCACTGACTTTAATTTCTCTATTTCTTTAATAAAATCAACTGAATGTTTCAAATTACTCATTGCTATTCCTACCTTATTCTAAATTACAAATATAATAGCAAAAATTAATCTTTACATCATTAATTTCCCGTATTTGCAAAAAAATAACGCCTAATCCACATGAGATTAGACGCTGATAAAATGGCTATTTTAAACTTATTTACGGGTTTAGAATTAAACTTTCAGCCATTCATCAATTCAAGGTTCTCTTATCCATATTTGGCAAAGAGAGTCGGAATTTAATGATGCAGAGTCGAATCACAAAACCAACAATAGAAACAATGATAAAGACAGTGATTCTTGGAAAGTGAAGGACAAAGGCCAACCAATAATAAATAACTCCAATTACGAAAGATAGAAGGGCATAAATATCTTCTTTTAGAACACTTGGTACTTCATTGATCAGGAGGTCTCGGATAATTCCACCACCTGCACCCGTTAAGCAGGCTAAAAGACCTGCAGACATCAAATTTAGCTTACTATCCACTAAGGCTGTCGCTCCAATCAAGGAAAAGATAATCAGCCCAATGGAGTCAAAGATGAGATAGGCTTCTCTCAACCACTTATAGAACTTTTTATCATGACTAGCATTGGCCTGTTTTGAAGTTACAAAGACATACATGATAACCGCTACAAGGATAGAGACATAAATCGGGCTGGGATCAGCAAGAGAGGAAGGAAAACGACTGATAATAGAATCTCTTAAAATACCCCCGCCTACTGCCGTTACAATTGCCAATAAACTAATTCCAAAAATATCTAAACGTTTACCAAATCCTTTGATAGCTCCTGACGCCGCAAAGGCTATAGTCCCAATATAATTACAAATCATTAGGAATAGATCGAAATCCATATAAAATCCTCAAATTATTTACATTATCCTTCTGATTCCTCGAAGGTCTTTTTACATGCTTTAGCTTGAACCTTCGTAACAAGAACTAACTAAGCATCCATATTTTCTAAATCTTTTAGTTTAACAGAGACAATCTTAGAGACACCAGATTCTTGCATGGTCACCCCATAGATAGAGTCTGCGGCCGCCATTGTACCCTTACGGTGAGTAACGACGATAAACTGGCTATCCTTGTCAAATCGGTTGAGATAATCCCCAAAGCGTTTAACGTTTGCTTCATCGAGTGCAGCTTCTACTTCATCCAAGATAACAAATGGAATAGTCTTGACCCGAATGATTGAGAAGAGCAAAGCCAGAGCTGACAAGGCCTTCTCTCCACCACTCATGAGATTGAGAGATTGGATTTTCTTGCCTGGTGGTTGCACAGAGATTTCGACACCTGCTGTCAATAAATCACCTTCTGTCAGAATTAGGTCTGCTTGGCCACCACCAAACATCTGCTTGAAGGTTACCTTAAAGGACTCACGAATAGCTTCGAATGTTGACTTAAAGCGTTCTTTCACTTCATCATTCATCTCTGTAATGGTTTCAAGAAGTAAGTTTTTAGCAGAAAGAATGTCATCTCGCTGACTATTTAAGAATTCCAAGCGTTCGTGAACTTCATCAAACTGCTCAATGGCATCCAGATTGACTGGACCAAGTGAACGAATCGATTTTTCCAAGTCCTTGACCTCTTGTTCAGCCATAGCTAAATCTTCTAACTGATTGGCTTGTTCTAATGCTTCTGTATAACTAATCTGGTATTCTTCAGTCAGTTGACCTTGAAGATAGCGAAGGCGGTCTGTAATCTTCTCTTTAGTCGCTTCTGCTCGTGTTTGCTTACGAATCCATTCTTCATTTTGCTGACGAGCTTGTTCTAAATGACTAGCAATATCATCCAATTGACCTTCAATATCATCTAGTTCAAACTGCTTACGAATCAATCCTTGTTGAATTTCTTCCTTTTGACTCTTAGCTTCTGCTTCCTGCTTGGTTAAAAGTTCAGTATCAACTTTTTCAAGATTATCTACTTTTTCTTGCAAAAGACGTTCAATCTCTTCTTGTTCAATATTGAGGTTCTCAAGTTCTTTATTGATCCGTTCAATATCTGAAACTTCATAACGCTTTTGACCTAACATTTCTGTTTTACGAAGACGCTCTTGGGAAAGTTTTTCCTGTAAGTTTTGATAGCGTTCCTGAATCGCATTTTTATTGGACTTGATTTCTTCAATTTCTGATTCTAGCTTTTGCTTTTCGGTTGCAATAACTGCGAGACGTTCCTGGCATTTTCCCTTTTCAGCTTGCCAATCTCCACCTCTAAGATTAGTTAATTCTTGCTCCTGAAGTTTTAAGAGTGTTTCGAGTTCTTCGACTTGCTGGCTAGTTTGTTGATAAGCTAGGTACAAGCCTTGTTCCTGAATACGAGCCTGCTCTCCTTGGGACTTAATGGTCTCCAAAGTTTGACTGAGAGTATTCAAGGCTTCTTGAACTGACTTCAAATTTTCTTCCTCTTGACGAAGGAGCTTCTCTTCTTGAGAGATTTCTTTTTGCAATTGCTCCAATTCAGGCTTTATGAAAATACTGTTATTTTGACGATTGACACCACCAGCATAAGAACCACCTGTACGCAGTTCTGTACCATCTAGGGTTACCATCCGAACTTGATAACGCACCTTACGAGCTGCATCACGCGCATGCTCCACTGTATCAAAGATAGCTGTGGTAGCTAGCAAGTTTTTAACGATAGCTTCAAGCTTGGCATCAAAGGTAACCAGTTCATCTGCCATGCCAAGAAAACCTGGACTTGAGGCAATCACATCTTGATTCTGACCAGAAATGCTCCGAGATTTGATAGTTGTCAAGGGGAGGAAGGTAGCGCGACCAGCTCGATTTCTTTTTAGGAAATCGATGGCCTTTGTTGCTGCCTGTTCATCTTCAACAATAATGTGTTGGCTACTTGCACCAAGGGCAATTTCAAGGGCTGTCTGATAATGAACGTCAAAAGTTAAATGTTCACTGACTGCTCCGATAATACCACCTAGGCGGTTTTTATCTTGTAAGACACTCTTAACACCAGCATAGAAATTACTATGGTTTTTAAGAATGTTTTCCAAACTTAGTGCCTTGGCCTGCTTGTTTTTCAAACTATCTAAACGGTCAAAGAGTTGATTTTGCTGGCTTTGATAAGCCTGCTTTTGCGCTTCTTCTTCTTTGGCACTGGTTTGATAGTCAGCAAGTAAGTTCTGTACTTCTTCTTTAGCTGATTTTAGGGCAAGCTCTTGGTCAGCAGCCTTGGACTTGGCATTAGCCAATTGTTCCTTCAAGGATGCTAATTGTTCTTCTTGCTTTTGAGTCTGTTGGCGACTATTTTCAAGGTCATTTTCAATACGTGTCAGCTGGTTAGACACATCAGCTTCTTCTTGTAAAAAGGCAACGAAACGTTCACGCAATTGCTCAATCATTTGGTCTGGATCATCAGAAAAAGCTAACAACTCAGCTTCTAAACGATTGACTTCCTTAATATTGACAGCTAGATTTTCTTCTAACTGACTGAGATTTGTTTCTTTTTCTTCCTTCTCTTGAATGAGAACATTTCTCTTTTCGTCCAAACTTGCCAAACGAGCCTGTGCCTCTTGTTGATTGAGGGCAACTTGCTCTGTCTCCAGTTTAGACAAGGCCAATTTCCGTTCCAAATCACTGATTAGAGCAGTCAAATCCATCAAACTAGTTTGATCTTTAGCCATCTCTGCTTGTAAATCATGACGTTTCTTTTTGAGAGTTTGGTTTTCTTCTTCTAAGTCTTGACGTTTTTGATAATAACTAGTCAACAGTTCTTGAACTTGGTTTAATTCTTCTTCTGTTACATCCAATTCAGCCTTATTGGCTTGAATTTGTGCAACTAAAACATCCAAGTAGATGGCTTTACGCTGACCGTCCAAGTCCATAAATTCACGAGCTGTAGCTGCTTGCTTCTCCAAAGGCTTGATTTGATTATCAAGCTCATAAATGATATCTTCCAAACGATCTAGATTATCTTGAGTTTGTTGGAGTTTGCTTTCTGTCTCTTTTCGACGGGTTTTATACTTCAAGACTCCCGCCGCTTCTTCAAAAATAGCGCGGCGTTCCTCAGGCTTAGAGTTAAAAATCTCTTCAACTTTCCCTTGGGAAATAATAGAGAAGGAATCACGTCCAAGTCCAGTATCTAAGAAGAGGTCATGAATATCACGAAGACGAACTTTTTTACCATCAATCTTATACTCACTATCTCCAGTACGATAGATATGACGTTCAACTTTGATTTCCTGGCCTGCATCCTTGATAAAGCCATCTTGGTTATCCAAAGTAACAATAACAGAAGCGTAGTTTAGAGGCTTCCGACTTTCTGTTCCTGCAAAGATGACATCAGGCATCTTCCCGCCACGAAGACTCTTGACACTAGATTCACCAAGTGCCCAACGGAGGCTTTCAGTGATATTTGATTTCCCAGAGCCATTTGGTCCTACAACCGCCGTCACCCCTTGGTCAAAAAGAACCTTGGTCTTGTCAGCAAAGGACTTAAACCCTTGGATCTCAATTTCCTTTAAATACATGAATCCAGCCCTTTCTCAACTGCATTTTTAGCGGCTTCCTGCTCGGCCAATTTTTTAGAGCGTCCTTTACCTGAACCTAGACTTTGCCCCTCAACAAGGACTTCAACCTCAAACATCTTATCATGGGCCGGACCAATCTCTGAAATCACCTGATAACGAATATCAACATCTCCATTAACTTGGAGCAATTCTTGAAGGTGAGTCTTATAATCCTTGATCATCTCAAAATCGCCAGCTTCAACCTTAGGAATCATGACTTGGTAGATAAAGGTTTTTACAGTCTTTATATCCTTGTCTAAAAGCAGAGCACCCAAAAAGGCTTCAAAAGCGTCGCCCAAGATCGTGTCTCGATTACGACCACCAGACTTTTCCTCCCCCTTACCAAGCTTGATAAACTGGTCAAACTGACAATCACGTGCAAAACCAGCCAAACTCTCCTCACGGACAATCATAGCACGGAGTTTTGACAAGTCCCCTTCTGGTTTTTTAGGGTATTTTTTAAACAGATATTCTGAAATCAATAATTGCAGAACAGCGTCTCCTAAAAATTCCAAGCGTTCGTTGTGTGAAATTTTTAAGAGGCGGTGCTCATTGGCATAACTGGTATGGGTAAAAGCTGTTTCAAGTAAGCTTTTATCTGTAAAAACAAGCTCAAAACGGTCTTGTAACACTGATTCTAATTCTTTCATGACTACCTCTCTCTAAATCATTATAATCCTATCCATTATATCAAAAAAAGGCTTCATAGTCAGAAAAGAACAGTGAAAAGCTTATTTTCTAACTTCTAGCTAAAATCAGCCCCCAGCTAGCGAATTGGGCTTTTTTTTGGTATAATAAATCTTATGGAAATTGAAAAAACCAATCGAATGAATGCTCTGTTTGAATTTTATGCAGCCCTTTTGACTGATAAGCAGATGAACTATATTGAACTCTACTATGCAGATGACTATAGTTTAGCTGAAATCGCTGAAGAGTTCGGTGTCAGTCGCCAGGCTGTTTATGACAATATCAAACGTACAGAAAAGATACTGGAAGATTATGAAATGAAGCTTCATATGTATTCTGACTACATTGTTCGCAGTCAGATTTTTGATCAGATCTTAGAGCGTTATCCAGAGGATGCTTTTCTACAAGAGCAAATTGAGATTTTGACCAGTATTGATAATAGGGAGTAATCATGGAAAATCTTGTTGTCTATAAAGGGATACCTTGCAAACTATTAGCTGCAGAGGAACCATTTCCTACAAGACTACAAATTCTCTCACCTGATTCTATTCCTCAAGCCCTTAAAGAAGGATTTAGCTGTTGGGGATATCCAAATGAAATCATGAAAGAAGTCACAACCGAAGAACTAGAGTGTTTGCAACATTTCGGACGATTTCCACTGAATTGAAAAAATAGGAGAAAATAATGGCATTTGAAAATTTAACAGAACGTTTGCAGAACGTCTTTAAAAACCTACGTAAAAAAGGAAAAATTACAGAGAGCGATATCCAAGAAGCAACCAAGGAAATTCGTCTAGCTCTTTTAGAAGCCGATGTTGCTCTGCCAGTTGTCAAGGATTTTATCAAGAAGGTTCGTGAACGTGCAATCGGACATGAAGTGATTGATACCCTCAATCCAGCCCAACAAATCATCAAGATTGTCAATGAAGAATTGACAGAAGTCCTTGGTTCAGACACTGCTGAGATTATCAAGTCACCAAAAATCCCAACTATTATCATGATGGTCGGTTTGCAAGGGGCTGGTAAAACAACTTTTGCAGGTAAACTTGCTAACAAACTTAAAAAGGAAGAGGATGCTCGTCCTTTGATGATTGCGGCTGATATCTATCGTCCTGCGGCTATTGACCAGCTTAAAACACTGGGACAACAAATTGATGTACCTGTCTTTGCTCTTGGTACTGAAGTTCCTGCAGTTGAGATTGTTCGCCAAGGTTTGGAGCAAGCGAAAGCTAACCATAACGACTATGTTTTGATCGATACGGCAGGTCGTTTACAAATCGACGAACTTCTCATGAATGAGCTCCGTGATGTAAAAGCACTTGCTCAACCAAATGAGATTCTCTTAGTCATCGATGCCATGATCGGTCAGGAAGCTGCAAACGTTGCTCGTGAATTTAACGCTCAGTTGGAAGTGACTGGTGTCATCCTTACCAAGATTGATGGTGATACTCGTGGTGGTGCTGCCCTTTCTGTTCGTCACATCACTGGAAAACCAATCAAATTCACTGGTACTGGCGAAAAAATTACAGATATCGAAACCTTCCACCCTGACCGTATGGCTAGCCGTATTCTCGGTATGGGGGATATGCTGACTCTGATTGAGAAAGCTTCCCAAGAATACGATGAGCAAAAAGCCCTTGAAATGGCTGAAAAGATGCGAGAAAACACCTTTGATTTCAACGATTTCATCGATCAGTTGGATCAGGTACAAAATATGGGGCCAATGGAAGATTTGCTCAAGATGATTCCAGGTATGGCCAACAATCCTGCCCTTCAAAATATGAAGGTGGATGAAAAACAAATTGCTCGCAAACGTGCCATCGTATCTTCTATGACTCCAGAAGAACGTGAAAATCCAGATTTGTTGACTCCAAGTCGCCGTCGCCGTATCGCAGCTGGTTCTGGGAATACCTTTATCGAAGTCAACAAGTTCATCAAGGACTTCAACCAAGCTAAACAACTCATGCAAGGTGTCATGTCTGGTGACATGAACAAGATGATGAAGCAGATGGGCATCAACCCTAACAACCTTCCTAAAAATATGCCTGGGGGTATGGATATGTCTGCCCTTGAAGGTATGATGGGACAAGGTGGTATGCCTGACCTTTCAGCTCTTGGTGAAGCAGGAATGCCTGATATGAGCCAGATGTTTGGTGGAGGTCTCAAGGGTAAAATCGGTGAATTTGCTATGAAGCAATCCATGAAACGCATGGCCAATAAAATGAAAAAAGCTAAGAAAAAACGCAAATAAAAAGGAGAGTGGGACAGAAATCGGTAATTCGTTAGAATTCGATTTCGTCGTCCCACCTCCGCACAGTTGAGTAGGGCTGTAAAAGCTGATGAAATCAGCGTAGTAGAGCCCACTCAACCACTGCGTCTTGATCGACAATCCAAAGATAATTGAGAGGCTGGGACAAAAGTCCTAGCCTCTTTTTTAGTTATTTCGAAGTTTTTCCAAAGTCTCTTTAAAGATATCTGGAATATCAGCAGTAAATTCCATAGTTTCACCAGTTCTTGGATGGGTAAATCCTAGCGTCTTGGCATGGAGAAATTGCCCATGCCCCTTTAGGGTTTTACGGGGTCCATAAACCTCATCACCAGCGACAGGATGACCGATATAAGCCATGTGCACACGGATTTGATGAGTTCGTCCTGTTTCCAGTTGCAACTCTAATAAAGAATAGTCTCCAAAGCGTTCCAAGACTTGGAAACGTGTCACTGCTGGTTTTCCTTTAGCAGTCACAGCTTGTTTCTTGCGGTCTTTTTCGCTACGACCAATCGGTGCCTCAATGACTCCACGGTCATTTGGAAGATTCCCATGAACGATGGCCCAATATTTTCGAAGAGACTTTTTGTCCTTCAATTCTTGAGCTAGTGCTAAATGGGCATCATCGTTTTTAGCAATCATCAAGAGTCCAGATGTATCTTTATCGATACGATGGACAATCCCTGGTCTCAATACACCATTAATGCCTGATAGGTCCTTGATATGGTACATGAGGGCATTAACCAAGGTACCACTGGTATGACCAGCACTTGGATGAACAACCATGCCTTGAGGTTTGTTGACTACTGCTACATCCTCATCTTGATAAATGATTTCTAGAGGAATATCTTCAGCTACATACTCCAAAACCTCTGGTTCTGGCACCTGATAAGTAACGACATCGCCCTCTTGGACCGTATACTTGGCTTTTTTGACCTGACCGTTGACCAAGACTTGACCTGACTTTATTTGTTCATTGGCGAGACTACGGGACAATTCTGTCAAATCTGACAAAGCCTTGTCTAAGCGTAGTCCACCTCTTTCAATTTTAATTTCCATTCATTTCCTCTTTTAGCATTGCAAGCAATAAAACAAGCACTCCTACTGTCAGATAACTATCTGCCACATTGAATATAGCAAAATTAACAAAGTCTAAGTGAAACATATCCACCACAAAGCCTTGACTAACGCGATCGATAAAGTTCCCTAGACCACCTGAAATAATCAAAACTAAACCAAAAACTGTCCAGAAGGAATCCTCTATATGCTTATGAAGATACCAGATAGCTCCAACCATGACTACCAGGGTAATCACTGCAAAAAACCACTGTTGATCTTGAAGCATAGAAAAGGCTGCCCCTCTATTTTGAAGATAGGTTAAACTAACTAGATTTGGGATCCATGATTTAATTTCACCAAGAGCAATATTCTGAACGACGTAAGCCTTTACCAATTGATCTAATACAATCAAGGCTGCTATAATTCCTGCTACTATTCCTCTTTTTTTCATGCTTTCCTCTTTTGATCAAAATACTCTTGCATGACCTCTACAAATAAAGTCCCTGCTTGACTCAAGTCTACTTCCTCACGTTTCACATAAACCATGCGATTATTGAGATTATCATTTAATGGAATAACGGTGATTCCGTTAACGCTATCGCTATCCAAGAATCCAGAACCAGTCGCATAAGCATTTGTTCTTTCAAGAATTCCATTTAAAGTAGCGCGGTCTGTTACGTTAAACATCTGAGAGCTGGCACTTGTATCCACAAAGTTTTCTGAGTAATAGAGATATTCATCCTTCTCTTGTGTGAAACGAACTGTTGGTAAATCAGCCAAATCCTCCATAACCAACTCTTTTTTCTTGGCTAAGGGGTGACCTTCACGTAGATAAATATGCGTCTGGAAAGGAATCAACTCAATCACTTCAAGGCCTAACTTTTCAACTCGTTGCATGATACCCTTTTGGTTTTGATTGTTGAGGTAAATGATCCCAATCTCACTATGACCTTGGGCTACTTCATCCAAAATCTGAACAGTTGTAGATTCAAAAATACGGAAATTTTTATAGGCTGGGTACCGTTGAGAAAAAGTTGTGATAGTTGGTGGCAAGAAATCATAGTGCTGGCTCGCTATTGAAAATTCATCTTTCTCCTCTTCAGGATTGGCATACTGATTTTGGAAAACATCAAATCCTTTAACCAACTCTTGTGCCTTTTCATAAAATTCCATCCCACGACGTGTAAGAAAAGTTCCTGAACTGGTTCTGCGGAAAATCTTAAAGCCAAGCTCTTTTTCCAAGTCTCTTACAGAAATAGATAGACTGGGTTGGCTAACGTACATCTTCTCAGCCGCTTCACGAAAAGTACCACTATTAGCAATAGCTACAACGTAGCGTAATTGTTGAATATTCATGATTTCTCCTTCGATTTCTATCTTATCATTATACCATAAATCAAGCCTATCCAACAAAGGAAAATCATAATACAGTTACCTCTAAGAAAAGCAAGCAAAAAACACCTTTTAAGGTAGATAAAATTCTAACCAAAAGGTGTTAGTGTTACTATTATTTAGCTACTGCGTAGAGTTCGTCTACTTTATTCCAGTTGATAACTGAGAAGAAAGCTTTGATATAGTCAGGACGAACGTTACGGTATTTCACATAGTATGCATGTTCCCAAACGTCCAAGCCCAAGATTGGTTTTTTACCTTCTGAGATTGGTG
>ERZ773069.1079-NODE-1079-length-16631-cov-10.254585_pt1 | contig 16631 bp, 9 predicted proteins | sample MGYA00580619_ERZ773069 | MGnify/ENA primary metagenome ERZ773069 (study PRJEB29015, sample SAMEA2738007) | human oral metagenome | biome: human oral; feature: human-associated habitat; material: dental | place: China | collected 2108 ...
TGGTCGGTGACGCCCTGCCCATGAGCTGGGCGGTCGACGCCGTCACCGAGCTCACCACGGCCAGCGAGCCCTCCAACGATTTCTTCCGATACCTGGCCTACCTGATCTGCTTCGGCCTGGTGGTCTTGGGCGTGGCAGCCTCCACCGTGCCGCGCAAGACCCGCTGAACCGGAAGGGGCCAGCAACGGCGGGCGCGAGGGCGAGGACTGTCGCGCCCGCCGTGCGGTGTTACCGGGTAGGGTTAGGGTTGCCTTATGTGGATTGTCTTCGCCTGCGGCTCAGCGCTTTTTGCCGGCATTACCGCTGTCCTGGCCAAGGAGGGAATCCGCACCACGGACTCGACCGTGGCGACGGCGCTGCGCACTATCGTGGTGCTGGCTGGCGCCTGGGGCATGGTGTTCGTCGTTGGCTCGCAGCCCGAGCTGGCCCACCTCGATGCTCGCAGCACTGGGCTGCTGGTGCTCTCGGGGTTGGCGACCGGGGCCTCTTGGCTGTGCTACTTCAAGGCGCTCCAGCTCGGCAGCGTCAGCAAGGTGGTCCCGATCGACAAGCTGAGCACAGTGCTCACGGTGCTGCTGGCCCTCATCTTCCTGGGGGAGAGGGTGAGCCTCATCGGTGCGTTCGGAGTGGCTCTGATCGCTGTCGGGACGTTGTTGATGCTCGACGCCGACGACCTGCGCGGCCTGCCGCGGGCCGTGCGCGACGGCGGGGGCTGGCTGCTCTATGCGCTTGGCTCAGCCTTCTTCGCCGCGCTCACCGCGATCCTCGGTAAGGCCGGCATCACCGGGGTGGAGTCCAACCTCGGTACCGCGATCCGCACCGGGGTGGTTCTGGTGATGGCCTGGGTGATGGTGGCCGTCACCGGCAAGCTCCGGGAGGTCCGCACTGTGCCGAAAGGTGAGCTCGGCTTCGTCCTGGCCTCCGGGGCAGCCACCTGTGCCTCCTGGCTCTGTTACTACCGGGCACTTCAGGACGGCCCGGCTAGCGTGGTGGTTCCCATCGACAAGCTGAGCGTCCTGGTCACCGTCCTCTTCTCCGCCCTCGTCCTGCGGGAGGCCGTCAGTAGGAGGTACCTCGTCGGGTTGGCGCTGCTGGTCAGTGGCGTCCTGGTGATGCTGATCGGCTGAGAGCACCCGCCGTTGGACGATGACTGGCACCGTCGTCACTGTGTCCGCTGAGGGTTTCAGGTAGCCGGCCCAGAATGGGCTCTGGGCGGGCCCTACTGCTTGCGCATGTATGCGATGGTGAACTCCTTGACTTGGCGGAAGTACTGCTGACGCAGGCGCAGATCGAGCCAGTCGGTATCGAAGGGCTGGAATACGTCCAGTCCGCGTCCCAACATGATGATCCAGCCCGTGTCGGTAGTGATCGAGCGGTCATGGATAGTGTCGTTGAATGAATACTCGAACTTGATGCCGGCGACGGCCGAGTTGGTGCGGATCGTCTCTAGTTTCTCCTGCTGCTTGGTTGCATAGTCCGGATCTTTATCGCATTTGGTGGTCAGGTGGACGGTGATTTCCTTTGTGGTATCGGTGTACTTGGCGATGGTCTCAATGAGCTCCATCAGGTTGCGCGCCTGGTAGGGCTGGCGGATATACGGGTCAACGACATCGATGCGAGTAGCTCCGCGCATATATGGGCCAATATATCGGTCGAAAGTGAAGCCGCGCCTACCTTCGGCGAGCTCGAGACGCTGTTCCTTCAGTTCTGATCTCGAGTTTTGTTTCCTGGGAGCCACGTCAACGGTGCTGTTGGCACCGTTGGTTAGAGTGGTCTTGCCAGCAGATTCGGAGCGGGCCGCACCTGCTTCGGTACCCGGGTGGTACAGCTCTGGATACTCGTCTTCCTCCAGAGTAGTCACCTTATGGGTCTGTCCCGCGTGAGTGTATTCGAAGTTGACCGCCGTCATGGTGTCATCGATGCGGATGAGCTGATCCTTGACGCGTTTACGCCCTTCGAGTGCGATCCGAAGCTGGGTGCCGATCTCATCGGGGCTGGCCTGCCCGGAGGGATGGATGAGCTTCATGAGGCCGGAGAAGGTCTTGTGGATGCCATCTCGATCACGAGTGGACAGGTCGTCCGATAGCGCGAAATAGCGTTCATAATGGTGCGAGTAGTCGATGTCGCGCAAGGAGCGGAGGACCTCGGCCAGGTAGTCGACGACGAAGCCGTAGCCGCTGGAGAACATCTCGCCACGAATCTGCTCGAACTCCCAACCGGGCACGTAGCAGTGGATGCGGTCCAGGAAAGCGGGATCGTGGTACTGCTCGGGCAGCTCCTCGAACAGGTCGGAGTTCTTGAGCATGTAGGGCACGGTGTGGGAGGTGTTGCCAACGAACACCATGGATGCTTCCGCGCCGAGCGTCTCGACACCGCGGGAGAAGGACTTGTTGGCCATATAGTTCTTCATGATGTCAACGAGCGCGCGGTCGGCTCGTTTCTTCTTTCCGGCGAACTCGTCAAAGGCGACGCAGTCCCAGTACCCGACCAGCCCGATTCTCCCGGAGGCGTTGTTCACGAAGAGCTTCGGGACGGTCACCTCGCCCCCGGAGATCAACATGCCGTGAGGTGAGAACTCGGAGTAGATGTGCGACTTGCCGGTCCCCTTAGGACCGAGCTCCACCAGGTTGTAGTTGCGCTCAACGAAAGGAATCAGTCGCACCAGGTGAAGGAGCTTGGCTCGGGGACCGAACATGGCGGGGTTGAAACCGATGGACTGAATGAGTAGGTCGATCCACTCCTCGGTACTGAACTGTTCCCGGGTGCGGGTATAGGACTCCAGATCCAGGCGCGAGAGCTGGATGGGCTTGAGCGAGTGCAACCGCCAGGGAACGTCTTTTGAATTGCCCGAGTAGGCGTAGACGATGTCGCAGATGCACCAGACGCCGCCGGTCAGGAGCTTGGGGTGGTTGCGTACCGTCTCCGCACTGACTTCCACCCTGCTGATGCCCAGGTTGGAGAACTCGGCCTCATAGATGTCCAGTCTCTCATTGAGGGAGACGGAGACCTTGTCAATGATGCGGTGGCGGCCCTTCTCCCGGATACGCGACTGGATGAGTCGGTTCTCCCCTCGGTGCACGTAGTGGTCCCGGAGGATGGTTCGGACCTGTTCGATGCCGGAACGGATAGTGGTCTCATCGTCCGTGGCCGCGTACTGGCCTAGTAGGTACTCCAGGACGTAGGTGGGCACGATGGCGTTGCCCTTGACGGTCTTGACAAGGTCCTTGCGGACGACGACGCCGGGGAAGGCCGCTGCGATCTTGCGGTCCAGCGGGGTGGGGGAGAGGCGCTGTAGCTGGTCAGCCAGTTCGAGCTCGGTGGGTTCCGGGGTTGTCATGGTTGCATCCTAGAAGTCGAAGTCCGCACCAAAGTCGCTGGTGAAGGTTCGTGAGAGGGTGAAATGAGCTTTTTCGCTATAGGGGCGGCGTTGCGAACCGACCGGTTCGTGCAACCGCAGCTCGATGGTCTTGCCGTTGAAAGCGTCTGCATCCCTACTCAGCGTCAGCGTGAGCGGGAAGAACCGGTCCCTGGCTTCTGGCGAGGCCTGTGAGCAGTCCACTGTGACCTCGTCGGAGATCAGTGTGTTGCCTGCATACAGTCCCGCGACCAGGCGGCGCGCCTTGACCTTCTCTCTGACCGGCTCTTGTTGGAACAGCATGATGGTGATCTGTCCGGTGGTGATCTTGTCAGTTTCGGTGACGATCTTGACAGGGGTTTGGTAAATGTCCGAGGAACGCCCCTTGTTGACGGTGATGACAGGTACCGCGACCTCCTGCAGAGAAGCGCCACCGTGCACGAAACGCGTACCGGAGCCGGTGGTGCGGATTCGGTGGATGGAGCCGGGCACTTGAGCCTCGATGTCTCCAGCCATCTGAAGCTGCTGGGATGAGAAGGTGATGAATGCGGGGTCTCGCTTGAGGCAGTGCCCCAGCGCGAAGCGATGGTTCACATGCAGCAGGGTGTCGCCGTGCGGTTCGACAGATAGATAGTCCTGACCCTCCAAGCGGCTTTCTTGGTACAGAAAGCCGTGATCGGCGGTGATGAGGACGTTGTTGACGTTAGCGTTCGCCAGCTTCTTCACCAGCCTGACCAGCTCGCCGATGGCGACCTCGCAGGCGCGGAAGGTGTCTGACTCGGTAGCCTGCTTGTCTCCGGTGTTGTCGATCTGGTTGTGGTAGACGTAGAGCAGGTGGTGGTTCTTGACTAACTCTCGGGCTTCGATTGGCTTCATGTCGAGGAGCTCATTGGCCTGGATCGCAGTGCCCCCTGCTGACGTGAGTACCCTGCTGCGGTTCTCGGTTCCCGCACTGGGATTACCGTCCACCTCCACTAACCCGTCGTCGGTAAAAGCAAGGGACTTATGCGGCAGCAGTGCTGCCATGCCGAGCTGGGTGTAGGAAGGCAGCACCGAAAGCATGGCTGACGGCCTGGCCGTGAAGCGGTCTTCCTGGCTGATACGTCGTGCCAGCTCCTCGCCCACCTCGTAGCGCAGCGCGTCAGAGATGATGACGACGATCTTCTTGCCCTTGTCCAGCCAAGGCCTGCTGACGTGATCAGTGAAGAAAGACGTGGCAGAAGGAACCGAATCGATCTCCCACCGTTCCAAGCCCTCGATGTGCCTGCGCCACTCCTGCCCGAGCGGCGTGAGGAAGTCTCTGATGTAAGCTGCTTCTACCGCTGTTTTCAGTGTGTCGAGGGCGGAGTCTGGCTCGTAGAGGTTGAGGCTTCGGTTGAACCGCCGGTAGGCCTGGTCGATGGTGAACCAGTGCTGGGTGTAGCACTCGAAGCCATCCTGGAGGGAGGACATGTTCCAGGACCCGGCGTCGATACGAGTCAGCAGGGTTGACGCCGTGCTGACGGCCTCGTAACCGGCCTTGAACTTGTTGTGCCACGGCAACGCAGCACGACTCTGCACGGCCTCCTGTACTTCTTTGTCCGTCAAGCTGCGCTCTTGTACCTGCTGCGCCAGACGCCGGACGATTTCCTGGTCCACCAGGGGGAATGTTCGCCGGCTCAGCAGCTCGGGCAGGTCGAAGCCGGCGACACGCTCCGCAATGCCTAGCAGCTCTGCCGCACGACGAGCCAGCAACCTGTAGGACTCGGCGAATCGGAAGTCGTTGTGCCACGTACTGAAGTCACGGCGGATGTTGGCGTACTGTTCGGCGCCCAAGTCCGCACGGGTGGGGGCAAACTCCTCCCACGCCCGGTTGAACAGCCACGCCACGAAGTCATCGACGCTGGGCTCTTCCTCGGGGGCGTATCCGTAGATGTTGCGCGTCCCTTTCCAGTGAAATTCGGCGAGTCCCAAGCGAGTGATCGTATCGATGCCGGTGGACTCCCCGTCCGCGTTCTCCATCAGCAGCGCCCGCCAGAGCGCCTCCAACGAGCGCTCCTCAGTGCCCAGCACAACGGCGACCATGGAGGCGGCGATGGCGGCGACGTCGTCATCCGGGCGCAGGCGGGCCTTGAGCTCGTCGCGGCGCTGTGCGCTGTCGAAGAAGAGCGGGTACTGAGCGACGACGCTACGCAGCGCCAATCCGCCCCCGAGCTCCTGCACCAGAAGCGAGGTGTGGTCCGCGGTGAAGGTCCCGTAAGCGAGCTCCATGTCCTTGAGCCAGTTGTCGGTGACTGTCTCCGGGGTGTCGGGCTCGCGGAAGCGGTAGAGCAGGAACTTGCGCTTCGGCTCGGTCAGCAGGACCCTGCGTTTCATGGCGAACTCGTTGTCCTCCACCCGCAGCACGGTGACGTCTGGGAGGGAGAGGGCTTTCAGCGAGTCGGTGTATCTGCCTTCGGGGTCGGACCAGATGACGATCCGCCCGGCTTCGCCGAGACGCTCGAAGCGTTCGCTGAGCTGGCGAAGGATGGCTGTCATGGTGTTCATTCGGAGCCTTCCGTGAGGTGGCGCAGGTAGGCTCGTCCCTCGTCTGTCAGGATGTACCGCTGCGCTTTGCTGCGGGGCTTGTCCGGTACCGTCATGGCGAGCAGCCCTCGGTTCACCAGTGGAACCACGTGACGCGTGTAGTTCTGTGACAGGGGCTTCAGGCCAGCGGCTTCCAGGAGAATGTTTCGGTGAACCGGACCACGAGCGGCCGCCCGCATCATAACCACATCATACCTACCGTCATATCTACCATCATTGCTATGTGTGTAGGTGTGTTCTGGGTGGCTATGCTCCTCTAACTTCTGCTCCTCGCTCTCCGGCGCTCGACTACCATGCGCATCGGCATGCTTCGGGTCGTGGCTGGGCACGTAGATCGTCACCCGCACTCGGTCCTGCACCTCTTCGATGACGGGTTCGGGTAGACCGGCTTCTGCCACTTGCTCGAAAACGCGCTGGACGCCGGTGCCCCACTGCTCCATGATCCCGGCTTCACGGAAGATACGAGCAAGGGCGGGATTGCGCAGGCGGGACACCCGCCGCATGGTGTCGATGGTCATGCCCGGCAGCAGCAACCCTGGGCTGTCTACCTGAATGCGGTCGTCGTAGAAACCGATTCTGATGGGCGTGCTGCGTTCGGCGTAGGAGGCGTGCACGAGGGCGTTGACGATCACTTCGCGGATAGGCTCAATGGGGATCGAGTAGATATCTCGGCGCCGCACCTGGCCGAACACCGCGGTCTTGTAAGCGTGCTTGAGCAGGAACTCCACGGCATGGTCGACTGCGAGCGGCATGGGGCCGTGAATCTCGGTCTGGTCGAAGATGTCGGTGCCGTGCGGCCCGCGCAAGCGGCCGCACTGGACCCAGGCGGAGGGGAGAAAGCGTGTGGGATCGGGGCAGGCTGCGAGGATGCCCGCATTGGTGGGGACGATCTGGTCTCCCTGCTTGACGGCGAGGCCACGTGCCAGCAGGTCGGTTACGGATGTGTTGCGTCCGCGCAGCTTGGAAAGGACCTCGATATCCAGGTCTTCTAATGCGGCGCGTGGCTCGCGCAGGTCTTCGAAGGTGATGCCACGGGCATTGCGCTCCAGCTCGGCAACGAGTGCCGGGTCTGCTTGCCGTGTGGTGGAACCGAGCCGTACGTAGACGCCGGCTTCCGGACCCTGGCGGGTGATGTAGTGAGGGCGGCGAGTGCTGAGCGGTACATCGACAATGAGGACCGTCTTGCCTCTCAGTGTCACTAAGTCGATGGCAGGAACCAACTGGGGTGAGATCCGGTCATTGATGAGGTTGGCGATACGTTCCTCCTCGGCAAGCGGGTCATCGACGCCCACGATCGTGCCATCGTCTGCGACCCCGACGACGAGCCGTCCACCCGCGGAGTTCGCGAAGGCAACGAGCGTCCGCAGCGGACGGTCGGGCGACGACAGATCGCGCTTGAGCTCAAGAGTCTTGCCCTCGATGTCAGAAATCCGTCCACCCAGATCTAGGCGTAAATAATCGTTCATAGAATCCCCTGACGCTATTCGACTTCCTCAGCAGATTGCACTACGCTCGCGGGACCCACAATTGTTTTCGTGCTTTACGCTCGGCGTCTTTCAGTGCTGCCCGCAATGCTGGGACGGACTTCTCTGGTATGCGCCAATCAGAGTCATCTATGATGTCACCAATTCTATCATCCCATGATCGCACTGAACCGAGCGCTGCGAGGAGCCTATAGCTCTCCTCAAAGTGCCTCTGAAAAAAGTCCTCAAGGGTCTGATCTCCGATATTCTTTAAGCGCGCCGAGGCGATTCCAGGATACTGAGGATCTAACGGTCCTACCCGTGTTGCATGCCACCGTTCAAGGGTGATTCGTGCTTCTCTGATCAGTTCTACGTCAAGTCGTCTCTCTGCGAGTCGGTTCGAGACAATCGCTGAAATTGACCCGCCAAACAAGGCACCTATCAAAGAAAGAACCGGGACGAACCACTCCACGTCAGTCGCCTCCTTTCTGAGTGAGCTGGTGTGTCGGCCAGGTCCAGTTCTGGACGTCACGGCGCTTCTTCTCGATGGTGGGGATCTTTTGGAGCACTTGACCGAAGCGGAGGTAGTTGACCAAGACTCCGTCATCAAGATTGATAGGTAGACGACGAGATGCGAGGGGGAACAGGGTATCCCTCTCATAGTCCTCGCACTCGGTCAGTGCCTTGCGGTAGGTGTCGGCGCGCTTCTGATCGGCGACCGTCTTGGACCGCTCCAGGTGGCCGACCTCACTACGCAGCTTTGCCTGGAACTCCCTCAGGTAGTCACCGAGCACCGTGTTCAGCGTGTTCGGCGTATAACGGTGCAGGTAGATCAGAGCCTGGAAGGAGGCCTTATTGTCGGGTCGGGAGGAGACCATCCAGTAGATCGGCCGGTTGGAGTAACGATGACAATGGTCTTTATAGAAGTCCTTCACAAAGTATTGTCGCAGAGACTTACCCAACGAGTCTTCAATCAGACGCAGGTTTGCCTCCAGATGCTCCTTGCCGAAGGCGGCGGCGAGGAAGGATCGGAATCGAGTGACAATGTCGTCCGTGAACCACTCGCCGGACGTAATGGGGATGACGTCATCCTCGTCGGGATTGAAGATCGGATTGGGGACGACATCCAGGAAGTCCTGAATGCTGCCACCCTGATCGGCAAGGATGAGGCCAGGCGTATCGAGGCTATAACGGCCGAACAGGCAGCCGACACCGTACGAGATCAGGTCACGCACCGCATCCGCCACGAAGAGGCGGCGATACTCCTCATCTGTGCGAGCCGCACCCTTGCTGGGGGTATATCGGAAGTAGGGGTTGGAGGTCAGCGAGATCCTGCTTAGCGGGACCTCAATGGGCGCCTCATCCTGAAGGCCGTAGACATGGGCCCAGAAGCGATTATTTTCAGACTCCAACTCCTGAGCCTCGCGAGCTGCGCTGAGGGACTCCTGCCACCAGCACTCCAAGGCGTCATGTAACGAGCCTCCTGGGCGGGAGCGTTGAATGAGCGGTGAGGTTTGGAAGTCCCACGAGGTTTCGTAGGCGTTCCAATCATTTCTAAGTAGGCTTATCAAACGTTGTGCAACGGTTGGGTCTGGAATCGAGGTGGTGGCGTCGATTAGGGGGAGTTCGCTGACCTGTCCAACCTCAAAGTGCACAGTTGGTGCCAACGATTTGAGAATCCCGTGTGCGCAGCTGGAATTTAGGAACGACAGAACACGATGAGCGTCTGCCTCTGGTGTCGGGATGACTGGTGCTACGTCGTTGGGGACGAATCCCTCGGAAGCGACACGAAATGAAGGTTCGCCACTCGATATCCGGGACCATGAGATGGCAGGCTTAAAGTAGGAGTCGATGTTCTGTGGTCGCGACCGTTGCTTGCCATTCGTGTCGCGGAAATTCTGTACCTCTGTTCCGTCGTTCTCCCAATTGACGACGTAGTCGTGGTTGCCCCACCACTTGCGGAATTCGCCGCCCTTGAGGTGTGGAAACCACTTTGCGTTGCTGGCAGCGGCCGTCTCGCGGGAGTCGGCATCGAAGCAGGTGCGCGAGCGGGAGACCTCAAACCACTGTCGCAGAAAGCGAGAATTGTCGCCGGTCTGTAGGCCAACTTTAGGCTCAGCGACTTCACCGAGCGGCTTGCCCACGGTGAAGGCGCGCGTCATCGCTGGCGACAGCCAGTAGGCGAGTCGCGCTCCAGGGAGCGCAAGCAGTGTGTGAGGACGGGCGGAGAAACGCAGGTCGGAAGCGCCGGTCAGTGCGTCCCTGAGCAGCTGTTCCTTCTCGGCCTCGGAGTTGCCGGGCACTGCACGGAAGTACTGGCAGAGCTCCTCAGTACTGCGCCCGTGCTCCAGAACGAAGACCGTCGTGGAGACAACCTCCCCGCCGATCGAGTCGAAGGCGCGTTCGCCCAGATGCAGCATGGTCACTGGCGGGACGTTACGCAGGATGTGACGGCGCAGCTTCTCAAAGGAGCCGAGGAACATCCATGCCTGCATGGTGATCATGGAGACCAGGCCATGCTCGGCGTCGGCGAGTTTCAGACACCGCTCGATGAAGGCAGCGAACAGATCAGACTTCGCCTGCGGATGGTGTTTCTTCACCCAGGAGGACAGCAGCTGCCCCATGTTGCTGCTGCCCATGTACGGCGGATTCGTTGCAACTACCGCGTAGGAACGGCTCAGGTACTCTGTCTGCGCCACTACCTGCTCAGCGCGAGAGTGCAGACCCGAGATGTCCAGGGTGTCAGACGTGATCGACGCTAATCGTTTCTTCGCGCCGGGCAGCGCTGCGGCGTCGGGGGCGATGAGGGAGCCCAGCACATCGGCGTGAATGAAACTCTGCCAGAAGTGCCGGCCCGCCTGAGTGTCGTCTTCCGTGTCGACAAGTTGGTTGAGCTCGGTTGCGTTGAACTCCACTGGCTCGATGACCCGGATGTTCGGCAGCACGGGGGCGCGTAGGAAGCGACGCTGACGTGCCCGAGCCTTCATCATTAGTGCGAAGGCGGCCAATGCTGCGGCGCGTGGGTCAATCTCCGTGCCGTACACGTTGTGCGTGAGGATCTGTGTGGGAATCTCCGAGGGTGCGTAGCCCTCTTCTTCATAGATGGCGTAGAGAAGGTCAAAGGCATAGGTGAGCATGTGACCTGAGCCGCAGCATGGGTCCATGACCGTCAGCTGCTCCGGTTCGGTGATGCGTAGGAAGTCGGTTTCGCTACCAGTTGGCTCAACGTAGTAGTCCATCTTCTCGATGAGATGAGAGGTCGGATGGTTCAGCATCCACAGGCGCCCCACCGAGTTCTCCACCAGATAACGCACGATCCAGTCCGGGGTGAACAGCTGTGTCGCCGCTGGAATCTCAGCGGCCCCGGCCTTCTGATTCTTCCGGAAGCCGGCAAAGACCTCGGCCTTACGCTCAGCGATGTAGAACTGGTACAGCCAGCCAATGACCTCCACGTCCCGGCACATCTCCGCGGTCAGCGCCCTGACCGCCTGCGCGCGCACAGAGCTGCCGGCCAGCATGTCCGCGGGCATGAGCAAGGTGGTGTAGTCACCGTCGGGGGCGAACATGAACGGCATCGTCCGGTTCCAATCGGCGCAGTATGCGCGCAGAAGCAGCCCATAGGCCTCCTCCTGCGGAGCTGGACTCGTGATCGTGCCGTTCAGTAAGCCTGTGATGCGCTCAGTCGAACCGAAAACCTGCTGATCGAACTCGCCCCTCTTGGCGGCGGCAAGCACCGCCGGCTGACCCACCGTTGCCCCGCCGTCCGGGGAAACCAACGCTGGGGACGTGTAGCAGTTGGCATCCATGAACCGCAGCGCAACAATCCGGTTGAACCAGACATAGGCCTGTTCCTCCACGACCCGCCGTCGGCCGGCCGCGTCACCGCCGTGATGACGGATGCGCTTCTCTAGTGCCTTGATCGCACTCGGGAACTCCTCGCGCGCCGTCGATGCTGGGGAGAGTACCGCCGTGAGGCGAGCCTCAACCTCCGCCATGAGCTGGGACCGGGCTGAGGCGGCGAAGGCCTCCAAGGTCCGGGTATCAATCACAGGGACACCTGCTTTCCAGAGTCGACCGCATGGAGGAGGATGCCCCGCAACTCATCGATGTAGGCATCGACATCGGCGGGGGTGCGCAGCACCCGCTTACGCGGATGGGGCAACTGCCTGACCGCAACCACTACCGGTGCCGGGGGCGTTGGTGCACCGGTCTTGGCGTTGTTGCCCGCTTTGCGGCGGTCTGCCTCCAGAGCTGCCAGCAGCTCGTCATAGCTCTCCTCGTCAAACTCACGGGCGAGCTGGCGAATCACCGGCACTGAGACAGCCTCAACCACCTGCTGCGCGGCCACGTCAATTCTGCGGTCAACCTTCGTGCGAGTGGCGTCAGTGGCATGCTCCCAGGCGGCACTGCGGCGCAGATCGTTCGCGCGCTCGCTGATGAGATCGGATGCCTCAGCGCGCTCATCTGCCAGGATCCGGTCCGTGGCGGCGCGCAGCTCGCCGGCGGCGTCCTTCAGATGCCTCATCCGCTGCCCTCGGAAGATGTTCTGATCGGCCAGCAGCGACTCGACTCTGCTCGCCTCATCCGTCTTCAGATAGCGGAGAGTGTCCTTGCGCTCGGACAGCAAGTGCACGGCGTCGTCGTAGATCGTCTTCTGACTGCCGTTCAGGAACTGGGTGACGGGATCGATCACATCCTGCTTCGCATCCAACAGATCGTTGGTATGGGCAGAGAACTGGTCCAGATACCACTCGGATTCGCGCCCCATCACTTCCCGGATCAGCTTCAACGGCGCATTCAGTACGGCCAGGAAGGGGTAAATGTTGACGGAGGTGTCCTGTTGCTGTTTCAGCTTCCGATACTCATCCTCGAGCCGTGTCCTCACGTCGTCGGCCAGCTCCAAAGGATCATTCGGAAGCTGACCAGTGGCGAAGAACTCCCGGGCGAAGCTCCGCAGACCACTGACGCGGGCAGCGTCGAAGCTGCGCTGCGGGGCCACCGCGATCGCCTCGTGCTTCTTCTTCCCGACAGGCAGTACGGCGGGAAGCTCCGTGCGCTTCACAGTGCTCCCATCGAGCGTCATGGACACCCGTGAGGTAGCGGCCAAGCGTGTGAGGGCACACAGGATACTCGGCAAGGTCCACCCATAGGGCTTGCCCTCGAAGTAGGAGACGACCTGCTTGACGGTGGTCCTCACACCCAGCGCGCGCTGGGAGGACAGCCAGGTGTGGATCTCCTCGGCCAGAGGCTGAAGCGTGTCCGTACTCCGGTCCAGCAGAGCCGGATCATCGCTTGCCACCCGGGCGATGTCTGACTCTGAGTACTGGATGGAACCGAGCAACGACAGATATGGGTAGGTGCGCGTGATCAGCTGTTCCATACCCTCCTGCACACGCTGCACCGGATCCGAGGAGGACACGGCTATCGACGCCCCACCGATGATCAGCTCAGCGTCGCTGATGGCCTGCTTGACGCGTGCGGTCAGCTCCTTGCGTCGTTTGCTGTTCTGCCGCTTCTTTGAATCGAGAATGTGGCTCTGAGAATCGGTCAGTGACGAACCCGCACGAAGCCGGACATACTTATCCGTCTGGACGAGCAAACGCAGATCCTGATACATCCGTGCATCGTCTGCCAGCAGCACCCTGAGCTCGTCCCGCCCCATGGACTGGGCCACAATGGCCTCACGAGACAAGCCCAGAGCGGAGGAGATATAACGCACCGCAAGTGGTTGCGGTCGGCTGTAGGGGATCTCATCCAGCAGCAGCTGGTATTTGAAGTCCCCGCCAGTCACTGAATGGCGTACCGACGTACCCCGGACCACGTCCTGGCTGATGACGGAGGCCAAGACCTTGGAGATATCGGTGGAGTCGACGTCGGTGCTCTTGATCTCGTTCTCGATGTCCTGTTCCTCATTGGTCAGGTACTCGTAGACCGAGCCATTGCGCTGGACATAGGTCTGTTGCTCCAGGAGGTCGAGTGCCTGGGAAACCTGGCGGTTCAACTCGGTGAGGTCCTGGCCGAAACGGTTGTACAGGAGCACAGTCAGGTTGCGTGGGGTGGCGGAGAAGTCACCCACATACTTCACCAGGAACAGCGCCTTGAGTAGTCGAACCGCCACGTCCCGCACCGGCCCCTCCGGAAGCTGCGCCTCTGCCGTCGCAATATTGCGAGTAGCGGCTGACTTCACCGCCTGCCGGATGCCGGTGAACATGGCGTCAAAGGACACGGCTGCGCCGACCGTGGACTCCTTCAAGTGTGTGGCGACGTCCTGCACCACTCCCAGCATCGAGCGCTCACCCACCGAGGCGTGCCGGCCCTCGAACACGTTGTGCTCAGACAGCCCCACCAAGACCGCCTGAAAGAAGGGGAACTGGTAGGGCACGAACGGGTAGACCTGCGTGAACCTGTCCCGAGTGTCGTAGTTGCGGTACGTCTTGGAGCCATCGACGAAATCGAACAGGGCGCGGAAACTCGTGTGGAACTCGTCGTACAGCGGATCGAGAGCGGCCTCGGCGTCGGCGTTCTTACTGAGCAGACGCTTCTTGACCACCTCCTCCACGTCGTGGCTCGTCAACTTCATGCGTGTGGCGAAGCGGGCCTGGATCTTGGAGAAGTCGTTGCCCTGGGTCCTAGTCCGATCCCCGATGACGCTATCCATGTCCTCCTGGCTGGTGACACACACCCATGCGCGCCCGTTGCAGCGCGTGCTCAGCGTCTCCACGATCGTCTGCAGGTTCAGCATGAGCTTGGTGTTGGAGCCGATGAACTGGCCGACCTCGTCCACCATGAACAACAGGCGATGCGCCTCGGGCTGAGCCTCCAGCCACTGGGCTACCTCATCGGCGAAGTCCTCAATAGATAGGGAGTACTGCTCCTCATAGCGGGACAGGATGCTCTCGGAAGCCGGCTCGCCGGTCACCTGTGAGAACGCCCTTGTGACGTTGTGCTCCTGGAGAATCCCTTCTTCTCGGCCCTGTTCCCACGGGACGCCGGCGAGTTGGGAGAAGACTTGCTGGAAGTCCTCGAGCAGACCGCGCCGATCCAGATCTCGCTCGAAGCGGGCCACCGACGGTTCGCCCGCGTAGTAGCCCCGCGCTTCGTTGAAGACCTTGACGAACACCTGCAGGAGGGCATCGGTCTGGTTCTTGTCGATCAGGGGAGCCTTCTGATCGATGTTGAACAGCAGGGAGGTGGCCGGGATGTGCTCTACCTGAGTGAGCTTGCCTTGCAGGAAGGCATCCTTCTCTGCCTCGGCCTTCTTCTTGAAGGCGTCGGTTGCGTCCTTCCTGGCGCTGAGCCGTCCGGGCACATCACCCAGCAGGAAGGCGAGCATCTTGAGCAGGTGCGACTTACCGGAACCGAAGAAACCGGAGATCCACACGCCGTTGCCGCCGTTGTAGACGGGATCAGTGTAGGTCTCCAACAGCTCTGACAGGGCCGCCGCCGTCTCGCCGGTGAGGACGTATTCGTCGATCTCGGTGGCGAGATGCTCGGCGTCGTCGGCCTTGATGACTCCTTCGATGGCGCGGGAGACGTCCTTGGCGAAGAGATCACCAATCATCATCTGGCTCATGCGGGCTCCTGTTCCAGAATGTTCTTGGCACGGTAGTACTGGTCATCCGTCAAGAGGTTGAACAGCACCAGAGATGACCCCAATGACGCCGTCTGCGAGTACTCGCCTGGAAAAAGCATGAGCACAGGGAAGTCAGGGACGGCGACTTGCAGGTTGTTCAGAACGTTGTGTGAGCGGATAAAGGGGAACACTCGCCCGATTCCGGTCAGCACGAGCAGGTCGACGCCAGCCTCGGCCTCGATACGACGCTCGATAGCGGGGACGATGTGCTGCTCCGGATCCAGCATGCGCTGTAAGTCCCGGCGGAAGGCGGAGCGGCTGCGGGTGGGCTCGATCTGCTCCAGGCGTTCCAGCATGTTGCCGCCGCGCCCTTCAAGCAGCTCAACGGCCAGCTCAAAGAGATCCACCACGAGGACGCTCAGACCGCGTGTGGTACGCAGCCTGTCAACGATACGGCTGTTTGCCGCCTGTACCTCAAGCTCCTGCTCGGGCGGGTAGGGCCAGATGAAGAATGGCACCTCGTTGCCCAGCCCCGCCATGGGTAGGAACCGGTCAGACGAGAGCACAGCGAGCACATGCTGCTCAACAGAATCAATGTCATCGTCGCTCACAGGCCGCCTCCTACAGGGAAGAAACGTCGATCGCTGGGCGTGCGCGCATCCAGGAGTGCCGACACCTCCGCCGACAGCAGCGGGGAGATGATTGTGGAGTCATCGGCGAGCATGCCGCTCTGGCGCAACGCCAGAAACAGGTTGGTGCGCAGTTTGTTACGAGTTGAGGGTCTGGTCTCTTCCAACTCCGCGTGCCACAGGGCCTTGGAGTCCCAGAATCGCTCGAAGTCGGCCGGAACCAGCTGCGAGACCCCCAGCAGGAAGTGGTCGCGCACCACATCCTGAGCGAACTCCGCCACGAACGCATAATGCCGGCACATCGCCGCCCACATCAGATGCAGACGTTCCGGCCCTGGAGCGGTGACCAGATAGGCTATTTCGGTATCGCTGAGCACAGACAACCGCTGAATGAGCTCGCGGGTGAGCCTGACCGCCGTCGAGCGGGTACGTGCATGCAGCAGGTTGTCGGCATCCAACGCCTTCCGGACTGCCGCCCAGTCACACAGTTCCAGATACAGGGGAGCGGCGACCATGGCCTCCGTCGCCAGGAGACCGCCCAACGCGAAGGACAGCCGGTACGGCTCAGAGGTCGTCACTACGGCGCTGAGATCGCCGGTCACTACAACACCACCCGCTTCGCACTTCCTGATCGCGTGCTTCGCTGCCGCTGAACAATGGGGCAACCCTAGCCGATCTGGACGGAGCTATTGGAACGCACCACATCGACCGGCCTCGGTATGTCACTTCCCCTGAGCGCAGCGGTGGAGATGAGTCCGGTTGCCACAACACCGACTGGTCCGTCGCGCCCTGGCCGGTAGCATGGGCCCTGAGATGACGAATACGCCCATCACACCAGCAGCCGCGACCGCGGCGACCACCTCTCCGGCCACTGTCGACTCCGCTTCCGCTGCGGGCCCCGCCGGTGCGGCCACCTCTGCCGAACCGGCGGAGGTCACCCGCACCCTCACCCTGCCCGAGGACGTCGCTCCGGTGACCCTCCTGGGCGCCCGGGACGAGGTCTTGCGCGCCATTGAGAAGGGCTTCTCCGACGTCGACATCCACGT